>Ga0209796_10001236_pt1 | contig 11256 bp, 12 predicted proteins | sample AgamicOrSfrz_FD_187167 | JGI IMG/M metagenome (GOLD analysis project Ga0209796, IMG submission 187167) | Agave microbial communities from Guanajuato, Mexico - Or.Sf.rz (SPAdes) (version 2) | ecosystem: Host-associated > Plants > Phyllosphere > Phylloplane/Leaf | place: Guanajuato, Mexico...
GATTATCTATGTTAAATAAGGTTAACTGTATTAAAGTTGGAGTTAGAAAACAAGGTACAGAGATTACAGAGTTAGGTATAGAAGTACTAAGTCGATTTGAAGACTTAATGACTTCCAATGAAAAAAAAGCTGTTATTTCTTTTAAATAACAGCCTTTTTGGTAAGTATTTTTTATTAAAAAAAAGAATAAAAATATAATTAAATCATCCCATTTATCCCCATCAGTAATCCATTTGTCTTTATGTAAATCTAAGCATGGATCATAATCATGAAAACTAAAATTGGCAGGTGACGTAATGCTCTTTCCGTCTGCCTTGTTCCCACAATCCACAAACCATTCTACAATAGTTTTTGTCTCAACTTCGAACAATTGAACTAAAGCTTCCTTTTTTATGAGCCCCTTGTACATATCCAAGTTTTAGAGATCGCAGTTTTTGCATAAAAACATCGATATTTAATTTAATAGGGTCGATTGGCGTATGGAGTAACATTTTTTAAAGCGATATAATTCTGAATATACAGATAATTTTAAGTAGGAGAGTGGAAGTATGAGTGGAAAAAGTAAAGAAATTGAATTTATAAAAATCATATGTGTCTTAGATGGTTTGGCTGAAGGCTTGAATATTATAAAAGGGCAGGAGTATTACGGATTTGAGACTGTCGATGAGTTAGGTTATAACGTTTATACGGAGAATGAAAAAGGAAGATTACCTATTTATATTGGGTCATATCCAAAGACATATTTTCAACTAATAGATAATGAAATTCATGTGATAGCGTTTGGAAAAGATACCTAACATTTTCGTTTTGAACGGCTTTGCCTTTTTCTATAACGGAAAAGTGAGATCATTATCTAAAATCAGTGAAGGATCCAATAAAGATAGCAACCTTTACAGGTTGCTATCTTAAAGTATTGTTTTTATAGCTAGATACACTGCAACAATAGATGCAAGTACTATAAGTACATTTAAAATGCGATGTTGGTTAGCTAAGTGATTTTGCTTCCTATCTGCACGAGTCAATGGTTGCTTTTCTTCATTCCTTCCATTCACTTTGTTACATCCCCCATCCTGTTTCATTGGTTCTCTTTTTATTTTCCCTAAATATAAAACATAAAAAACAATAAATGTAATAGTGGATCAAATAAGCGTTATTTCAAGTTCATTATTTACTACCTTTAATAAGTTTGAAACAGGACTAAAAACGGAAACCGCCCTTAAGAGCAATAAGGAATTTATGTTTATTATCGTTTTCAAACTTTCTTTCTAATTTTTAAATCACTGCTATTTACCTTCGGCCTCTTCGTTCGCATTTTTCATTATATTTTCTACCTCGCCTTTGCTTTTCTTATCTATATAATATGCTTGAGCTGCTTTTCCTATAGAAAATGTACCTGAAAAAGCTAGCGCGCTACTTACAGCACTTCCGGCTCCAGGTGTTAATAAATTAAGGGCCTTACCTCCTTGTTGAGCTAAGGTTCTTAACCCATAACCTAAGGCTCCCACTCCACCTGCACTAAGTAAAAATTCTTTTGCACTTTCTTTATCAATATCCGCACCACTGAGATATGCAATGAAAATTATTAGTATCAACTGTAGTGGTACTAATACAGCTATATCACTAAAGGGAATAGGTGTTATTGCTACTGTAGTACTAGCGACTGCAAAGCCCTTAATTATTAGATTTGATATTTTTCTTACGGCTTTATCAATCCTAGTTGTCATCATTAAATGTATAGATGCACGAAAATCTAGGTTATTTTCTAAAAAATCTACTAATTCATCAATATTGTACCTTCCATCAAAGTCTATAATTAAATTTTTTTGTTCTTCAAGACTTAACAAATGAGGATCTTCTTTGTTCCATTCGATATAAGTTGAAACTGGAATCACTGTTGAACAAGCTACTTCAAACTCTTTTAATAGGTTTTCCATTTGAAGCTTTTTATCACTTATGTTTTTTTTCTTAGAATCAGTATACTGATTAGATTCTTTTATTCTAGAAGGTTCTAAATTATCAACATGAGTTAGAACAGTAAGTAATGGAATTTGTGTACCTACCTCTTCATATAAACTTTTAATATATGTTACATCTTCATCCATTCTTGCTCGTTCTGTTGCATTTGAGAGAAAAAGAATAGCATCTGGATCAAAATCTTCAATTGCCCTTTTTAAATCATCCTCTGCAGTTGTTAGACTTTCAGTAGAAGATTCGGCAATCCCTCTAGTATCAATTACCTCAAATAATATATCACCATCGGATTCATAATTATATCTTTTTAGCTGGTTAGTTCCGATTTCTACAGGGCTTGTTTTTGCTATATATTTACCAAAAATCGCATTTATAAGGCTACTTTTTCCAACTCCTGTTCTCCCTACCATAATTAATCTGGGAGGCCTTCTCTCTTTTAATCCTGAGATAATTTCGCTAATTTCTTTATTACCAAAAATAATCTTTTTTATTTGATTTTTAGCTCCATTAGGCAGTTTTACTGGAAGTTTATCTATTAAACTATCTAAATTATCGTATAAGTTAACAATTCTGTTTAACCTATTTTCAAGTAATTCTTTATTTAACAATTTCTGTTCCCCCTTTGTAGTAATACGCTCTCATTCTAATGCACAATTATTACTGAAATTTAGGTATCTATAAAGGATTCTAAAAATTAATATATTAAAGTATGACTGTACAAACCTGCTCCGTACAATTAACTTTATTACTTTATGTCTTCCTCATTAGTCAGTTCTTAAAACTTTGCCCTTCTTTATATTAGTTCAAATAGTTTAACTATAGAAACCAATTAAAATTTGTACTAGTAAATCAATACTTTTGTTGTATCTATAAGGGTGAAAGAAAACAGTCAGAATTCGGTATCTACCTAAAAAAACAAAAGTAACTAACATGAACAAGAGTAAATATTTCTATTTAGTTAATTTCAGTGATTATGATATCTGTGCCTTTTTTAATCTGGCCATATGAAATTGGTTGACTAATCTTTTCTAAAGTGCTTAAGGAAATGCTTTTTTGACATGGATAAAGACTATTTAGAGTTTGAGTTGGCACAATATAAAAGCTCCAATGTTCTGTATTCAATACATTAACTTGATTAAAATCCTTTTCCTTCAAAAGACAAAAGATATAAATATCTGCATGTCTTTAGAATTTATTACGGACAAAGACTAAAGAGTTAAAGGAGAAAATTATGAGAGTAAGGGAGTTCCAAACAGGAGACATGCCTCAATTAGTGCAGTTAATGGATCAGCTTGGCTATCCGACTTCTTTAGAAAAGCTAGAGAGTAGATTTAGCAATATTCAGTCTCAACCTAATTATCATACATTAGTAGCTGAACTGAATAACAAGGTAGTTGGAATGGTGGGGTTATGTCATAACTTGTTTTATGAATATGATAGTTCTTATGTAAGAATTGTCGCTTTTATTGTAGACGCTGACCATAGGCGTAAAGGAATTGGCGAGAAATTAATGAACGAGGCAGAAAAATGGGCTATAAAGACAAAAGTACGGGCTTTTCAAAGCCATTAGATAAACAAATTATTAAAAATGAAAAAGACCTTAAAGTTTAAGGTCTTTTTCTTACATGTGTGGTTGATCATAGCTGCTTTTAATAGTTGATAAAAGTGAAATATATACATGTACATATCTAAAATATAGTATTAGGTTATAATTTGTCCAGTCAAAAGGTAGGCAAAATAAAAAGCTACCTCGGTATGGCAAGCGAGATAGCTTTTTATCAGGGTTCACACGTATAAACATGTTAAAATCGATCCAAACCAATTATAGCACATTTTTGCTATAAAGGCTATATTTACCTAGCTTTACATATGTATAAAAGGAGCACTTTTTATACATTCTCGTTTCGTTCAACTACCCAAAGAACGTAATCATATCAACGATGTATAAAAAGATGCATGCTCAAGCAAAAGAATCCTTAGCTGAACCCTACTGCCGCAAAGGTTCTTTTGCTTGCTTGATTCCGGAAAGAGTGTTTATGTAAACTAGGAATGAATATGATATTCATGTTATTAAATACAAGTATATGGTAAAATGTTACATATATAATGAGATCCTTGTTTAGGAAGAAGGTGTTTTCTTAATGTTGAAAGTATTGTTGGTATGTATCTTAAGTTGCTTGCTTATTTATGTAGGGCAGCTTGTATGGAGGAAAGGAAAAACTACTTTTATTGCTGGATATGGAAAGATGTTTACACCTAAGAATGAAAAGCAGCTTGCTAAAGGATTTGGGATTATTATTATGTTATTTGGTTTAGAATCTATTATATTTCCTATTCTCTCTCTATTTTTTGATGGACTGGGAATTTATTATGGATTTCTAGTTGTTTTAAACTTCTTTGCTTTATTCGGAGTCATGATAAAGGATCAGGTACAAGGAGAAGCTTAAACGGAAATAAAGGGCATGAGAGCTTTTATATTCTCATGTCCTTTATTTGTGCCGATAATGGTGATACATATTGTATACTACTTACAAAAGATTACTATTAGATTTGTTCCATCTTTTATTTTTTATCTTCTCAATAACTTTATATGACTCTGACTAAGATTCTGAGTATTAATAATAGAAATTTTTATTGCCCTTAAGGGCATATATAAGGAGAGAATTTATATTATGTTTATTACTAAAGGAAGTGAATAGTTATGAATAATACGTCTTATGTTAGGACATCGAATGAGAAAGAATATAACAATATGAGGGCTGCAAGATTACCTGGATTAATATGGATAGTAATAGCTTATACTATATCCTTAATATTAAAAGTTAAAACTGCGCCTGCAATCGAACAATATGTAATTTTTACAATACTCATCATACTCTTTACGACTATCTATTGTTATTCTAATTTATTTTTACCAGGTAAGTTTTGGCTGTATTTCGTTTTACAATCATTCATTGTATATATCAGTGCCTTTTTTACACAAGATATCCCTCTAATAATCATTACTCTTTATCCCTTATTAGTTGGCCAAGCAATAGGAACCGCAGGACGCAAAAAAAACTATCTATTTTTGATGATTCTTGTTTTATTCACTATAAATACGCTAGTTATGGTCCCAGGTGAAATTCTTAATACATTTTTGATTATTACACTACCTATCATGGTGGTTATTGTGTCTTATGCTGTTATATTTTTCAACCAAGTTAATGCGAGAATACGAACACAGTATATGTTAGAAGAAATTGAATTGGCTCACCAACAAGTTGAACGGCTCACCTTACATAATGAGCGTCAAAGGATGGCAAGGGATTTACATGATACATTGGCACAAGGGTTGGCGGGACTAAAAATGCAATTAGAAGCAACAAATGTTCATCTTACTAAAGGAAATGACAAAAGGGCAAAAGAAATTGTCATGCAATCTATGAAGAGAGTGAGTGAATTATTAGCTGATGCACGATTAGCGATTGATAATTTACGCCTGCATACTAAGGAAAAGTATGATTTCCAACAATCTATTATAGAGGAAGTACAGTATTTCACTGTCACAACTGGACTAGAGTGTCATTTTGAATTCAGGGTTATGCAGCAGCTTTCTAGTATGATATCAGAACACTGCTTACGTATTATAAGAGAATGTTTATCAAACATAGCACGTCATGCAAAAGCAACAAATGTTTGGGTAAGAATTGAGGAAAAGGAAAAAGTTCTTTTTGTTTCAGTCAAAGATGATGGAATCGGTTTTAATACTGATATGAAAATAAATAATGGTAACCACTATGGATTGTTAGGTATTCAAGAAAGAGTTCGTATTATAGGAGGAAAAGTGGACATTGATAGCGAGGAGAATAAAGGAACAAGTGTACAAATTAACATCCCACTGCAAGGAGCTGAGTAAATGCAACATAGAATATTAATTGTAGACGATCACCTGGTAGTGAGAGAGGGTCTTAAATTACTTATTGAAACAAGTGATAAATATGTAATCGTGGGGGAAGCTGAAAATGGAAGAATAGCTATTGATTTAGTAGAAAAACTAAAGCCAGATGTCATTTTAATGGACTTGTATATGCCGGTCATGAGTGGATTGGAAGCCATTAAAGAAATAAGAAGAACAAACCCTGAAATTCCTATCGTTATCCTTACTACTTATAACGAGGATCAATTGATGATGAAAGGAATCGAAGCAGGAGCTAAAGGGTATTTATTAAAGGATACAGGCGTAGAGAATTTATTCGAATCTATCGATTCAGCCATTAGAGGAGAGACTTTGCTACAGCCTGAGATTACAGAGCGAATTCAAAACTATAAAACAAAACTTCTAAAAGAGCAAAGTAAATCTAAAGTTATGTTAACGCCAAGAGAAATGACTATTTTACAAGCCATCGCACGTGGTTCTACAAGTAAGGAAATTGCTTATGACATAGGAATTGCAGAGAGAACAGTAAAGTCTAAATTAACCAGTATCTATAATAAATTAGGGGTTGATTCAAGAACGGAAGCTGTAGTTGTAGCTATTCAATCAGGTATCATTCATTTATAAAATGAACCGATAAGGTAAAAGGTGAAACAAGTAAAAAAAGACCTCTACATAAAAGTAGAAGTCTTTTTTTTTACTTATCATATCTTAAGTTATGCTTTTTTTCTTCTTTATTTTTTTCTTTTTTTAATACTTCATCTAGACCATGGCCCTCAATATCAACATTTGGAATAATATTATCTAACCATTTTGGTAAGTACCAAGATGCTTTCCCCATTAGTATCATAAGACCTGGAATGATGGTCAATCTAACAATAAAAGCATCAAATAGAATGCCAAAGGCGAGAGCCAATCCCATTGATTTAATCATTACATCTCCTACGAATATAAAGCTCGCAAACACGAAAATCATGATTAAGCCAGCAGCCGTAACAACAGGGCCACTAAACTTGATGCCGGCTTGAACAGATTCTCTTGCATTCCCTGTGTTCACGTATTCCTCTCGCATACGGCTAACAAGGAAGACTTGATAGTCCATAGCAAGACCAAACAAGATACCTATTACAAGAATGGGTAAGAAGGCTAAAATAGGCCCTTCTGCTGGAATTCCGAATAGTTTACCCAAATAACCATCCTGTAAAACGAAGACTGCAAATCCTAACGTAGCTGTCATAGTTAATAGGAAACCTAGTACTGCAGTCAGGGGAACGAGTAGAGATCGGAATACAACTATCAGTAATAAGAAAGCAAATCCTACAATTAAACCAGCAAATAAAGGAATAGCATCATTTAGCTTTTCAGCTATATCAATATTAATTGCAGTCATACCCGTCACGTATATATGTGGACTATTTTTGCTGTCTGATGCCGTAATATCTCGAATATCATGTACTAAGTTTGTCGTATCTTCATCATTGGGTCCAGTTTTAGGAGTAATATTGACAATTGCGTAGTCTACACTTTCACTTGGTACCGGAGGAGTGGCACTAGACACATTGTCTAATTCTGTTAGTTTTTTAGCGATTTTATTAATCTCATCTGTTTTATTTCCATTCGTATTAGATACATCAATCAATGCAACGAGTGGACCATTAACTCCTTTACCAAATCCTTCTGCCATTAAATCATAGGCTTGTCTTTCTGGCGTATCTTTAGCCTTCATGCCGTCATCTGGAAGACCGAGTCTTAGGTGAAGGGCAGGTACACTAATAGTCAATAGAAGTAAAATACTAATAATAGTAATCAACAATGGCTGACGTTTGAGGAATCTTCCCCACCAGTTGGTTGATTGCCCCTGTCTCTTTTCTCTTCCTTTTGTAATGAATCGAAAAATACCTGACACATTCTCATTAAGTTTCATTCTATTTCCTACCCAAGCTAAAACAGCTGGAACTAACGTGATAGAGATAAGCATGGCCATTAAAACGCTGATAGCTGCCGTTAATCCCATGACTGCGAGAAATGGTATGCCAACTACAGTTAAACCGCAGAGCGCTACCATTACTGTCAAACCAGCAAATACAACAGCTCCTCCAGCTGTTCCCGTTGCTCGGGCAATTGATTCATGAATATCCATGTCTTCCGACAACTGTTGTCTGTGTTTAGAGAAAATAAATAATGCATAGTCTATACCGACTGCTAAACCAATCATAATGGCTAGTGTCATACTTATTGACGAGATATCAAAGAAATTAGTAGCTAAGAATGTAATTCCTAAACTTGTAGCTAATCCAATCAACGCTGTGAAAATCGGTAATCCTGCTATCAAAAATGAAGTGAACATGACAACCAACACGATGAATGCCATAACGATTCCGATTACTTCGGATATGCCACCAATCTCAAGTTTAAAAGCTGTAATATCTCCACTTAATTCTGTTTGAATACCTTGGTTTTCTGTCATCTTGGCACTGTCTTTTACTAGTTCTTTAGATTTTTTAGTTATGTTTTTAGCTTTTTCTTTATAAGTAATATCAGCATATGCAACAGTGCCCTCACGATTGATGGTGCCTACTTCATAAGGATTCGCAATAGATTTTACTGATTTATCCTGCGATATTTTATCAAGTGCATCTGAGATAGCTTTTTGAGCCTCTTTGGAATTAAGTTTTTCTTTCCCCTCAGCACCGAAAATCATCCGTATCGACCCAACATCAGGTGTAGATGGAAATTCTTCAGAAATGATATCAGCAGCTTTTTCAGAAGCTGTTCCTGGGATGGTCATCTCCTCACTGAACGCTGGTTTCATGGAAAAAGCAATTCCTAGGATGGCAATCATTATAATGATCCAACCACCAAGGACTTTAAATTTATTTCTGGCAGACCAACCACCTATTTTATACAACAATTTAGACATATCGTTCTCCTCTCCATTTACTGCTCAATCTATATAATCAACCTCTTGTTCAAAACAAATCGTAACAAAGGATTTTAATGCTGAATACGTACGTTTGGGCAGATTTATTATTTTTTATGTTTTTTATAAAAAAAGATGTTTCAAAAAGAATTAATAGGTATTACCTTCCAAGAGTTTATTTAACAAGATTTCAATAAATGTGGGAACATTCTTTGCTTTTAAAAAACATAAGTTACATTGCCCTTACGTACGTTTTTTTAAATTTCATTTTGATTAGGATAAAGAAAGTTAAAGCCCAAGAATACGATGGTACCCTATTATTAATCGGATAAGACTCCTTATTAATTAGAGTCAATGGGAATAGAATAGTCTTCTTTAAGAAAATTTAATAATTTGATTCTGAAGTCTTTTAATTGGTTCAAAAAGGGGTGAATAAACTCCTTGTTTAAAAACTTTAAGAAGAGAAAATCTTACGTTTGTTTAGTTTGTAGATATGATCATTTGTCAAGACCACTATATAACAAAAAAAGGGGCACCGAATATCGGACTGATATGTTCTTGTTGTGGTTTTCAGCCAGGATATGACGAAACAGAATAGGGATGACTATTGAGGAATATCGTGAATATTGGCTTCAAGGAGGAAATGTATGGTTTGATAATAAGTCGAAACCTAAAAATGGGGACCTAAAACAACAATTAAACAATATTAATGTAAAGGAATAACCTAGATTGCGTTTTCCTGCGAAAACGTATTGTGAAAAGAAGATGTAAACAGATAAAAAAATGGAATTAGAAGGAACATGCTTATGAGTATAAAAACCCGATGGAAAATTGCCTTTTTTACGCTTTTAGGAGGAATCATTTCCATTATAATAATGGTTGGGGGCATGGTCCTTTCAACAGATCAACCAACTTCATTACCAAACACATTTATGGATAATAAAAAGTCTATACAATTTAATATTAGTACACATAAGGAAGACCTTAACAAATTACTTAATCAATATGTGAACATAACTACATCATACAACGTACACTTAAAAAATGATGTTATTGAATTCAAGGGATTTGTGCCTGTCCTCTCAGAAAAGGTTCAAGTAAAAATTACGTTTATACCCAAAGCTTCAAACAGTGGAGATTTAATATTAATACCAAAATCCTTTTCTTTAGGTAAGTTAAATCTTCCTATTTCTTCTGTTTTGAAGCTTGTGAATAGCTCAGTCAAGCTTCCCGAATGGATAATAGTCCAACCGGTTAATAAGACGATTTATGTTGAATTACAAAAGATGAGGGTTAATCATAGCCCTATGAAAATTAAGGTGAACCATATCAATTTAAAAAAAGATGATATTTCATTTAAATTACTGTTTCTTACAGATCATCAATAATCGAAATTGAGATTTCTAACAAGTCCTTAGTCTGATTTAGATAGAATAATAATCTCCTTAAATAAGATGCAAAATAAAGAAACTCAGTCTCATTGGAATTTTCAATTTCGTAGGGGTTCTTTGGTTTGTTTTGTCTGTTACATTTATTTGATTAAAGGACTGATGCCTCACAGTGTCTCGGGCAGTTTGCTCAAGAGAGTAAAAAATATGTATTTAAATTTATGTTTTGAAACATACACAAAAAGGGAAAAATAACTTAGTTTTATTCTAAATGAATGTTAAATAAGGAAAATGGTTAATATGTGGAACGACCTATATTAGTGAATCAGGAGGGAAGGTATGTCAATTAATAAAGAAGTTTTATACCGGGGTAAACGATTTAAGATTATTCATATTTATAGTTCTGGTTATTGTAAGCTTAGAGAAGTTAATGATCCTTTTAAAGTAGAACTAGCTAATATGTAATAAGAAAGGCCATCTTATTTACTGGATGGCTTTTCTTATATGTGCTTGTAATGGTGATTATGTTAACTTTCTTTGTACATAATGTTCATTTTCAGATTGAACATATTTAGTAATAAATTAATGATATAATCATCCAAGTAGCATTATTATAGGGTTAAGGAGAAACTGAATGGATAAGTATTGCTGTGAGGATATGAAATATCATGCTAATTTCAACTGTGATATTCATAAAGATCCGTTTGAATGTCCGGATAAACTCATTTTATTTGATAAAAGAGATAATGAGTATGGACTTATTATTCATGATGGTGGCACGGCAGTTATTGGGATACTATTTTGCCCATGGTGTGGTAAAAAGTTATAAAAGATAACATGATTTTAAAAAGCTGTATTATGTTAACTACCTTTGTATATCACATACATTCAACATTAGATAATAAAACTTTTTTTATATATAGTAAGTATGTAAAGTTAATTATGTTTAGAATGTAGAAGAGGTGTTTAAAGTGAAAATTAGAAAAGCAAACATAGACGATATAAGGGTGATATCAAAGATTTATGTTGATACGTGGAAAACAACTTATAATGGTTTAGTT
>Ga0209796_10001237_pt1 | contig 11248 bp, 12 predicted proteins | sample AgamicOrSfrz_FD_187167 | JGI IMG/M metagenome (GOLD analysis project Ga0209796, IMG submission 187167) | Agave microbial communities from Guanajuato, Mexico - Or.Sf.rz (SPAdes) (version 2) | ecosystem: Host-associated > Plants > Phyllosphere > Phylloplane/Leaf | place: Guanajuato, Mexico...
CGAGGCAATACGATCCCTTTTTCAGCATAAATTTGGATTAAATCATAAATATCTTTAACATCACTTGTCACTGCATGATAAATATCCATTTCATATCTCCTTTTGTAACAATTATCTATAAATATACAACATTAAGTATTTTTATTCGATTGTTTCAAGAACAAATAGATTGGATCGACCTCTCAAGCAACATTACCTTTAACAAATCCTACCTTAATTCATTTTCAAAGGTTCCTTCTCCTGTTCACAAAATTCCTCAACTGTTGATTTACTCCAATAGGGGTATCTGCAAGTTCAACATCCGCTGTCGGCAATTTACCTCAACTATATACACGTTTAATTTCCGCTTTCATAATTCAAGCTATTTTCCGATAAGAAGTCAGCAAACTACTTTTGATTAAAATAATGGCCTGGCGTTTCTCGAAGAATGGAATGGGTAGGTTTTTGAATTAAATACGTATCCTCTTTAAAGAACTGGGTCACTAATTCTAACTCGAATTTACATTCATGTGCAGCATAGATGTAGCCATCTTATTGGGGGGATGCCTAAATAAGAGGAAATCATACAAAATAATGAATAAAACAACCTTGCCGTATCCCGAAGCAAAGCTTTTATTGGTATAAAGATGTAATCCGTTCTATCTGAGAAAATATAAAATAAAAGGCCACGGTATTGCGTGTCCTATTGTCATTATTAACAGAGCCTATTGGAAATAATAAAGACTATTTTAATAATATTTCGATACTAATGGAGAGAATCCTTGTTTAATTAGACCCCTTAACTTAGTCAATAATTAAATGGCCCAATACATAAAGAACGAGCACAATTCTTGTTACAGAATTGCGCCCGTTTGTGGAATAACACTTAGATTTCCGGTTAGTTTTTGAGATATAAACTAAAAGACAGTAAGGGCTGTATGTTCCTTACTGTCTGCTCAATCGTTTCTTTTATTTAATACTTCAGTTTTATCATCGATATGATCAACAATTTTATCTGTGTATAATCCTAAACTATCAACAAGATTCCTTTGTAATTTTTCTTTCCCAACTTCCAATCTGTTCTGTCCTTGTTTCAATTCATATATGTCTACGCGTATTTCTTTTAGTTCATTCAAAATTTGTTTTAAGATTTCTTCCACAAATTTCTCCCCCGTCCAATTGTTCTTGGCCTTATTATACCAACCATTAATTATCTATAAAGTAAAATGATAAAAAATAATCAATTCAATAATATGGCACTAAATTGCAAAATGAGCGCCAGTCCTCTAAAATGGCGCCCGATTGTGGAAGATCAATGCCTAAATCTTATTCGAGATAAGCACCCAGTTAGCGAAATAAAAAAGGGGTTCCGCTGCAACATAAACTTCAAGTTAGTTACCATTCGTTTAAAATAAGGAACAGTCCAAATTAGTATTCTAAAATGATTTTCAGCGTATTATTTTAAAACATTTATTAATTCATCTTTTAAATTTCCTAAAAGCTCTCTTTTACTCTACTGTCAATGAGATTTCCTTTCTCATCAGACTTTTCACTGGCATTTCCACCTGGATAATAGGTCTATTGATCAACTTCATATTTAAAGCATACTAAATGACTTAGAGAAACTCCAACCTGAACCCAAGCAGCACCCATAACAGCAACTGGTTTGCCTGCTAATAAAGGTTCTTCAACAATTGCGCCCGATTGTGGAAGAGTCATTTTGTTTTTTGATTTGTGCGCAATCCCACAATCCTTCAGTTGAATCTGCATTAAGTTAAGTCACTTTGAAACTCCACATAAGGCTCCACTCTTGTGAAAATGGCATATGTAGAGATGGTATCAAAATAATTTAAATCTGTGCTTTTTTATGCAGCACTTCAATCCTTCTGGTTATCATTTTACCTTTTCTTCAATAAAATCTTTTTCCAAATGCTGAAAAATCTGTTCATGAGTATCCATAAATTTTTCACCGTTGATATTTCGAATAATGGCTTTTAGTTCAAGCAGCTCAGGAAATTTCCCATATAAATTCCTTAATGGAAGTGAAGCTGAAACAAGGTCATTGTCTTCTCGCTGGTAAGATTCTAGCAAGCTAATGATAATTTCTTTTCCTTTGTCAGTAAGTTGGGTATACGTATTTCTTTTATCATCTTCTCTTTTTAAAAATTGTAAAAGCCCTCGTTCCTCTAGCTTTTTGGAAAAATTAAATGCGGTAGAAACATGCATGACTCCTAACTCCGCAATTTCGGAGATAGATGAACCGTTTAGATAATAGCTAATCCATAAAATATGGTATTCATTAATATTCAAGTTAAATGGTTTTATCCATCGTTGTATATCATTTTCAATCACTTTCCAAAGTGCCTTGCTTAATTGAGCTACTCTTTGACTAAAAATAAGTGCTTCCTTCTTTGAATAGATTTCTCCCAATCTTCCAGCCCCCTTTTTCTTTTTTTTAATAAAATTAGACTAATACATCATTGGAATCTTTATAATATTTTAAAATTTCTAGAAACAATTAAAGTTATTATACCATATCATGAAGGTTAATAATAATTACCTTTAAAATGCTCATTTTTTGATTGCAACCTCTACAATCTGACCCTAAACATTAAGAAAGAGCACAATTCATGTTGCAGAATTGCGCACGTTTGCTTAAAACGAAAAATTAATTTAAATGTGTGACATAGCTTTTTTAATATACTTATAAAGCTCTCCATCTACTCCATATTGAAGTGCATTATTGGGGTTCTCTGCATAGAAGTGTTCAGCAGCTTTAACAATCTCTGGGTCACCACCAGCTAATCTTCTAGTCAGCTCTTGCCAACGATTGGCCAACTCGATAGCATCCGGATGGTTTACCGGAGTTTTATTTTCTAATTCCATACGAATTTTAGCAATTAACTCAGTCCATTGATTGTCGATTTCCTTTTTTTCTTCCGGACTGAAATGTCTGTTTTTATTTTTTCTAATTGTTCTTGCGTAAAGTACTTTTCACTCATAGTGATCACCTATATTAATTTAATAAATTGTTCAGACTGAACTTCTTGTTGAGTTTCAAGGAGCTCATACATGCTCTCTAAACGTCTGTACAACTGTTCTTGTACCTCTATTTGCTTTTTAACTGTTTCTAATTGAATTTTAATTACTCTAATTGAGTTAGAATTAGAGTTTTCCATCGTTTCTTTAATTTCTTCCAAGGAAAATCCCAATTGTTTTAGTGATAGGATTTGTTGCAACTTTTCAATATCTGCTTCAGTATAAATTCTATGTCCCGATTCCGTAACCTCAGAAGAGGAAAATAAGCCAATCTGGTCATAGTGGTGAAGTGTACGTACCGTTAATCCAGTTTGTTTTGCCAATTTTCCTATTTTCCAATCCCTATTTATGATCATCCCTCATTTCGCACGATTGTTATTGCCGGCAACTTTAATATACAACCTGACGTTACGTTAGGTTCAAGTGTGTTCTCACTTTTTATTTTAAATTTTAAGTTCCCAAGATTATGAAGCGTTTTATGCTGAATTTTTGCTTGTTACTTAAATAACTCTTACTAAACAATATGGCTCATACCAAAAGACGCCACCTTTTTAAAGAATAGCGCCCTTTAATGGCATAACCTTAACCACTTCGTAAAAAATCTATCTTGTATTTGTCACTTCTTCTTCCAACTTTTCACCCAAGTTTAACAAAAAATAGCAATAGTTACAGGTTTTTCTATACAAAGCTTAACCGGCCTAACTTATTGCATTCCTCAGCGAACCACAAGGCCTTGTCAGGCCCCACTACCATCCCATGTGGCTCCGCATTTTTCGTAGGAATAGGATATTCCGTAATTTCACCGTTTATTGTAATTCGACCTATTTGATTCCTTCCCCATTCAGTGAACCATAAAGCACGATCAGGGCCAGTTACAATTGCATGTGGACGAGCATTCGGAGTTTATTCCAGAAGTAGTAGTTCTGCCAATTTTATTTCCGTTTCTACAAACCAAAGTGCATCATCCGGTCCATTTGTAATACCCACAGTACCAGCTTGTTTTGTAGGTGAATTATATGTAGTCACTTCCCCACCTATTGTAATCCGGCCTATTTGATTACCCTGATTCTGAGTAAACCATAGAGCATGATAAGATTCAGAAACCGGCAAACTATACTCAATAAATTCACCTGATGATGAGATTCTCCCTATTCTATTACGTTCATTTCTGTAAACCAAATGTCTCCATTATGTCCTCGCGTGATTCCAAAAGGTCCAGAATCGCTGTTCGGTAGCGTATATTCAGTGATTTCACCGGTTACTGTTAGTTTTCCAATTTTATTTGTCCTATTTTCAGTAAACCATATATCACCCTTTATCTGTAGAAGTGGTAGACAGCACACCTGCATTGACAGTAGGAAGATCAATATGAGTCACTTTACCATCAACAGTCATTCGACCTATTTGATTCGCTTTATGTTGTGTAAACCATAGGGCACCATCTTTTCCCCTAGTAATTCTATAAGGCCCTGAATCTATATGGGGGAGTTCATATTCTTCAATTTTTATTCTCACGTTAATTCCTCCCTTTTTATTGTATAAAATTATTTTAGTAATTCGTTATAAAATAATTTAATTCCTGCGAAAAAAGTTTGGATACGGTGTATTTTCAGCTAACATAATTCGTTATTAACGGTAGCAACACAAATAACTCCGTCCGAATAAATTGAAGCGGAGTTACTAAAGTGTTGAAATATCCCAAATCAATTACAGCATTTTATATATTTCAATAAGGTTCCTATCTGGATCTCGAAAATGTGCAATACGTGATCTCCATTCTTTACGATCGTGTGGTTCAGTAATAAATTCAATCCCATTTTCTTTTAAGCGGCTATAAGTCTTATCAACATCTTCTACTTCGAATTGAAGTAGAAATCTTGATTGAGATTCCCCTTCTAAAAATTTATTTTCCTCTCGTACCACTTCTGCCATGGCTTTTTGGGATAAAAGCTCGATTTTCGTTTCTCCATTATTGAAAAGTGCATATTCCATTTCCTCCTCATACCAACTTATTGGAAGTCCTAATAAATCTTTGTAAAAATTGGAGCTTTTTTTAAAATCATTAACCAACAGTCTAATTTGTAATAACTTCAATTCAATCTCCTCCTTTATGTTGAGTAGTACGACCCGATGTTAAACTATATAACATCTTCTGATTATCTTCGATTTACTTACAAATAATCCCTTCACTTATTCAAGAAAATGGCCGTTTGTCGAAAAAGAAAAAAGGCAACACTCTTTATGTTAAACCTAAATTTTTATTAATAGATCTAAATAAATTTATAAAACTTGTGATATGATAAAGATTTCCCTAGAGATAGAAGACTTTGTTCTATTGGAGCAAAGGCTTTTTTTGAAGAGTTTCTCCTATTATGAAAAAACCACAGTATCTAGGACTGTGGTAAATAAAAATTTTCATTCTTATCTTTTTAATAGACTTATATTGTTCTCTTACTAAATGCAATTCCCATTGGTCTCTTTGCTTTACCATTAGATTCTTTGTAGTCTCCACCAATAAAAGGATCATTCCAAACTTCATAATTATAGATTTTGTTATATTCTTTAGCATATATACGATACGTTTTTCCTTTAGGAACTGTAACTGCATATTCATCACTTACAGTTTTTGTTTTTTGATACTGAAAACCTAATTCATATGCAATAGTTTTTACATCCATTCCGGCAGTCCCTGAAAAAGTATACGCAACAGAGTCACTGACAGCCATTTTTGCTTCTGCTGGTCCTTGGTAACTACTTACACGAATCGTATCGCCAGTATCGTAATAACTAGTCTTTTTCTTTAGATATAACCCTGATCCCCATTGGGCTTCCATTGTTGAAGTTTCTGTACTAGTTGAAGTTTCTGAAGCAGTAGTATTGATATCTTCCTCTGCACCAATAAATGCATCAATCTGTTCTTCAGGAATAACTAGACTATTCTCAAGAAGAGTTCCTTCTTCTGGTTCTGAAACAACAGGATCAGAGGTTCCTTCCTCTGTAAGAATTGGTTCCTGTGACTCACTATTTTGTTGTGCATCAATTTCTTGCAATGTACCAGGATCTGTAATATGTATTTGTAAATCTCCTGTTCCTGTTACCCCTACAGTTACACCATCCTCATCTTTATTTACATCAATTCCATCTGCAACTTCATATGTTTCCGTCTCTGCAAGCTTATCATTTACTTCCTCAATAGTTTCCTTATCAGTGTACAAAGTAGTCCCATCGGTAGCAGTTGCATCTTCCGCTGTTTGAACAGTAGACGTTACTTCAGGATTTTGGGTAGATTCACCACTTTCTTCAGCTCTAACATTCATAAACAATAATGAACTCATAGCTAATAAAGTAGAAAGAAAAGTAAACACAATTTTCTTCATAGTTCCTTAGTCCCCTTTTTCTATTTATTTCTAGTAAAATATATATTATTAATTGGTAATTGTATAGCTTTTTTTAAAATATATGGAAAATATTTTATTATTCTATTAAATTTTTAAAGATTTTTTTATATAATAAATGTAATTATTATCATGTTGAAGGAGATATTTTGAAAATAAATACTAAATTTCTGTTAATTACTTTATGTTCCTTAATTATTATTTCAACCTTAGGCTTTATTAATAATTTTGAAACTCAAAAACGTGAAAATTACAAGAACAGTCCCTTTTTTTTAGTACAAAACATTAATAACAATAAAATGATATTGGATTTAACTAGTCAAATATATCCTTCGGGAATTTCATTAGTTAAAAGTTCCTTTATTAGAAAAAATTACGGGGAATCAGAGATCAAAGTTGGAATTTTAGATACAGGGGTAGACTACCATCATAAAGATTTAAATATTAAGGGCGGTATATCACTGATAGATAAATCTAATAATTATATGGATTATAGCGGGCATGGAACTCATGTAGCCGGAATAGTTGGATCATGCGATAATGATATCGGTACTATTGGAATTGCTCCAAGTGTTCAATTATTTGCTATAAAAGCTTTAGACTACAATGAAAAAGGGAAAATATCTAATATTATTGCAGGAGTACAATGGGCAATTGATAATGAAATAGATATATTAAATATGAGTGTCGGAGCGCCTATTTATTCTAAGGACTTGGAGAATGTCTTAGAAAAGGCTTATCTTGCAGGGATGTTTATAGTGGCACCAGTTGGTAATAACGGATTTTCATATCAGTCTAACATACTTTATCCAGCTAAGTTTCCTACTGTCTTTGCGGTCGGGTCTGTTGATAAAAATTTACAAAGATCTCGTTTTTCTAACGTCGGGAACGAGTTAGATATAATGGCACCGGGAGAAAAAATAATTAGCACTTTTATTAATAATAAATACGCTTATGGTCAAGGAACCTCAATGGCTTCTCCTCTTGTTGCCGGGGCAGCTGCTGTTTTACTAAGTGCAGACCCAACCCTTACTAATATACAAATTTCAGCTATTCTTAAAATATCTGCAAAAAGGAGAGGTGACCCTTACGAATATGGTAATGGGGTTTTAGATGTTTCTAAAGCTTTAGATATAGTATTGTTAAAGAAGAAGGACACTTTTTTATATAATTTTATTGTGGGTAAATTCACCCAAAATGCAAATCTTACTGTTGTTAGGTTTTAATTATCCTAATAAGTAAATATAAAAGGTTTCTCTTTTTAATTGTTAAATCCAGGTAAACCTACATATTATATAAACAAGATTAAGTCTTCTTCGCATGCCCTAGCCTTTACGTCAAGTTTTGGCCCCATAAAGAGGGGCCATTTACTATTTAAGATTCTTGTTTAAACGGATAGCAAAGTAATTCCACATATATTAATTGTCACACTGCCAATTTAAATTTTTTTTATGACATTACCCATCCCCCTTTTATCATCCTTTTAAATAGATATTGATTTTTATTTCAGGTTCAACGTTCCCCCTCCCCAAACAACATCCATTTATGGTAAGGTTAGCAATATATTTTATTTTTATTGGCCTTTCTTGTATAAAAAACATGATTAGTGCAATGGCTATATTTGCAATGAATTTAAAAAGGACTTTGAAACTAATTGATGAAGCCTAAGGGCAAATTAGTCCCTTAGATTAAAAAAGACGACTTAAAATCCCCATTTCGGAATTTTAGATTCGTCTTTTTTTTGTGGTGATAAAAAGATTTTTGAAAAACCGAAGGTTTTTCAGTGCCCTCCTTTAGCCGCTAGGGCCTTTTGTAGGATCTTACTAAGGATATCAATGAGTTTTTCATAATCATTACATTATGACGGTAGGAACATATGCAAAAGCGGATGCATTTTGTGTCCTTTTTCTTTTACCGCTTGGATTCACCATTCCAAATATACAATCTCTATATCCTAACTCAGTCAAATATAATTTGCAGTTCGTTTAGCGATCTAAATCCAATCAGTTTTCTCCATTGCAAGTCAGAAGCCGCTAATTGAAGGTTGTCTTTCCAAGCTAGGAATGATTTAATCGCAATTTGTGTTTCTAAACGTGCCAACGGGGCACCTAAACAAAAATGCGTGCCATATCCAAATGCAAGATGGGGATTCGGATTCCTCGTTATGTCGAATAAATGAGAATCATGGAATTTATTCTGATCTCGATTGGCAGCTCCCAATAGGATATATATTTGTTCCCCTTTTTTAATAGTTGTATGATGGATCTCAATATCCTCCGTGGCAATCCGAGCGGTCATCTGTGTTGGACTCTCATAGCGTAAACACTCCTCAATCGCTCCTTCAATCAGTAATGGTTTTTCCTTTAGCTCCATCAGTTGATTAGGATGTTTCAATAAGGTAAGGATCGAGTTGCTAATAAGATTGACTGTTGTCTCATGACCGGCAATAACAAGTAAAATGCAGGTTGCCAATAATTCCTCATTTGTTAACCTGTCCCCTTGCTGTTCCTCCTTTATTAACAAACTGATAAGATCCTCTTCAGGGCTGTGTTTCCGTTTTTTAATTAGTTCATTAAAATAATCCCTTAAGATTATAGTAATTGCATTTCCATTATCTAACGCCTTTCTCGAACGGGTAAAATCAATGGTTTGAATTAAGCTTGCCGCCCATTCTCTAAATTGATATCGCTCTTCTTGAGGTACTCCTAATATTTTCGCGATAACGAGACTTGCTAAAGGAAACGCAAAATCGGAAACCACATCCATTGTTTTCTTATTTTGAAACTGTTGCAGTAAATCGTTTACCGTTTCTTGGATAAAAGGACGAAGATGTTCCACCATTCTAGGAGTAAATAGGCTACTAACCAGGAAACGCAACCGCTTATGGTCTGGTTGATTTTTAAAAAGCATCATGTCATTTTGGATGTTTTTGAGCTGCTCATATTTTTTCGATGTCTGGGGCAGCGGGGTGCGATTTTTAAATCGGGTATCTTGAAGAATGGTTATTGCTTCTTCATATCCTGTCACATACCATCCCGGATACTTTAACAGGTTTCCCCAATAGATTGGATGCATGGATCGAAACTTTTCATAAAATGGATAAGGATTTTGAAAAAACTCAGTAGTAGTAAATGAAAGTGGTAATGTTTGATTTAAATCTGTTTTCATGTCAGCCCCCTTTAATATAATCACAATCGTCTTACAGAGATCCTCAACTCATATCTCTGTTATTTTTCTACTGCTAAGCTAGCTTTCATTTCTTCTACTGATTCTACCTCAAATCCTAAGTCACGTAACATCTTATAATCTTCAATTTCTTCTTGGCCAGCTGTTGTTAAATAATCGCCAACGAAAACCGAGTTGGCTGCGTATAGCCCTAACGGCTGTAAAGAACGAAGGTTGACTTCTCGTCCACCCGAGATTCGAATTTCCTTAGTTGGATTGATAAAGCGGAATAATGCTAGCACTTTTAAACAATAAAGTGGATTTAATTCTTTTACTCCTTGTAGTGGTGTACCGTCAATGGCATGTAAGAAATTAACTGGAATGGAATCCGCATCAAGAGCTTTTAAGCTGTTAGCCATATCCACTACATCCTGCTTCGTTTCCCTCATACCGACAATAACACCTGAACATGGCGACATACCAGCTCCTTTTACCGTCTCAACCGTATTGACGCGATCATCATACGTATGTGATGTGGTAATGTTTGCATGGTTACTCTCGGATGTATTAATATTATGGTTATAACGGTCTACCCCGGCTTCTTTTAGGCGCTTCGCTTGTTCTGGTCTCAACAGCCCTAGACACGCACAGATTTTTAATCCGTATGTTTCTTTTATTTCCTTTACTGCTTCCACCACGTGATCAATCTCTTTATTTGATGGCCCTCTGCCGCTGGCCACAATACAGTATGTCCCTACATTTAAATCATGGGCACGCTTTGCTCCTTTAAGGATTGTATCCTTATCAACCATTCTATACGTATTAATCGGTGCAGTTGAAATAGAAGATTGAGAACAATAACCGCAGTTTTCTGGACATAATCCCGATTTTGTATTCATAATCATATTCAGTTTTACCTTTTTGCCAAAAAAGCGCTTTCTAATTTGAAATGCCGCATGCATGAGCAACAATACTTCATCATCCGGACATTCTAAGATTGAAAAAGCCTCGACATTTGTGACTTCCTTCCCTGTTAATACCTGTTCCGCAAGTTCCATCCATTTATTCATCCTCTTAGCTCCTTTTCGTTTAATAATAAAGTCATATCTACGTGTTCTTTTACCATATTTTTTATGTTTGCCATTGTTAAATCTTTCAGTTTAGGAGTAATTCCTAATATAGGGACACCACATAATTCTTCAATTAATTTAGGGTTGGTTATTTCAGCAAGACTAGGATTCTCACTAATCCCATTCATAATGATACCGGCAATCGTGTGCCCTAGACTTTTTGCGTACTGAACCGTTAGAAAAATATGATTGACCGTCCCGAGATTTGGCCGGGCTACAATCAAAATTGGTAGTTTTAATGCTTTTATTAAGTCACTTACTAAAAACTGTTCCCCTAGTGGGACCGAAATACCACCAGCCCCTTCGACAATGAAAAACCCGTGTTTTCCTTTAATCTTCTCCCAACGATCTAATACATCTTCAATCCCAACACTCTTCCCTTCAAGCTTTGCTGCAATGTACGGTGCAAGTGGTTCTTTAAATGGAAAAGGCGTGATCTCTTCGTAAGATAATGATGTTTCAGATAGTTGTTTTAAAAGACTTGTATCGCTTGCTGGATCCTCACGTGGAATACCGCTTAGCAATGGCTTAAACACTCCA
>Ga0209796_10001238_pt1 | contig 11240 bp, 10 predicted proteins | sample AgamicOrSfrz_FD_187167 | JGI IMG/M metagenome (GOLD analysis project Ga0209796, IMG submission 187167) | Agave microbial communities from Guanajuato, Mexico - Or.Sf.rz (SPAdes) (version 2) | ecosystem: Host-associated > Plants > Phyllosphere > Phylloplane/Leaf | place: Guanajuato, Mexico...
GCCTGTCAAAATATCTACCAGCCTTTCGTCGTCATTTTTGCTCATATTGCCATCATGTTATTAAGTTTTATCTGGACGCAGGCGAAAACGCTACCCTGAGCGATTGCGTCTCGGGCAGGCGTTGCGCCCTGCGCAACGTCACGGTTGCAGAGAAAATTGCTTTGCGCCTGATTAGCTTATCAAGTTTATAACATTTTGCCTTTTGATTTTCATGTAACAAAATAAATATATGTTTTTGAAGAATAATTTTTTAGGAAAGCTTCTCATTCTTGTTCGGTCGCGGGGCGGTGAGTGGCCCCGCCCCGCATAACGCTTTTACCGCCTTCGCCAGAGGGCGGACATTACTCTGGTCAGGGCGCGTTAAGCGCTTTGCTGCCGGCATCGGCAATAGCGATTTCCGCCGGATTTGCCGTTCCGCTCACGCCAATCGCGCCCGTCACCTCGTCGTTAACTGTCACTGTCGCGCCGCCGCCAAGCGGCACCATATTGGGCAGCGTGGCTATCGCTGGCTCTGTGCCGTTGGCTCGTGCCATATATTTGTCGGTCGAGGTGCGATACAGCGCTGCCGCGCGTCCTTTTTGCATCGAAGAGTCGATACAGCCCGGTGGCGCGTTATCCATGCGTTTGAAGGCCAGCAGCTGTCCGGCTCGATCGAGTACGGCAATGCAAACCTGCGCTTTCAGCGATTGCGCCTGTTTCTCCGCGCGCGAAATTATGCGCTGCGCATCCTCGGCGCTCAGGATGGTTTGGGTCTGCGTGGCGCTGGCCGCGGCGGTCCACAATGCGGCAAGGGCGCAGAGTGCGCTACAGAGGGGTGCTTTCATGGTGACTCCTTTTATGAGATCGATAACGCCATACCCCCAGACAGATCAGCAGTGCCAGCAGGCCTGCTCCTGCCCACGGCGCGCGCTGCAGCCAGAGCGAATGCCTGGGATGGCGCAGGGTGTGATTAACCTGCTCTTCGGTAATGTGTCGTCCGGCCGCGCCGAACTGCGTGGAGACATAGTCCAGCAGACGCGCCAGCTCGGCGCTGCTCATCTGGCTGGAGAATGCCGGCATAAAGGCGTGGCCTGAGACGGTGGTGCGGTCTACCCCCTCTGCGACGGTCATAATAAGGTTGGCGGGATCGGCGTTGAGCACCGCTGAGGTGCCGGTTAGCCGGGGAAAGGTTTGCGGCGCGTCACGGCTACCTTCGCCCTGCGCGCCGTGGCAGCTAGCGCAGGCGGCGTTATAGAGCTGTGCGCCGCTCATCTGCTCGCCGCCGATGGCGCCGCGCAGCGTCGCGGACGGTCCGGTCTCGAACGCTGCAATAGCGCGCGGAGGGGGCGTCGGCGCAGCATGCGCATCGGCCGGCGCATGACCCAGCGTCAACAGATAGCGGGCGACAGAGCGTCGATCGCTGTCGGTCAGGCGGGAAAAAGAGTTTTCCACTACGGTAGCCATTTCGCCCGCCGCGATGGCTTTGCCCGGCAGCGAGCCGGTTTTAAGGTAGGTCGCCAGTTCTGATTCCGACCAGGCGTAAAGGCGCGCCTGAGTCAGATCGGGTGCCTGCCAGCTGCCGACGGCTCCGCCGCGCAGGAAGCTCGCGCTTTTCTCCGCCATCAGCACGTTGCGCGGCGTGTGACAGCTGCCGCAATGTCCCAGCGTTTTCACCAGATACTCGCCGCGCGCGTCGCCGATCGCTTCAGCGCTGCCGCTGGCGAGTGGCTGGGGCGACAGGAACAGGCCGTTCCAGAGCGCCATCATCGCGCGCCAGGAGAAAGGGAAAGGGAGCTGCGTCGCGGGCACCTGATGATCTTCGGCGGGCACGCCCGTCATAAACCAGGCGTACAGCGCCGCGATATCCTCATCGGTCAGCGAGGCAAACGCGGTATAGGGCATCGCGGGATAGAGATAGCTACCATCCCGCCGCCGCCCCTCGCGCATGACGCGGCGAAAATCCGCCAGAGAGTAGTTTCCAATGCCGTTAACGCGCGACGGTGTGATATTGGTGGCGATAATGTCTCCCAGCGGCGAGGAGATGCGATAGCCGCCGGAAAAGGGGTGACCGTTATCCGGGTTGCGATGACAGGCGGAACAGTCGCCTGCGATAGCCAGATATTCGCCGCGCTTCAGGGTGGCGCTGTCGGGCTGCGCCAGCGCCAGGGCGGGCAACAAGATCAGGAGAGACGCTGTTATTCGCATATTTATAGCTCCCGAATCAGCGTGTCGGCCAGACGCAGCGCCAGCGCGATGCCCGTCAGGGTGGGATTGACGGTGGCGGAAGTGGGCATCACGCCGGTAGAGGCGATAAACAGGTTGGCGTGATCCCAGCTGCGGCAGTGCGCATCGACCACAGAGTCGCGCGGATCGTCGCCCATTATCGTGGTGCCCATGATGTGATACTGATTGCGCCAGCCGGTGGGCGCCTCCACCATCTCGCCATTAAACGCCATCAGGAAATTAGCGAAGTCGCGGTAGGCCTGCGGTCGCATGCCGCGGACATAGCTGTCCAGCTGATAGTTAACCAGCAGGGTCGGCAGGCCAGCGCCGTCGCGCCGCGTCGGGTGAGGAGTGACCCGGTTCGTGGGGCTGGGCAGGGTTTCGCTCATGGTGCTGATATTCATAATACGCGACGCGCGGTCGCGTATCGCCGCGTCCAGCTCGCGTCCCACCAGCCCCTGCCTGAGCAGCGCGGGCGTCACATCGCTGTTCGGCACCAGATTGCGCAGCGCGTAGCGGATAGCGGAGTGTTGCGCGCGGCTCGGTTCATCGCGTCGGGTGGCGATGCTGCCGTGCTGAACCGAGCCGCGTCCAGTCCAGAGCGGTTCGTCGGCAAGAAAAGTCATGCTCAGTCCGGTGTGATCCATCAGGTTGCGGCCGACCTGATCGGAACTGTTTGCCACATCAGACATCAGCAGCAGCTTCGGCGATTCCAGCCCGTGCGCCGCCACCACGAACGCCTTTGCGCTCAGGCGCACGTCGCGGCCGTCAGGTTTGCGATAGTGCACCGCGACGATGCGGTTTTTCGGCCCCTTCTCCAGCTTCCAGGCGACCGACTCGGTGCGCAGATCGACCCCCAGCGCCACCGCTTTATCAACGTGCATATCTCCCGAGTACATCGCCCCGATAGGGCAAACAGGTTCGCAGTTATTGTTGCCGGCGCAGGCGGGACGGCCGTCATAAGGGCGAGAAACGCGCGCGTGCGGCTCATGGATCACCTGGTAGCCTAAGGGTCCGAGCTTCGCCTGCATGCGCTGCACCATGTAGGGCTTCGCCTCCGGCGGCAAGGGATAGGGCGCGGATCGCGGCGGCCAGGCGTCGCGTCCCTGACCGCTCTGATCTTCCTCTGCGGTGCCGACCACGCCCACCTCGCGCTCCGCGCGCAGATACCAGGGTTCCAGATCGTCATAGGCGATTGGCCAGTCACGCCCGACGCCGTAAACGCTTTTCAGTTTGAAATCGTTGGGCAGCAGGCGCCAGCAGGCGGACGCCCAGTGACGCGTGCTGCCGCCCGCTACCTTGAGAAAGCTGGTGACATAGTTGAAATCGTCATCACCCTGCGCCTCGATATAGCCGTCGCTGTAGCTGTTCGGCGCCCAGGGCAGATTGGGATAGGGCGCGCACCAGTTGCGTTTGCTGGCGCTGTTGCGATAGTTGTCGACCACTTTCCAGCGGGGAATATAGGGGCCGGCCTCCAGCATGATGACCGACTTGCCCGCTTTCGCCAGCTGATATGCCGCGTTTGCCCCTAACGCGCCCGATCCGATAATCACCACGTCGGCGTCATAGTGCGTCATGAGCGGCCTCCGGCGCCGTCGGTGAGGCGCAGAGCTTCAGCATAAGTCCTGGCGCGTCCTTCCACCATTGCCAGCCAGGCCGGCTGCGGCTGCGCGATACGGGATGCCGCGCGCGGCGACGCCGCTCCCCAGGCGTGAATATTCGCCGGCATCGGCGGCGCGCTGACGCCGTCCGGCACCGCCTGCCAGTAGTCGCTGCCGCGCTGCGAGTAGGAGGGGCGCGGCGTGACGTCGGCGGTGGGCTCGTACATCAGAGCGGAGAGAAAACTGACAAAGTGCGCATCGTCAGTGGCGCGGGTGGTGGCGGGATTACCGGTATAGCCGAGGTACCAGGGGGTAATGATGGCCAGCGCGGTATCGATCTCCTCCTCGGACAGCGACGTCAGCAGCGCTTCAGGCGCGAGCGCGTCGCTGCGGCCAAGGCGTTCAGCCAGCTGCGCCAGACGCTGGGGAAACAGCGGATTTTGGCGCGTTAACAGCGCGTACAAACGTTGACTGATGGCCGGATCCAGCTGCTGGCGTCCGGTTAAAGCCTGGCTGACACGGTGAAAGCGGTTCTCTGGTTCGGCGGCGGTGGCCAGCGAGCCAGTAATGGGCACGCTCATGATAATGCCTGATGCGAGCATCAGACGCAGAAAGTGACGCCTATTCATTTTTACTCCGGGTACGGGTAAGAAAATAAGGATTATTTTTTTAAATTGAGATGCGCTTATTATTTTTGAAATATTCTTTGAGCCAGTAATCTACGCTCCAGTTTCCGGCGCCATGAATAATTAGCAGTAAAAATCCCGCGCAGCAGGAGATGTTTTTTAGCCAGATCATCAGATGCGCATGGGAATAGCCGGGATAAAACAGAAAACCGGAAAGCAGCGAAAGTGCCACCATAAAGAAGCATGTAAAACGCGTTAAAAAACCTGCGGTTATCGCCATACTTCCCGCCAGCTCCAGCAAGATAACCCAGGGAAGGAAATAGCCTGATACGTGATGTTCGCGCATCAAAATAATATTGTCGTCATAATGAATTATTTTATCTAAGCCGGAAATAAAAAAGAGTCCGACTGCAAACAGGCGCGACAGCGCCCCTATGCCGTTTTTAACGTTGCGCATTTTTTTATTAAGTCGGGTTAGCGGTCTTATTTTTAAAATAGGCTGCGTAATAAAATCTTTTTTTGACTTTTCGTGCGGTAGTGATATTTACCGCACGGTAAACGGCGATTACCACTGCCAGCGTTTTTCTGCCAAATCCACCAGCAGGCGCGCCGCGGGAGTCAGTTCGCTCAGGGAGCGGAACTGCCAGCCAAAGGTGCGTGGCATCATCACCAGCGGCAGGGGAATTTCAACCAGCGCGTGCTGCGTCATATCCTCATGCAGCAATCGGCGCGAGAGAAAACTCAACAGCTGGGTCTGGGCCAGCACCTGGCGCAGCGGCGACAGCGTATTGCTCTCCATCTGCACGCGCGGCGGGGCATATCCGCCGCTGAGCAGGCGCTGTTCAAGCCACTGTCGCGTGGCGACCTGCGGCGACGGCAGCAGCCACTGAAACTGGTCTAGCTGCGCTGGCGTAGGATGCACGCCAGCCAGCGGATGAAAGCTGCTGGCCGCCACCACCACCGGATCTTCCGTCAGCGGTCGGGTGGCAAACTCATGATTTTCTTCGGGCAGGAATCCCAGAATCAGGTCGAGCCTGTCCTCGCGCAGCCGCGACTGCAGCAGATCGTTCATCCCGACCTGCACCTCGAGCACCACCGTCGGCGCGCGCTGCAACAGCTCGCGCGTCAGGTGCGGCAGCATAAATTCGGCGGCGGTGGCGGCCACGCCCAGGCGTATTACGCCCGCTGCCCCGGATCCCAGCGCGTTTAAATCCTGCCGGGTGACCTGCATCAGGTGCAGCACTTTTTGAGCGCGTTCACAAAGTAGCAATCCCGCCTCGGTCAGTTTGATGCCGCGTCCCACCTTCAAAATCAGCCGCGTAGCGCACGATTTTTCCAGCCGCTGAATGCACTTTGTCAGCGCAGGCTGCGTGATCCCAAGGGCTTGCGCGGCGTTGCCCAGGTGTGCCGTTTCACGCACCACCAGCAGGTAACTGAGATCTTTTAGCTCCATTCATTCCTCTCAGGAATCAATTAATAAAAAAAGCGGAATACTTTTTATCGTTCCATCCTGCCAGGCTAGATGAAAATTAACAAGGGAGTAACACATGAGCTGGACCATTCTGATGACCGCGCCTGTGCTGGGCGCCGGAGGAGAACGCGCGCTGGCAGAGGCGGGGTGCGAAGTGCACTACCTGCGCGGCAGCCAGGATGCGGCGGAAGTTGAGGCGCTGATGGCGCAGATTCCATTCGATGCGGTGATTTCGCGCACCGTAACCCTAAGCCGCGCGGCTATCGCCGCCTGCCCAACGCTAAAAGTGATCTGCAAACATGGCGTCGGCGTCACCAATATCGACGTCGAGGCAGCGACATCATTCGGCATCCCGGTGCTCACCACGCCCGGCACCAACGCGCAATCGGTCGCCGAGCTGACGCTGGGGCTGATGCTTAACGCCGCGCGCCGCATCAGCTGGCAGCAGCAGGAGATTGCCGAAGGCCGCTGGACGCGCACCGGCAGTAGCATGGAGCTGAGCGGTAAAACGCTGGGGCTGGTGGGGATGGGGGAGATCGGCCAGCGCGTGGCGCGCATGGCACGGGCCATGGGCATGCGGGTGCGCTTTTACGATCCCGCACTGCGCGACCCGCAGGCGATTGCTCCTGACGAGCAGCTGGCATCGCTCGACGCGCTGCTGGCGCAAAGCGACGTGCTGAGCCTGCATTGCCCCGTTAACGCCGCCACGCGTCAGATGCTCAACGCTCGCACGCTTGCGCTGCTTCCCGCGGGCGCGCTGGTGATTAACACCTCGCGCGGCGAGCTGATTGACGAAGCGGCGCTGAGTGAGGCGCTGCGCAGCGGTCAGCTTTTCGCCGCCGGCCTGGATACCGTGGCGACGGAGCCGCTGCCAGGCGATCACCCTTTTCGCGCCCTGAAAAACCTGACGATAACGCCGCATATCGGCGGCTCTACGCCGGAAGCGCTGGATAAGGTCGCCAGTTTCGCGGCTCGCCAGTGTCTCGATTTTCTCAAGGGTCTGCCGGTGAATCCGCTGACCTGTGTTAACCGCGCGGTACTTAAGGAACCCTCATGACCTCATCTGCAACCTGGCCTGCCGGCTACTTTATTGGGCAACGCGATCGTCTGCCTGATGCTGACACTATCGACGCCTTTCGCCGCTTACCGGTACCCAATATCGGCGACTGCATGGGCCGCTCCTGCGGCGCGCTGGGCCTGCTGCCCTGGCATAACGATCCCGCGCTGGTGCTGTGCGGCCCGGCGCTGACGGTAAAAGTACGACCCGGCGACAACCTGATGATCCATAAGGCGATAGAGATGGCGCAGCCTGGCGACGTGCTGGTGATCGACGGCGCGGGCGATCTGACTCAGGCGCTGATCGGCGGCCTGATGCGCACCTCCGCCCTGACCAAAAAAATTGCCGGTTTTGTGATTGATGGCGCCATCCGCGATGTGAACGAGTGGGCCGAGGGCGGCGTCGCGCTCTGGGCGCGCGGCAATACGCTGCGCGGTCCGAGCAAAGAGGGGCCGGGCGAAATCAACGTCACTATCCAGTGCGCCGGACTGGTGGTGAGCCCGGGCGACCTGATTGTCGCCGATGCCGATGGGGTGATCAGCATTCCCGTGGCGCAGCTGGCTTCGCTGCTGCCTCGCGTGCGGGAGCATGAGCAGCGCGAAGCGCGTATCCGCGAAACGAACCGGCAGGGCAGCGCCGATCCCGAGCGCTTCAATGCAGTTCTGCGCGCGAAAGGGTGTCCGCTGTGATCGACAGAAGGAGAGGAAAGATGAAAAGTACAGTAAAGATGATGTCGCTGCTGACGGCGCTGGTCGCGACAACGCCGGTTTTGGCGCAGGATCGGCTGCCGGTTGAGCTGCCAACCCGGCAGGACAGCCGCCTGCAGCAGGTGGGAACCTCGCCGCGCGTCTGGAACGGCGTCGCGGTTAGTCCAGAGGGGCGCATTTTCGCCTCGCTGACGCAGTCCGAGGGCGCGGGACCGCAGCTGGTCGAAGTCAAAAACGGCGCGCTGGAGGCCTGGCCGAACGCGGAGTGGAACCGCTGGGAGAGCCAGGATCCCGCCCATCACTTTTTACACGTCAACGCGCTGCGCTTTGGCCCGGACGGCGATCTCTGGGTCATGGATGCCGGTAATAAAGGCATCGGCACCGGTGATAAGGCGGTCGAGCAGGGCGCGAAGCTGGTGCGCATCGACATTCACAGCCGCAAAGTGGTGGCGAGCTACCTGTTTACGGCGCCGACGTTAAAGGCTGAAAGCTATCTTGACGACGTGCGCTTCAACGGCGATTTCGCCTATATCACCGATCCCGGCGCGGTGGGGCTGGTGGTGTTGAATCTGAAAACGGGCAAAAGCTGGCGGGCGCTGGATAACCATCCGCTCTCCATTGACCATCTGCCTATCTACGCCGACGGGAAAAAGCTCTTTTTGCGCGACGGGCGTGAAAAGCGCGTCGGGCTGGATCAGCTGGAGGTCTCGCCGGACGGTAAGTGGCTTTATTACCAGGCGATTCCGGGCCCGATGGCGCGCATCGAAACGCGCTACCTCAACGACGCCGCGCTCCCACCGGAAGAGGTCGCACGCCACGCGGAGAAGTTTATCGATACCTGGAGTACGGGCGGCACCGCCATCGACGCCGAGGGCAATATTTACGCCTCGGATATCAATACCCGCGCCGTAAAACGGATCACGCCGCAGGGTGACGTGAGCACGGTAGTGCAGGATCCCCGACTGGTGTGGATTGATGCGATGTGGATTGCCGACGGGCAGCTCTGGATGCCGTCGGCGCAGATTAACCGTACCCCAGCCACCACAGGCGGTAAACCCTCAACCGTTGAATATCCGGTCAAACTCTATCGCCTGGATTTGCCGGTGCATCCGTCGCCGCGCGATCACCGTTAATTTCAGCGCCGTTTAGCCGCAGCTGTAAATAACCGCGGGCGTGAAGCGCTATACGATTTTCACCGTAGAGTTTCACGCTCGATTATTATCACCTCGCGCAATTTTAAATTTGTAAGAAATATGAAATAGCGCACGTTAACAATCCTCTTAAAGATTGTTTTAACTGTTGATATTAAAAATAATTATTAATTAAAAATTTATTTTACATGCCGATACGTTCTCGTTTGTCGCTGACAAGCGCGCCTTAACCCTGCAACAGGATAACATTATGCTGCTGACGATCAGCCTGCTTATGCTGGCCCTTTTTATTGGTTTATTAATGACCAAAAAACTTTCTGCGCTGACAGCATTAATTGTGGTGCCGACTTTCTTTGCATTACTAGCCGGTTTTGGCGCCGAGACAGGCGATATGGTCATTAAGGGATTGCGCACTGTGGCGCCCACCGGCGTCATGCTGATTTTCGCCATGCTCTATTTTATGAGCGTCACTGACGCCGGCATGTTCGACCCGGTGATTAAGCGTATCGTTTCCGCCGTGGATGGGGATCCCGTCAAAATATTCATCGGCACCGTACTGCTGGGATTTATTGTGGCGCTGGATGGCGATGGCGCCACCGTGTATATGATTGTGCTCTCCGCCTTTCTGCCGATTTACGAGCGCGTCGGCCTGTCGAAATTAAAAGCCGCCTGTCTGCTGCTGCAGTGCACAGGACTAGGCAATATGCTTCCCTGGGGCGGCCCCACGGCGCGCGCGGCAACGGCGGTTCACGTTGAAACCAGCACGCTGTTTATTCCGCTGCTGCTGCCCTTGCTTGCCGCTATTGTCTGGACGTTTGTGATGGCATGGATACTGGGTCGCCAGGAGCGTAAGCGTCTCGGCTGGCAGCGCGACACAGCGATCCGCCACGATATTCTTTTCGAAGAGAGACCCTGCGTCGCCTGGCGTTTCTGGACCAACTGGCTGCTGACCATCGCCTTAATTGCCCTGCTGGTGCTCGATATTGTGCCGATGGCCTATCTGTTCATGCTGGCTACGGCCATTATGTTTCTGGTTAACTTTCCGCAGCTTAATCAACAGCAGACGCAGCTGGCGCGCCATGCGCCCGCCATTCTGTCCGTCGCCAGCCTGATTTTCGCCGCTGCGGTATTCACCGGCATTTTTTCCGAAACCGGCATGGCGAACGCGCTGGCGCAGGCGATCGTTAATATCATTCCGCCCGCGCTGGGCCCCTATTTAGCCGCCCTTACCGCGCTGATTAGCGTGCCGGTGACCTGGCTGGTCTCCAATGACGTTTTCTATTTCGGCATGCTGCCGGTGCTGGTGCAGGCAGCCGGACATTACGGCATTGCGCCGGTTGAAATGGCACGCGCCGCGCTGGTCGGACAGCCGGTGCATATTCTCAGCCCGCTGGTCGCCTCGACCTATTTGCTGGTGGGAATGCTTAAGCTGGATTATGCGCAGACGCAACGCGGCACAATGCGCTGGTCGTTTATTACCAGCATGGTGTTTTTCGCCAGCTGCCTGCTACTCGGCGCCTTCCCGTTTTATCAGCGCCTGTCATAAGGCCGTCGGTCAACAGGCGCAGGCTTTTCAGCTATCGGGCGCTGTTACATCAGCGCCCGACTTTTTAAGGGATCAGTCTGCTGCTGCGCATCGCCTCAAGATGCGCGATCAGCACCTCGTCGGAACGTTTAGTCATGGCGTCGAAGCCGTGCTGGCGCGCTTTGGTCACGTCGAATATCGCATCTTTCTCGACGTGAAAAATAAAATCGCCAAAGCCACCCAGCGCCAGACGATCGATATCGCGCTCCTGCAGCTGCGCTTTATCGGCAATCGAGGCCCAGAGCGGCTTAAGCGCGTGGAGACGCTCGCTCAGCGAGATCGGCTGCGCCTCGCCGACAGGCACGCCGAACCATTCCGCCAGTTTCGGCCAGACGTGGCTCCAGCGAAAGACGTCGCCGTTGGTGATATTGAACGCGCCATATTTTTCATTTTCAGCGGCCCAGATAGCGCTCTGGCCAAGAATGCGGCTATCGGTGATATTGACCAGCGTATTGCGCCATGCCGCATCGGGGCCGGGGAAGTGCAGGGCAGTGCCGGTTTCGCGGCACAGCGTGCCATAGACGCCGATCAGATTGCCCAGATTCATCGGCGAGCCGAAAGAGTGGCCGATAACAATGTCCGGGCGCAGCGCCGTCCAGCCGATACCCGTTTCGTCGCCTGTTTTCCGGGCATAGTCTTCGTGGCGGAAATAGAGATTAGGCGGAAAATGACGGCTGTCCTCTTCACGCGCCGGCGTGCGATAGACCCCCAGGTGCGCGCCGTAGACCTTACCGCCCTGCACGAAGATGATGTGCTTTAACGCCGAACCTGACGCGCGCACCGCCGCGATCAGGTTTTCAAACATCAGCGCGTTAACGTCCGCCTCCACGCCCGGGTCGG
>Ga0209796_10001239_pt1 | contig 11227 bp, 8 predicted proteins | sample AgamicOrSfrz_FD_187167 | JGI IMG/M metagenome (GOLD analysis project Ga0209796, IMG submission 187167) | Agave microbial communities from Guanajuato, Mexico - Or.Sf.rz (SPAdes) (version 2) | ecosystem: Host-associated > Plants > Phyllosphere > Phylloplane/Leaf | place: Guanajuato, Mexico...
ATCCCTGAAGAAGTCGCCCGGATAGAAATTCAGCCGCTCCTGAAGGCCGTGCGATGCTACGTACTCTTCAAACACAGGGCCCACTATGGGCAGATCGAAGCCGCCGCCGCGCAAGTGAGGATGGGCGAGCGCGACCTGTACAGGTAAGGCGCCTTGGGCGGCGCCGATGTCAATGAAAGTCCTGTAGTTTTGCCACGGGAATTGTTGCGCAATCGCCTTGGCCGCGCCCAGGCTGACCCCGCTCATCGCCCGGAGAAAACCCCGTAGTTTGTGTTCGTCGCTATACATGGCATCGAAGGGATTGCCGCCCCCTTTCGCCTCGTTCTGGGGCAGCCCCGTGCGGAGGGCTTCCGTCAAAGAGCCCCAGAACGGATACAGGCGCGCGTTGGCCATTTCCAGTAATCCACCTACGTAGCTGGGCTTGGCCATGTCCAGAAAGAGCCCGGCGTCTGGCGTATTGCGGTACTTGCCGTCTTCGCGTTCCAGCAGATTCAATGCGACCAGCGCGTCAAGAAAATCAAGGGCCGATCGCGGATGCAGTCCGAGAGCCTCAGTGAGCTCCGCAGCGTCGCGAGGTCCGGTCGCGAGGCAAGAGAACACACCGAGTTCGACTGCGGACAATAAGGTTTTGGACGCCCAGAACCCCATGCCCAGCTGGAGCAGCCGTTCAGGGGAGGGTTCCTGTTGGCGCGGATTGTCAGCGCCAGGCTCCTGTCGAACCATGCTCGATGTGCTTTCCATCATTGCTCCCGGGGGACGTGTGAACAAGCATCAGACAGGATGGTAGGCGAAACGAAAGTTTTCGAGCGTTCGCTACCGTACAGACGGTTTGCACGTCGCGCCATCAATGCCAATGCCCGATCAATTCCGTGGTTCCGAGCCTGGTCAAGCGTGTCTTAGTCCGCCGCATTCCGTTTCCCTGCAGCGCGCGAGGGGATATTCGTGAGCAAAATAGTATGTGGATGCGCCGGAATGCGTTCAAAGGCCTGACTGCGCAGGTAAGCGCCGACGACGTGCGGCGTTGATTCACCGTTTCTCTCGAACCACATTAAGACCGGGCGGCGTACGATCTAAAACAGCACGTCCGCCCGCCTCGAACAACAGCAGCGAACCCAGTCAACACTCGACCAGCGCCTTCACGACGGTCCGCCCAGGCTCCATCAACTTGGGAAACTCGGTAGGCACGTCGGCCAGGCTCATGCGGTCAGTATTGAGCGCCTTGTCGGGAATGCGGCCTGCGCGCATCGCTTCAAGAACCGTCTCGAAGTCTTCCGCGGTCGCATTGCGGCTGCCGAGCAAGGTCGCTTCGCGCTTGTGAAACTCCGGATCGGAAAACGTGATCTGGCCGGGCACGATTGAAATCAGCACGTACTTGCCGCCGTGGGCGATGAACTCAAAGCCGCGGTTCATTGCATTGACGTTGCCGGTTGCATCGAACACTACGTCGAAGAACTCGCCGTCCGTGAGCGCCGCAAGTTCTTGCACGTCGTTCGGACCGATCTGAACTGTCGAAACGGCAATGTGCTCCCGGCAGAACGCAAGACGATCCGCGCGCGTGTCCAGACACGAGACCTGCCCGCCGCGCAGGTTCGCAAACAGCATGGCTGCCATGCCGATCGGCCCCGCGCCCACGACGAGAACCCGCTGACCGGCCGACACGTCGGCGCGCCGGACCGCGTGAGCGCCGATCGCGAGAAACTCGAGCATCGCCGCCTGGTCCAGTGTCACGCCGTCGGCCTTGTGCACGAACTGCGCGGGCACCGACAGGTATTCAGTCAACGCGCCGTCACGATGCACACCGAGAACCTTGATGTTGACGCAGCAGTTGGTTTTCCCCTGCCTGCAGGCAATGCACTGTCCACACGACAGGTAGGGCATCACATAGACGGCGTCGCCGGGCGCGACATGCGCGTTGGGGTCGGCCTCGGCGACGATGGCCGATAGTTCGTGTCCCATCACCCGCGGGTATTGCAGGTAAGGCTGATTCCCCGAGTAGATGTGCATGTCCGTGCCGCAAATACCCACGCGGCTAACGCGTAGAAGTACTTCGCCGTCTGCGCGGCGAGGTGGTTCGCGGTCTTCGCGGCGCAGCACGCCGGGCGATTCACAAATGACGCTGAGCATTGGCATCCTTTATTGGGCTTGTCGATCGCCGGACGGCTGATCGGTTGTGAAGAAACGGCGGGCCTCGGGAACCGGAGCCGATCCGGCTATCAGCCCTTCGTGCTGCAAGGCCTGCCACAGCTCTGGCGGAACTGGCGTTTCAAGCCATGCGATGTTCTTTTGCAACTGCTCGATACTGCGCGCACCGACCGCGCACGACACGACAGCCGGGTGGGCCAACGGAAACTGGAGCGCCGCTGCAGCGAGCGGAACCTCGAACTTCGCGCAGGCGTCGGCAAGACGCGCGACTTTCCGTGCCACTTCGGGCGGCGCATCGGCGTAGTTGAACTTGCCGTTGCCCACGAGCACGCCGGAATTGAATACGCCGCCAGCGACGATCCGCACGCCGTTGCTCACACACTGGTCGAGTAATGGCGAGAGCGCTTCCTGTTCGAGCAACGTATAGCGGCCCGCCAGCATGACGAGGTCGAGATCCGCTTCCTGCATCGAATCGACTGCGATTTGCCATTCGTTCACGCCGAGTCCGATCGCGGAAACGGCGTGCGAGTCTCGCAGTTCCGCGAGAGCCCGAAAGCCGCCGCCACGTGTCAGCTGTTCCCAGTAGCGTGAATGCGCATCGCCGTGCGTCGCCGCGCCGATGTCGTGAACATAGAGGATGTCGATCGTCTGCATGCCGAGACGTTGCTGGCTATCCTCGTACGAGCGCATGATGCCGTCGAACGTATAGTCGAAACGAGGCCGGAAGGGCAGGGGTTGCGCCCAGTTGTCATCGCCTGGCTGCACCGTGTCGTCGGGCCGCATGAGCCGCCCGACCTTGGTGCTCAGTACGTAGCGTTCGCGCTCGCGCATCTGCAGCGATTGTCCGACGCGCCGCTCCGAAAGCGTATAGCCGTAGAACGGCGCAGTGTCGAAGTAGCGGATACCGGCGTCCCACGCCCACTCGAGGAGCGCATTGGCCTCGGCGGTCGACATGGGCTTGTAGAGGCCGCCCAGTTGCGAGCAACCGAGGCCGAGTGTGGTCATCGCCAGCCCGCTTCGTGGCAGCGCTTGAGTTGCAAAAGCTTTCATGGAGGCGTGTCTGAATGGAGAAGATGCCGGCGAACGGCTTCTAAAAACCGCTGCGCCGGCCCGTTCGTCAATAGAGAACGTTCTTTGCTTCGGACGAGTCGAGGTTCTGTTTCTCGACCATCATGACGCCCGTGTCGACCTGCTTCGAAACGGGCTTGCGTTCAATGACGTTGACGAGGGTCTGGATGCCCTTGTAGCCCATCTGATAAGAGCTTTGAACCGCAATGGCCTGAATCGTGCCGTCACGAACGAAGCCTTGCAGGTCCTGGTTGCCGTCGAAGCCGATTGCAATGACTTTGCCGCCTTTTCCGGACTGCTGAAGAGCGCGTCCCATCCCCACGGCGGTCGGCTCGTTCGCGCCGAATATGCCCTTCAGGTCGGGATTGGCGGCCAGCACGTCGGTCGTCTGATTCAGGGCATTCGCCATCTGCGACTGCGAGTAGAACGGACCCACCAGTTGCAGCTTCGAATGCGCCGCGATGTACTTGCGGAAGCCGCCGACACGGCCCACTTCCGAGCCTGCACCCGGCACGTACGACATGACCGCCACCTTGCCGGTCTGTCCAACCCGGTCGATCATGGCCTTCGCACAGAGTTCGCCGGCTTTCACGTTGTCGGTAGAGAGGAACGACTGGTAGTACTGCTTGCCGGCATCGGACACCGTCGAGTCGATCAGCACGACAGGGATATGAGCTTCCCACGCTTTCTTCATGGCGGGAACGAGTGCATCGGGGTCGGACGGCGCCAGCACGATGCCCGCGACATGCCGGTTCACGGCATTCTCGACCATGTTGACTTCATCGGCGATGGCGGATTCGGCTGCGGGACCCTGGAAGGTCATCGTGTAGCCCTTCGCGTCGGCCATCGCGGCGGTCGCGCCTTTCTGCACGTTCTGCCAGTAGTTGGAGTTCGCCGTCTTCACGATTACTGCAATTTCGCCGCCCGCCGCCTGCGCATACGCGCTGAACATTGCACACATTGCTGCGGCCGCAGCCAGCACGGATACCTTTTTCATGTCTCGCTCCTTGATTGTGGTCTGGACTTCGTCTTCTGATTACAACTTCCGGTTTCGGAGTTGGTCGATCCATACAGTGCCGAGAATCACGACACCGATGATGATCTGCTGGATAAAGCTCGATACACCGTTCATGTTCAGGCCGTTGCGCAGCACGCCGATCACGAATGCGCCGATGGCGGTGCCGGAGATCGTGCCGACGCCGCCCATCAATGACGTGCCGCCGATCACCGCGCTTGCAATGGCGTCGAGTTCGTACATCACGCCTTCGTTCGGCTGGGCGGTGACGAGGCGCGACATCAGCACGCAACCGGTAGCGCCTGCCAGCAATCCGGACAGCACATAGGTGAAGAGCTTGACGCCCTGCACGTTGACGCCGGAAAGCCGCGCGGCTTCTGCGTTCGATCCAACCGCGTAGATGTGACGGCCGAGCGAGGTTCGCGACAGCAGAACAGATACCGCCACGAATAGAATCACCATGATGACGACGGGATAGGGAATGCCTGGGAAGACCGTGTCGGGAAAGCCGTCAGCGCCGATATGAGAGACCTTGAAGAGCGCGCCGTTGCCCAGTTCGCCAAAGGCGTCGCCGAGCCCGGAGACGGGTCTTGCGCCCGTGATCTGCAGCGCGAGACCGCGAGCGACGAGCATCATGCCCAAGGTTGCGATGAACGGAGGCAGCCCCATGCGCGTCACGCAGATGCCGTTGACCCAGCCGCAGGCGGCACCGACGAGCATGCCGCCCGCCATCGCGACGGGTACCGGTACGCCGGCCTTGACGAGCAGGGCGGCCGCAACACCCGCCAGCGCCAGCACCGATCCAACCGACAGGTCGATGCCGCCGGTGATGATGACGCACGTTGCGGCCACGCCGAGATACGCAATGGACGTGACCTGCAGCGCAACCGTCATCAGGTTGCCGACGGAGAAAAATGCAGCGCTTGTAAGCGAAAATGCGACGATCAGTACTACGAGGCTACCCAGCGCGGCGAATTTCTGTATCAGATCGCGACGGCGCTGTCGTGCCTGTTTGTCCAGGGCCTGCGTGCGGCCCGATGTAATTTCAAGCATGACTTCTCCCGGATGCGTAGTGCAAGATCTCCTCCTGACTGGTCTGTCTGGTCTCGAGTACTGCGGTAATGAGCCCCTCGTGAAACACGGCGATGCGATCGGTCATGCCGAGCAGTTCGGGCAACTCGGAACTGATCAGGACAACGCCGACTCCGTCCGCGGCCAGCCGGTCCATCAGCTTGTAAATGGCGTACTTCGCGCCGACGTCGATGCCTCGCGTCGGCTCATCGAAAAAGAGGATGCGCGAGCCGCGGTACAACCATTTGCTGATAACGATCTTCTGCTGGTTGCCGCCAGAAAGATTCCTTGCGATCTGCTTCACCGTCGGTGTACGGATCGCGAGTTCGCGAACGTAGCGCTCGGCAATAGCCGTCTCTTCCGAAAAACGCAGGAAGCCACGCGACGATATAGCGCGGACATTAGACAGCGTGATGTTTGCGGCCACCGGCATCGACAGTGCGAGGCCGTCTTTCTTCCGGTCCTCCGACAGGTAGGCGATCCCGTGGCGGATAGCCTCGCGCGGCGAGCGGATCGTCACGGGCGTGTCGCCCAGCTGGATCGAGCCGGAGTCGAGCCGCTCCGCGCCGAAGATCGCGCGGGCGACTTCGGTGCGCCCCGCGCCCATCAGGCCCGCGAAACCGAGAATCTCGCCCTTGCGCAGGTCGAACGAGAGAGGGCCGAACGTGTCGGTCCGCTGCAAATCGCGCACCCGCATCAGGACCTGTTCCGTTGGGACCGACTCGCGTGGCGGATAGGCGTCGTCGAGCGCGCGCCCTACCATCCGGGCCACGATTTCGTTGATGGTGGTCGATGCGAAATCGCTCGTTGCGATATGGCGGCCATCGCGCAACACGGTGACGCGGTCCACGATCTCCGCCATCTCGTCGAGCCGATGCGAGATGTAGAGAATCGCTACGCCGTCGGCGCGCAGTTCGCGGATGATGCGAAAGAGTTGAACCGTCTCGGATTCGGTCAGCGACGACGTGGGCTCGTCCATGATGAGCACACGTGCATCCAGCGATAGCGCCTTGGCAATTTCCACCATCTGCTGCTGCGCAATCGAAAGGGCGCCGACCAATGTGGTTGGCGACACGTTCAGCCCGATGCGCTGCAGGCAGCGCTGCGCGTTGGCGTTCAGCGTGCGGTAGTCGACGAACGGGCCGCGTTTGGGTTCGCGCGCAAGGTAGATGTTCTCCGCGACCGACAGGTGCGGCACCAGGTTCAACTCCTGGTGGATGATCGCGATGCCTGCAGCCTGCGCGTCCGAGGTGGAGGCGAACTGCACCGGCTTGCCCTCGTAGCAAATGACGCCGTCGTCCGCGTGATATTGGCCGCTGATGATTTTCATCAGCGTCGATTTGCCCGCGCCGTTCTCTCCGCAGACGGCGTGTACCTCTCCGGAGCGCAGATCGAGATCGATGCCATCGAGCGCCACGACACCGGGGAATCGCTTGCTTACACCCTTGAGTTGCAGGATTTCCCGAGGTGCCGGCACATCGGGCTCACGGCCCGGCCTCCGCTGCGTGGTCGCTTCTGTCAATCCCGTCTCCAATATGTTCAGAACTTCACCGTTCGACCCGTCGAAAGCCGGGCTAGCGGTCAGTCCAATTTGGGCAGATTAAAACGCACAAACGGCTGTTTGGTCAAGCCAATGTAGAATTTCAGAACTGTTCATTCCAGTAGGGAAAACCCCGGCGGTGATGCTGTTGCTTGGCCTGCCGAGGCCATCAGGCCCCATGCTAGACTTTGCTGCGGTCCGTTTCGCGGCTCGTCGACAGGACATTTTGAACAATGAAGCAAACTGAACCAAAGCGGCTTTACCAATCTGTGGCCACGCAGATCCTTTCTCTCATTCGAAAGGACGAACTGGCGCCCGGCGCACGTCTTCCGCCCGAGCGCGAGCTTGCCAATACGCTGGGTGTCTCACGCCCTTCATTGCGCGAAGCATTGATTGCGCTCGAAATCGGCGGCCAGATCGAGATACGGATGGGGTCGGGCGTGTACGTGCGCGCTCCGGACGAGGGCGGTGACAACGCGGTGCCGGCTCTGGGCGAAAGTCCGTCCGAATTAATGCAGGCCAGAGCGGCAATAGAAGGGACAGTGATCGTACTGGCCGCCGGCAAACTTTCGGCGGCCACACTCGACAGGCTGCGGCGCACGGTCGAGCGAATGAAACGCCTCGCATCTGCCGGAAAGTCGCCAGTCGATGCGGACCGGCAGTTTCATATGCTGATCGCGGAGACGGCGGGCAATTCAGTGCTGAGCCGCTTCGTTGCCGAAATGTTCGATAGCCGCCACGACCCGATCGCTGCGGCAATTCGTGACCACTCGGAGAGCACCGAAACGTGGTCGGTCGCGGTAAGGGAGCACGAGGAAATTCTGAAAGCGCTGCAGTCGGGCGATCCGATCGCGGCGCAGACGGCGATGCGGACGCATCTCAAAGCGTCGGAGGAACGCTGGATAGCAGGCGCGTTGCGGCAGGAAGACGTTTGAGTCTTCTGCCGACGCTTCCGTCGCCCTAAGCGTCTTTCCGTGAACTAGCCGGCGGTCACATTCAGTGGTGAGCCGCCGGTCGTTCAGCAGATAACGTGCAGTGCGTCAGGCGATCGTGTCGGCCACTGCACCATCCAACGCGCAACGGCGCGCCGGTGGTGAATGTTCTAGGCGTCGATCTGCCGGCGCAAACTCTCTCCGGCCAACGGCATGTCGCGCAGCCGCTTGCCGGTCGCATCGAATAACGCATTGGCGATCGCGCCCGCGGTCGGACCCATCGATGCTTCTGCCGCGCCGAGAAACGGCGCGCCCGGCCGGTCGATTAAATGCACGTTGACGCTGTGCGGCGCCGCCGAGTACCGCAGAATAGGGTAGCTGCTCCAGTCGAAACTGCGAATTCGCGATGTATCGAACTGCAGCTCCTCGTAAAGTGTCCAGCTTGCCGATTGAATGACGCCGCCTTCGATCTGGTTGCGTATGCCATCAGGATTTACGATCTGGCCCGAGTCCACGGCCACCTCCGCATGTTCGAGCCTGACCTGGCCGGTCTCGGGCACGACCGACACCTCGACGGCGATCGCGACATACGCCATCAGATTTTTATACTTCCCGAACGCAAAACCCACGCCGTGATTACGCTTGCGCGGCGGTCTGGGCCAGCCGAATCGACGCGCGGCTAGCTCGATCACGTCACGGGCGCGCGGATCTTGCATATGCTTGAGCCGGAACGCCACCGGATCGGCGCCAGCGGCCGCGGCGAGTTCGTCCATGGTGGCTTCGATCGAGAAGACATTCATGTGCGCGCCCAGCGAACGCATGGCCGACGTGTGCAGCGGCATGGTCGGCGAGAAGTTGTTCATCACATGCATGTTGGGGAATGCGTAGAGCGGAATCGCATTGCGGTCGCCGCCGCCTTCCGGTTGCACCATCGGCACCGACGGCGCCGGCGCGAACGGCTTCTCCAGCATCTGCGCGGGAATGAGCCGCCCCGCGTTGACGATACGTTCATTGTGGGAACTGCTCCACAGCGAATAATTCCAGTCGACGATCGTGCCGCCCGCATCGAGCGACGCGCTGACCTCCGTGACCATTGCAGGTGTGAAGTGATCCCACGTGTGTTCCTGCTCGCGCATCCACTGCACGCGCACGGGTGCGCCGTCCATCTCGCGTGCGATCAACGCCGCGTGCGCGGCCACGTCGTCGGCGCCGTTATGGCCGTAGCAGCCGGACCCCTCGACATGGATGCAGCGAATCTTTTCCTTTGGCATCGACAGCATTTCGGCGAGCCCGTCGCGCAGCGGATAGACGCCTTGCGAATGCGTCCAGACTGTCATCGCGCCGTCTTCATAGAGCGCCACCGCGCAGGACGGTCCAATTGAGCCGTGCATCATGTAGCGCTTGCTGTACTTCGCGCTCAATGTTTTGGCCGGCGTTCCGGCCGGCGTATGCACGTTGGCGATCTCGATGTGTTCAATTGAAATCTGCTTCAGGTCGCGGTGCACTGTAGACGGATCGGGCAAGCTGCGCCCGGCAGTCCATCTGGAGCCCGCCGACAGCGCTCGCTGTGCTTGCACGGCCTGCCATTCACCTTTCGCAACCACGGCGAGCATGCTGCCGTTGCGAACCACCTTGACCACTCCCGTCATCTTCAGAATCTCGGGCGCGTTGGTCTCCAGCAGTTTCGCCTCATAGACGGGCGGCATGACGACGCGTGCGTGCAGCATGCCGGGCATCGTCATGTCCTGGACATAGCTTGGGAGGCCGGTGACCTTCGCGGGAATATCCAGCCGCTGCAGCGAGGTGCCGATCACGTCGAACTTTGCCGGGTCCTTCAGCGGTGAAGTCGGCGTAGCCACCCGATGCAGATCCACAAGACGGACCGCTTCGCCGTACGTTATGGCGCGTCCGTCCGGCGCCTTGATCACTGCGTTGCGGGCGATCAGTTCGCCGCTCTGCACGCCGAAGTGCGTCGCTGCCGCGTCGACCAGCAGACCGCGCACCTGGGCTGCGGCGTTCAACAGTGCGCTGCCGCTATCGGCAATCGTGTGGCTGCCGGCGGTGAGACCTTCGTCCGGCGACGCGCCGGTATCGGCTGTCAGGAACGTGATCAGCGAAGGTGCCATGTCCAGTTCTTCCGCCGCGACCTGCAACAGCGCGGTGCGCACGCCGGTGCCGAGCTCGACCTTGCCTGTATGTACGGTCACCTTGCCCGCCGCGTCGATCCTGATCCAGGCGTCGAGATACGGGTTGGTCTTCAGGCTGCCTGCGAGCGCTTGCGTTGCCTTGCCGATATGTACGGCGGCGCCTTCGTCGGCGATCACTTCCTGCGCCATTGCCTTGACGCCCGGCAACATGCTGAAGCTCACCATCAGCGCGCCGGACATCATGAAGCGGCGGCGCGTTTCATCGATCTTTTCGTCGTTGCCGCTCATTGCGCGCCTCCGCGGCTTGCCGTGTGTAACGGTTCGTTCGTGAGCGTGCCGCGGGCGGGCAGATGCGCAACCTCTCGGATCGCGGCGAGAATTCGCAGATGCGTGCCGCAACGGCAAAGGTTGGGCTCCATGTGTTCGAGCATTTCGCGCTCGGTCGGCCGCGGGTTGCGATCGAGCAGAGCCTGCGCGCGCATGATCATGCCGGCGATGCAGTAGCCGCACTGCGCCGCCTGATGATCGATGAACGACTTCTGCAACGCTCCGGGGTGCTCGACGGTGCCGAGGCTCTCGATGGTGCGAACCGGCCGCGCACCGATCGACGAAACCGGAATCAGGCACGAAAACACGGCCTGATCGCCCACGATAACCGTGCAGGCTCCGCATTGTCCGAGCCCGCAGCCGAATTTCGCGCCATGCAGATGCAGGTCGTTACGCAGCGCATACAGCAACGGGGTGGACGGATCGATATCGAGCGAGTGCTGCACGCCATTGACGGTTAGGGTGATCATCGCGCGTCGTTCTCCTTTCTGACTTTAGCTACCGACTCTTCGACGTCGTCCCACGGGCCGCGCTGCGAGTAGGTCGCGCGAATGTACGACGCCAGGTCGGCGACCTGCCTGTTGTTGTAAATCTGTGCGAAGGCGGGCATGTAGTTGAGCGCATCTTCGTCATGCCAGTTGATGCCGCCAAGGATCATCTGGATCGCGTTGCGCGGCGTCGACGCATTGACGGCCGTGCTGAGCGCGAGACTCGGGCGCTCTCCGATGGATTGCATCGGCGCTTGCGGACCATGGCATTGCGCGCACGACGCAGCGAACAGCACGGCGCCCCTTTGCGCTTCGGCTGGAAGCGACGTGGTGACCACCGGCCTTGCATCGGCGGGCCGCGGCTTCTGGATCGACAGGATGTAGGTGGCGATAGCCTGCACATCCTGCTCCGGCACGGTGGCCAGATCGCGCGTGACGGGCAGCATCGGCCCGGCTGCGGCGCCATGCTCGCTGGCCCGGCCGGTGCGCAGGTAGGT
>Ga0209796_10001243_pt1 | contig 11183 bp, 15 predicted proteins | sample AgamicOrSfrz_FD_187167 | JGI IMG/M metagenome (GOLD analysis project Ga0209796, IMG submission 187167) | Agave microbial communities from Guanajuato, Mexico - Or.Sf.rz (SPAdes) (version 2) | ecosystem: Host-associated > Plants > Phyllosphere > Phylloplane/Leaf | place: Guanajuato, Mexico...
CCTAAGAAGAACTTGTCCACTTTTTGAATGCGACTAACTTCCGGTAGAATATCCATCATCTTTTTAGATTGGTTACTCTTGGCGTTCATTTGGTCAACTGATTGAAAGAACTTGTCCCTTGTTGCTTCTAATGCGATAGCTGCTTGATTGGCTGCATCAGAGGTATGAATCCCTAACTCGCCGATCATGTTCATGTATTCTTCTCCACCGACAGAAGCCGCGTGCATTGCTCTGTTTACATCATCCAATTTCTTTTGAACAACATCCATACCCGCTTCGTAAGATGCAAAATCACCCGCATCACGCAACTTCTCAAGCTCTCGTTTTGATTGTTCTAGTTCACCTTTGAACTTAGCAAGGCGTTTCGTAGTTTCTTCCGTAGATATTTTGACGGTCCCGTTTTTATTCAGTCCTAAGATAGCGAGTTGCGTTTCTTTTGTTGCATCCCCAAGCGTTTGAATGGTTTTAATGGCGCTTTTACCGGATTTCGTAACACTTGTAATCTTCTCCATAGCTACACCGGACTTAATCGCAGCGTCAGCCATATCTTCGAGCGAACGTGTTCCTTGTTGAGCTATATCACGTATCGATTTACGAGTCGTGTTCATTTCCTTCCCGAACTCTTTTAAATGATCGGGCAAATGTCTGAACATACGGTCAAATTCTGCATCTTCAGCCGCTTTTTTGAACTGTTTAAATTGCTTTTCAGATTCTTGGAGTGATTTTTTGATGTCATCGAACGCTTCAACGTCACCTACATCATTTAAAACGCGGTGGACGTTTCGTAATTCTTTTTCCATTTGATCCAAGTTCTTTTGACTGACTCGCCCCGTTCGGTTTAACCCTTTTTGTACAAGCGATAAGGATTTATCGATTTCCTTGAATGAATCTGTTTTACCCATCGCATCGAAGTTTTCTTTTAAATCCTTCACTCTCTTACGCGTATCTTCGAACTCTTTGCGTGTGTCTTTGAGAGCTGTATTCAAGTCTTTGGTGGCTTTTTTGTCGTTCAAGTTCTCCATTTCTTCTCTAACTTCAGAAACAGATTCCTTCATTTCATCGAGATTTTTATTTGATTGTTGAACAGTTTTTTCTGTCGTTTTCCCGATTCCTTGCAGATCCTTTTGCACACCACGAATAGCTGAACGCATCCCTGACATGGTAGCCGTGAAGACCGCACGTAACTCTCTTACAGTACCAGCCATATATGTACCTCCCTTCTATTCTTCTTTTTCATGATCCCACATCAACTTTTTAGAAGGTGGGGGAGTTGGTGTTTTACCGACTTTCTTCATACTCTCAGGCATAAGCGACTCAGCGAACATCTTACGTTTCTTCAACGTCTCTGCATCCTTCTTATCAACCGGATGGAACATTTCCAATGTTTTATAATGTATATAGTAATCAAAGCTTTTCGCTTCTCTTTCTGCTTCTTCTGTTTTCTTGATGATGCACATGTGACCTAGAACTTCCATAAGATCCGTTTCGCAAACTTCTGAACGTCCCCCAAGGATAGGGGAAAGTTTAAAAATAATCGCTTCAATCAATTCATCGAGATTTATTTTTGAGCTTGCAGAACTGGCGCTTGAGGTGTCGGAAGATCGAACTTGAATACTGTTTTCATTAACGTTAAAGACTTTTTTAGGCGTTCAATAAGTTTCTTGATGTCATTCACTTCAATTGCAGCATCATATACATCTAAAACCATTTCAGGTTCTTGTTCTTCTAATGTTTCTGTATCGATACCTGTAAGGATAGATAGAAGCTTCAACGCATGTTCAGGTAAGTGGACCGCTAATACTTGGAATGAACCAACCGCTTTTGAAATAATGTCATTGTCGATTCGTTGCTCTTGTTCTTCGTCTTCTGTCACTTGTGCTGTAAACAGAGTAGAAAATAGACCTTTTAAATCTTCACTCGCTTTAATTTCTTTAGCGATGACATCCACTTCTTTTGTGAACTCCATGATTTGCTTAAATTTCGCTTTTTTTACCGTGAAGTTCTTTGTAGATGTGATTACCTCGCCGTTTTCTTGCTTTTCTACTTGTAACGTGATTACTTTAGTCATTTGATTTCCTCCTTATAATAAAAAAGAGGACTGATATCAGCCCCCTTTGAATGGTTTAGTTAGGTTTATTAAGGTGTTACTACTGCGTTCGGATCTGTTGCACCACGATAGAAGAAGTTACCTGGTTTGCTAACGTCCATTCCATCACGCGGGTACATTTTTAATTCGATTTGAACTTGACCTTGTTCATTGGCATAACTTTGGTTGTAATCACCTGTTGAAGCCATTTTGTAAATAACAAAGTCTTTTGATTTGTCACTTTCAGGCAAGTTACGTGGGTGAATACGTACTTGTTGCGCTTTTGAACGCATAGACGTTCCGATTTTAGCATCCATGATACCTGTCACATCACCTGAAGTTGTGTCTGTGATATCTGCAGATGCACTTAATGCTAGTTTAATTGTTTCGATTTTGTCTTCTGCTGCTACGATAGCAACCGTACCGTTATAACCTGTTACGATTTCATCAAATGTAGATTCTCCAAAATCTGCTACGTTTACTTCTTGCAAGATCGGTGTTAACGTCAGTTCTCCACCATCTGCTTGAAAGTTTGTTAAACCGTCAAATTTAATAGCATCTTCTCCTTCACCAATTGTGAATGTTGCTAATCCGAATGGGTATTGTAATGGTTCCATTTATATTTCCTCCCTTAATTGAACTTGTATATTTAGTGAATACTCCATAACTTTGTCCTCACCAACGCCTAAACGGTTGGGTTCGCTCATTGCTTGCATAAAATAAACCCGATATGTTTTATCGAGTTCAGGAACGTTAATAAGCTCGTCCACTTTTTTCTTGTGGAAGAGATCATATAACCGATATGCAATTGTTTTGGTTCTGTCCCAATCCGAGGAACGAATATAGAACATGTACTGAGGAAAACGCCAATCGGTTTCGTTGTCGATGTCCGATACCGGTCCACCTTCATACTGAACCATGACTGTGTTATCCTCGCCTGTGTAATAATCAACAGACCATTCAAAGTCGGGTGCGACTTGTTTAGCCTGATTCTTCAGATATTTTTGGATCATTCTAATCACCTTCACCATTCATCCAGCGTTCAAGAATACGAGCGTTTATCGCTTCATAATCCGGTTGAATCGCATTAATGGCATTCTGAGCGTACTTTCTACCAGGTCTTATTCCGCGCCAACTGGGTTTGGTTAGCGTCCGTCTTCCTCTCCCGTTCAGGTAATAACGAGGATATTTCGAACCGTTATCATATTTCGTGTATGTTCCCATTCGATACGGTTCTTCATGTCGTTTCCACGCATAAGGGGAGTTTGAGCCACCTTCCACAATGATGTGATCACCTTGACGAATCGCAGGATCAAAGGAAATACTATCTTCCAAATCCCCTTCATCATGGTGTACCAGCGCTTTCATCCCTTCTTCTGCAAGTAAACCAAGCTTTGTGTATTCTTCAAGAGCAATACGCATCAACCGCTCATCGTCTAATAAATCAAGCAGCACATCTTCGCCTTCCCACTCGATATCAAACCCATCCTTCTTAGCCAACGTAAACCGTCCTGTACTCGACCACATTCCCCATAAGGTTAGTGGTTTCATCTAAGTCCATTACCTGACCTTTTGTTGTGATGTTTTGAGGGGATTTATACGAAAGTGAAGTCCCTCGAACCACAAACGTTTCAGGTGGTAAATCAACTTCAAGAGTGGTTTGATACTGTTGACCGCTTGCTGTGAGAATGGTACGAGATGAGAATTTGACACGTGCTATTGATTCGACATTACGTGTTGTTTGTCTGCCGTAATCATCTTTCTCACCATCCGGGTAATGCAGGGTAACTGTTTGATCCATTAACGGTTTCATATCAATCTCCCTACTTTCGCACCGGATGAAGAAGAAGCAAGCAGCTTAATCACGCTAGGAGCGATTTCATCACCGCTGAATACAGCAGATACCCCTTTATTGGAGTATTCTTTGATACCATGGCGTTTAAGCTTACTGAATCCCTCTGCTTCACCTTCTAACATGAACAGCACTTGTAACGATACAGCGCGTTCTGTTAGCATGGATTCGTCATAGTTATCTTTCAGTAGCTCAGTAGCCGTGAAGACCGCAGATTCTTTCAATTCAGGCGTTAACTGCTTGTACACATCAGCGAAATGAAGCTTTGACAAGTAAGTGTCAATAGATGTGTAATCCATTCCCTCACCTACTCTTCTTTAACAGCTTGGAGTAATTCATCTTTCTTCATCTTCGAAGCGCCTTCAATGCCTTTTTCTTTGGCTTTTTCTTTGAGGTCTTCCACTTTCACAAGGGTTACTTTATCTTTCAGTACAGCCGCTTGTTTTTCGGATAACTCAATGAAATCACCCACTGGAACGATTTTACCTTCATGAGATAAATATTCATTTGCTTGGTATGTCGGCATGTTCTTCACCCTCTCTTATAAAATAAGGACAAAGCGTTATGCCTTGTCCTCTGATTTTTTGCTGCCTACTTTTTCAACATAGCCGATAGACTCAAGGTAATCAGCTGATTTCGCTTCGATTGAAAGCTCTTCACCTTTTCCTTTGCCATCAACTACAGCATTAAGAACTTTTACTTTCACTTTTGCCATGTGTACTCACTCCTTATAAATTTTTATCAAGGTGTATAAACGTCTAAGTGCATGATCTTTTTCGGATCTGATGGAGCAGGGAAACCCGCACCTACAGCACGTAGAATAGATTGAATTGGCTCTTTTTTGTCGTATGCTTCTAAGAATAATCCAGGTTGGAAGTTATTCTCTAGTGTTGGTCCTAGTAAATACTCACCTACACCACGAGATAACATAACGATACGGTTAACCGGCATGAATTCACGTTGAATGAAGTCATCAGATGCAAGGTCTTTGTAACGTTTAGAACGCTGTGTGATAATTTGGATAGCAGGTAATCCGTAAGAAGCAAGAACATCATTTAATTGCTCTTGATTCACACGTGTTGAACCTTCAGGACGGCCCGCTTCTGTGATAATGCCCGCATTCACAAGTAATTTCGCTTGTACTTCACGTGACATCCACATTACTTCCGGCTGCTCACCGTTCATATCTGCGTATTTTTGTGTTTGTTCTAATAAGAACCCGATGATATCAAATGTTGTGCTGTCAAAGTCATTGCCATCTGTTAAAGCGACTTTGTTTTCAGCAGGAACACCGAAATCAAATGTGACTTTGTTTTTGCCTTGTGTGAAGTCTAAACGACCTTTTGTTAAAGCTTCCATTTTCCCTAAGAAGATAAGGTCACGTAACCCGTTTAATAGTTTGATATTACGTTGTGTAATCTTTGCGATAGTTGCCGCTCTTTCAGCGTCATTACGCGCTTCATGGATTGATTGCAGTTCTTCGTAAGTTAAGATATCCTTTAAGCCGAAATACGCAATCTCACCCATTTTAGAAGCTACAGCGTCACGGTCAATAACCGGTGGTTCTGCACCGTATCCGATGTATGAAGCAAGGTAGCTATTTGTTTTAACGATGTCATAAGCGAACTTACGATCATACGTTGGCACTGTTGGCAAGAATGCATCTGCAATTGTTGACACTGCATCTGCTTCTGTTAAATCAACCAACGCTTTTAGTGCTGGCTTTTGAAATTCTTCTAAATGTGTAATACCACTCATTATAAATCCCCCTTATTTTAGGCAATATAAAAGACGCTTCTTTGAGCGCCTATGCTTTTTATTTGAATTAAACAGCTGGTACGTAACGAATTAATGGTCTTGTTGCTGTTTTGAATGCTGCAGTAACAGATGCAGGTAACTTGCGCTCATATACTGAACCGCGAATGATTAACTCACCCACCACTACATCTTTACCAGCCATTTGCACATCGATGTTTAGAATGCAAAGGTCATCGTAACCAGTTGTTGTTGAGAATACTTCGTATTTACCTGTAGTTGTGTTACGTGCTAGAGCAGTACCGACAGGTAAGTATGCATTCCCAATGACAGCACCATCTAATGTACCGCCGCTTTCTGTGTACTGAAGGTGTTCAGATGCTAAAATGTTCTTTCCACCTCTAAATTCTGTTTCCTCAAAATTTCCTGGAGTGTAAGGCATTTTGTTTCCCCCTTAATTAAATTTGATTTCTTGCTTTCAACTGTTCGTAAATAGCAGCAACCTTTTCACTGCCATCTTTCGGTGGTGGTGCAGGATTACTCTTTTGTTTCGGCCCTGGTTGATAATGGTTGTTTGGTTGTGAATCAGTACCTTTTGCTAGATAAGGCTTATCAGCAAGTACTTTTTCAAGCGCTTCTTTCACACCTTCAACCGAACCATCATCCCCAACGGAGATATTCTCCTTATCAAGAAGCATGTAAGCTACATCCACATCTACAAGACCTAGTTCACTGCCGACCATTTTAAGTTCAGCGCGTACTAACTTGTCATGTGCTTTTCGCTGCGCTTCCTGAGCAGCAGCTTTCGCATCGGATATTTGCTTTTCAAACTCCTTGTTTGGGTCAGGGTCAATCCCCAACACACCTAATACTTGTTTCAGTAGTTCTTGTTGCTGTGTTTGCGTTTGGTCCTCAAGACCTTTCGCTTTTTTACGATACTTCGCTGCTTCATCACGTAACTTCTTCACATATTCCTCATCGTATACTTTTGGTTGAGGATCTTGCGGTTCCGGTTCCTGTGGTTCCGGTGGAGGTTCAGGTGTATTCGGTTCAGCAAAGTATTGTAAGTCCAATTTCAATAGATATGGACTGAAAAACTTAATATCATGTTTTTGATTGGTAAGCATCAAGCTACCTCCTTTAATTAGCACCAGGCTATTTCATGCAGTTTAACGTCACCAGCATGATGTGGACAAAACAAAAAGACCTGATTAAATAGGTCTTGGGTTGTGAAAGTATTGTTCTCTCCGTCTTGTTTCTTTTAACGCTTCTCTTGCATCTTGCTTAAGGTCACGTTTATACAAGGTAATCACTCCGCTTTAACCTCTTAATTCAGCTTTTAATGTACGTAATTTAACTTTTTGACCTTCATTTTCAGAACGAAGATACACAAATAACCCGATTTGTTCACCAGTCGGGTTTCCTAAATTAATCGTACATTGATAACCACCATCAACATGTGCTTCATCTTCTTTTATAACAGATAAGAAGTTAGCTCTTTGACGATCATGTATATCTTTAATTGTGACGTAAGCGGTATTATCATCCGATGTGGTTAATAACTCGCTAGTTAGCACAAGGTATCTAGCTGAATGCTTTAAACTAATGTAAAAAGCGTATTTATCAGATGATGAGTCAGTAACCCAATACCTACCTTCTTGTGTAACCTCACGTTCTTTGCAAGGATTATATAAATCAATCAAAATATCTTGTTTTTCCTCTTCTGAAGTGAAGTACACAGACATTCCTAATGATTCATCTTCACTTTGAGCGCCCATCCATGAATGTTGCCCATGTTTATTAAAACGAAACGATTCATCAAAGGACAAGTGAAACTTATTTACCTTGTCAATTACCTCTTGAGCGGTGTTGCAATCATGAAATGAAACATCTATCTGCGCTCCTTCATCAATTGCTTTACTGAGAATAGCCAACTTCTGTTCTTTATTCACGTTATCCCTCCGCTTTTAACTCTCTATTTGCTTGTCGATATGCAAGTTGTAGCTTCTGCCACGACTTACCACCGTTTCTCTTGATTCTTCTGAACGCTCCAATGGTTTTAGGTGCGTCTTTCCCTAACACCGCTGTATACCGCTCGTATGCCTTCAATTCCTCATGAGCTTTACGTCTGATATCTTGTTGTTTTTTGTACGCTTTCTGTTGCGAGATAGGGCGTACTTCTTTCTCAGGGTTAAAAGACTTCCACGCATCTTTAGCAGCTTGTATTTCCGCTGGTGTTTTGTATTCAATCACCCAAGGTTTCAGTGTATGCTTGCAGTGAGGATGGTATGGACAAAGCTTTACACCTTCATCAAGGATACTTTTAAACCCTTCATGCTGTCCTGTGAGACTAATAACCATTCCTTCATAACGAGCGCACACATGGCAAGTAGGTGAATGCTTACTGATTTGCACAAGACCTACACCACTTTCAAGGCAACGGTTCGCTGTTCCATTTGTAGAAGCTTCACGCATCTTCACACTAACTACAGCGTTAGCGTACTTATCAAGCCTGAGCTTTCTTCGCACTCCATTCTTATCAGGAGCAGTAATAAAAGCGGTCAACCCTTCTTCTTGGAACGCTTTTGCTACTCGCTTACTCACAATACGTCTTGGATTTCCTAACAGCATTCCATTTGCGATTTCTTTCTTCGTTCTGCTCAACACGTTTTTAATCGTAGTCTTAGCGGAATTCTTCGCCGTATTGATAGCTGTTTTTAAATCAACCAGCGTGTCGTTTATAAGCTTCTTCAACGCCGCTAAATGAATCTTACGTTTTAGAATCTGAGTAGGTTCTACTTTCTCCACTTTCACATTCTGAACCGCTAACTCTTTATCAGCACTAGCCACCGCTTCTTGATACGCTTTTTCTAACTCTTGTGGCATGACTTCGTTTGCTTTAATACCTAAGGTATCCAATGACTTTAAAACCGCTGAAATGAGCTTCTGTGCGTTCTTATCGTCTGTTAGGTTATTTGCATTGCCTACCTTGTTGAATATCTCTTGTATCACTTGAGCGAAGTATTCAATTAATTGGTTGTGATTCATTCTTCATCAACACTTGTAATCGGATTACCCGCTGCATCGCGGTTATCATTCACTTCATCGATTGTCGATGTGCCTGTACTATCTACAGATACACGTTGCATTTCGATGTTCTCAATCTCTGTCATGATCCATTCTTCTGATGCCCCTGGATTCGTGCGTCTCACAAACGTTTCTAAACTCATACCACCCGCTTCAAGCGCTGGTAAGTTCTCTGTGACTAAATCAGTACGCGTAACAGGAACCATTTCATTGAGTGCAATGTCAGGTTCTTCAATTTGAATCAACTTATTCTTTTGATTCGCTAACCATAGACAACCTTCGAATAGTTGTTTAAGGAAGTACACGTATTCCTGTTGAATCTGTTCCGCTTTCGAGATAGATACAAACAAGTCGTAGAACTTCGCTACTCCACTTACCGCTCCACCTGAAGATGAATCAATATAGAAGTCTAACGCTTTTTCAGATGTACGAGTTTCCATCAGCATTGTTTTCATGAGGTCTTTCGCCCATGCTAACCCGCCGATTTGTGACACATCAATCTGAATGACTTCCATTGCTCGACCATTTGCATCAAATGTGGTGATTTCTAAATCCCTGTGATCAATGCGCCCCGCTCCCATTTCTTCACCGTAGCGGTCAATGGATATTTGTTCTAAACGTGTGAATGTATCTTCACTAATCGCAATACGCGGTTTACCGTTTCGCTCATAGACAATTCCGTTTTGCGTTAAGCGCCAATTGACTTCATCTTGTTTTCCTAACTGGTTGCGTAAGTCTGACACACCTAACGGATTCATAAACGTTTTGTTATTCGGTAGATACTGAATGAACATACGCGAACGGCCTATATAAACAGTTTCTAATTCTGTTTTATTCAAGATCCGCTTCACTTCTGCGTCATCTTCAATTTGTGTCATTTTCGTACCTTCAAGGAGATACAGCAAATTTGAAGCCGTAAGGTTTTTACCGTCTGTACGTTCACGATAGATATGGATATAATCCACTTCATCAATCGTACGCTTATAAGCTAAATCAGCACCTAGTCCATCCTCATGCGGATAGTACACATCACGTGATTTAAACTCCATACGGATGTTATCTCCTTCAATCCAAGGCACACCAACTAACCCACCATCTGTTTGACGCTGGACAATGTTACTCCAATGTTCTAATTCAAGTTTGCTGTTCTTTGCTATTTGAGTAATCGCTTCGTTCTGCAAGTCATCCACTTCACCAGTACCATCGATTAACTCTTCCCCTTGTTTATCTGCAGCTTCATTGACCGCTTCATTGTTATCAAGTGACGAAGTTACTTTACCAATTGAACGAGCTACCAACATAGCGGGTACTTCTACAATTAACTTACAGACATTCGCTTGAATATAAGGATTCTGTACATTCTGTGCTTCAAGAAAGCCTTTTGTAATCTGATCGGTGATTTCCCCGTTTTCGATTAGACTCATTGCTCTTGGCGATAACTGAGCATGATTCCCTTCGTATAGGTCACGGTGTAAATAGATATTGCCGTGTACATCGGTAATCGTTCTGTCTGTCCACTCTTTCCATTCAATCGTCATGTGTTCACCTACTCCCTTTTGTATTTACCAAGCTTTCGAGCTACTTACGCCCGCTTTTGGCTTTCTGATTAATTCGATCGCATACCTCATGGCATCCATCAAATGGTTGAACTCATCAATTGGTTTGTTCAACGTATTTCCTTCCCTGTCTTTATCGTAGACATAGTTATTAATCTCTTCGATAAAGTGTTTGCAAGAAGGATGAATGATAATTTCATAGTTTTGTATGAACTGTACACCATGCATGATGCTGTCTTTACCTTTAGCAGCACCTTTAATACGGCGTATCCCCAAACGTTTAATCTCATCAATGCTTTTCGGTTCAGCACTATCAGCGATAATTGTAGACCGCTCATATCCTTTATTCTTGAGCTTGTCGTATATCCGCTGGTTACTTAACCCTTTCTCATACATTTCATCTAACACGTATATCTTCTTGGCTTTCTCATCAACAGCAAGAGAAACAAACGCTGTAGGATCATGGACGTACCCAAAATCAAGCCCGTTCGCTACATCTTTACATGTTCGTATCGCATCCTCTTGGCTGAAATCCTCTACTTTAAAGTTCTCGAATACTAAACCATCCGCTATGCCCCAATCGCCATCACAAACGATTCTCGCACGTCTAGGATTCGTTCTATACAAACTCAAGTAGCGGTTTCTATCCTGGTCATCCAGCCATTCATTTACACGGAATGTAGTTGTAATGGCAAATGTATCATCTTCCTGTGTTTTCTCATCAAAAAATACCCGTTTGAGCCAATGTCGCTCAGACCACGGGTTGAATGTGATTGTTATTTGTTTAAAGAAATCAGGCGCATCGATTGAACCACGAATAGACTCAACAACAGTACGAAATTTATCT
>Ga0209796_10001247_pt1 | contig 11168 bp, 10 predicted proteins | sample AgamicOrSfrz_FD_187167 | JGI IMG/M metagenome (GOLD analysis project Ga0209796, IMG submission 187167) | Agave microbial communities from Guanajuato, Mexico - Or.Sf.rz (SPAdes) (version 2) | ecosystem: Host-associated > Plants > Phyllosphere > Phylloplane/Leaf | place: Guanajuato, Mexico...
TGCCCGGCAGGCTGCGCATGTTGCGCGTGCGGAACACGTCGCGCACCATGCCGTTGGCCTTGTGCATGTGGAAATTGCTGCCGTTCGCCGTGGCGATGCCGGCGGCGTCCTGACCGCGGTGCTGCAGGAGCAGCAGGCTGTCATAGATCAGCTGGTTGACCGGAGAATGGGAAACTACGCCTACGATGCCGCACATGGCATGTCCTTCAAAGGTACGAAATTCGTCAGAGCGGCCGGTGCCTCGCAAGCGCACGATATGACGCGCGGGTTCGCGACATGATGTAGAGGCAGCCGGTTTGAGCCGGATTCCTGCGGCGTTCCTTAAACACTCATTTGCTCGTCACACGCGGACGTAGGCAGCGAGCGTCTCCGGAAGCAGCGGTTTCATTACGTGCACGCCCTCTACCGCATATGGCCGCAGCAAGGCGTTGCGCCAGAATTCCTGTTGGGGCAATTCGGTCAAGCCAGCGAGGGCGACCAGAATCAGCACCAGAACGACCCCGCGCACGAGGCCGAACATCAAACCGAGCGAGCGGTCCACGCCGCTCAGGCCGGTAGCCTGCACGATGCGGCCAAGCAGCGCGTTCAGCACGCTCGCCACCAGCACCACACCGATCGCCACCAACGCGAAGGCCAGCAGCCACTGTGTCAACGCGCCGCCCGGCCATGTGGACGGGATATACGGCACGACATAACCGACGAAGCGGCAAGCAATGAAAAACGCCGCAATCCAGCCGATAAGCCCGAACACCTCGGACAAAAACCCGCGCCACGTGCCGCGCAAGGCCGACAAACCGATCACCGCCATTACAGCGTAGTCGAAGGCAGTGAACATCGCTCGCTTACTGTGCAGCGCCGTTGTTCGCGCCCGACGACAAGCCGGCCTCACGAACCTTTGCAATTGCGGCACTCGCCGCTGCCCGGTCCGCAAACGGGCCGGCACGCAAAAGTGTGAGCGTTGTGCCGTCAGCCTGTTTCCGATGTTCTGTATATGCGGGCACTCCGGCCGCTTTCAACTTGGTTGCCCAACTGCGCGCATTCGCTTCGTTTGCAAAAGCGCCGAGCTGCACAGCGAAACGGCTGCCCGGCGGCGACGCCGGCGTGCCCGAATTCGCGTCCGTATTGGCGACGGCGTTGGATTCCTCCGCCGATGGCGCGGCGGACGTTGCATTGCCATGCGGTGCCGGCTTGCTGGCCGGCTTCGCGGCAACGGCTGGCGCAGGTGCAGGCGCGGAGTTGGCAGCAACGGCGGGTGCCTGCGGCTTCACAGCCGGCTTGGCGGCGGGCGCAGGATTCGTGCTCGCTTCCGCCGGCTTGGCGTCCTGCTTTGCTTCCTGCGTCGCGCTCTTCTTTGCGCCGCCCGACTGCGTTTGCGCAGACGAAGTAGCGGGCGCGAGGCCTGAAGCCGCGAGCGCTGAGTCGGGCGTCGGATTGTCCGGCGCTACGCCAGCCTGAGTGTCTTCTTCGCGCCGCGCGAGCTTGGGCGCCGGGCGACTCGGGATGTCGATGGAGATGTCGTCTGTGACAGGCTTCGGATGCGAGTCGAGCACCATGGGCAGCACGACCACCGCCGCTACGACCATTGCGATTGCACCAACCAGCCGACGCCGCGCGCGCTGCTTCTCGGGCAACGTGGGGTCGAGCAGCATCGCATCGGCGTCGACGGTGCGCTCCGTGCGGCGGGTTCGCCGCTCCACGCGCTCGCTACGGGCAGCCCGGGTGGAACTGGTGTTTGCGTCGCGCCGGCTGGGCGCGTCGTCTTTCTTGCCGAACGAGAAAATTCCCATGAATCGCTTGGTTCGAGCGTGGCGCCCGTTCAGTGTTGCTGCGATTTACGGTAGGCCATAACGCCGGCTACCGTATAGAAACTGCCGAAAACCACGATTCTATCATTCTCTGACGCCCGCTTTAGCGCATCTTGGTACGCCTCGGCAGGCGTGGCGTAGCGCGTCACGGTACTGTCAGCGCTGTCGCCCACGCCTTGCGCGTGCAAGGCGGCTTCCAGTTCTTCCGCCGATGCCGCTCGCGGCGTCGGCAAATCGGTCACACACCAGTGGTCGATCTCGCCCTTCAGGTGCGCGAGCACGCCGGCAATATCCTTATCGCCCATCATGCCGAACACGCCGTACGTGTACGGAAAAAAGCCCATGTTGCCGAGATTCTGGCTCAGCACGGCGGCCGCATGCGGATTGTGGCCGACGTCCAGCACGACTGCCGGTTTGCCCGGCAGGACCTGGAAACGTCCGGGCAATTCGACGTTCGCGAGACCGAGCCGGATGTCCTGGGCCGAGACCGGCAGACGGTCGCGGAGTGCCTCCAGACCGGCCAGCGCCGCGGACGTATTGATCAACTGATTCGCGCCGCGCAGCGCCGGATAGGCGAGCGCAGACCGGCGCAGCGTCGGGCCGACGTAGCTCCATTGCTGGCGCTCGCTGCCGGCCTGCCCTTCGTAGCGGAAATCGCGGCCGAATAACCACAATTCGGCGCCAATCTGCGCGGCATAGTCGATCAGCGTTTGCGGCGGGACCGGGTCCGCGCAGATCGCCGGCTTGCCCGCCCGGAAAATGCCAGCCTTCTCGAGCGCGATTTTCTCTCGCGTGTCGCCGAGGTATTCCGTGTGGTCGATGTCGATGCTCGTGATGATCGCGCAATCGGTGTCCAGAATGTTCACCGCGTCGAGGCGGCCACCCAGACCGACTTCGAAAATCACCGCGTCCAGTCCGCGCGACGCAAATAGGCTCATGATCGCCAGCGTCGTGAATTCGAAGTAAGTGAGCGAGACCGGCTCGGCAAGGCTCGCCCGTGCGGTTTCGACCTTTTCGAAGTGCGACAGCAGTTCGGCGTCGCTCGCCATCTCGCCGTTTATCCGCGCGCGCTCGTTGAACGACAGCAAATGCGGAGAAGTATGACAACCCACGGTAAAACCGGCGCGCAGCAGGATCGATTCGAGGATCGCGCACGTCGAGCCCTTGCCGTTCGTTCCGCCGACCGTGATCACCGGGCACGCGAACGACAGTTCCATCGCGTCGCGCACCTGACTGATGCGCGTGAGACCCATGTCGATGCCGACCGGATGCGCGGATTCAAGGTGCGTGAGCCACGCGTCGAGGGTGGGGAATGTGGTCATCGGGTGAATCGCGAGAAAATCATTGAGCGGTGCGACGAACATGCGCGGGACGGCGCATGGTGCTGCAGGTGAGACCGTGATTATCCCGGAAATGGCAGCGCGCCGCTTGATTGCTCACGCGGCGCGCTGTTTTTACTGCATTTCAACGAGGACGGTGTTCGACGGGCGTTCCCGTCAAGCGCTGCTTACGCGACGGCGTCCGCCGGCTGATGGCTCAGCAACGCCATCAATTGAGCGAGTTCTTCCCGCAGCTTGCGACGGTCCACGATCATGTCGATGGCGCCCTTCGTCAGCAGGAACTCGGCGCGCTGGAAGCCTTCCGGCAGTTTTTCACGCACCGTTTGTTCGATCACACGCGGGCCGGCGAAGCCGATCAGCGCCTTCGGTTCCGCGATCACGACGTCGCCGAGGAACGCAAAACTCGCCGAGACACCGCCCATGGTCGGGTCGGTCAGCACAGAGATGAACGGCAGCTTGGCTTCGGCCAGCTTGGTCAGCATGGCGGTGGTTTTCGCCATTTGCATCAGCGAGAGCAGGCTTTCCTGCATCCGCGCGCCGCCCGAAGCGGTGAAGCAGATGAACGGCACTTTTTGCTCGAGCGCGTTCTGGGCGCCGCGCGCGAAGCGCTCGCCGACCACCGAACCCATCGAGCCGCCCATAAACGAGAATTCGAAGCAGGCCACGACGACTGGCAGCGTGTGGATCGCGCCGCCCATGACGACCATTGCGTCGGTTTCGTCGGTGTCGTCCATGGCTTCTTTCAGGCGGTCCGGGTACTTGCGGCTGTCTTTGAACTTGAGCGCGTCGACCGGGACGATTTCCTGACCGATTTCGTAACGGCCTTCAGGATCCAGCAAGCCGTCCAGCCGCTCGCGCGCGCCGATACGCATGTGGTGATCGCACTTCGGGCAAACGTGCAGATTCGCCTCGACGTCGTTGCGGTACAGCACGGCTTCGCACGACGGGCACTTGATCCACAGGCCTTCCGGAATCCCCTTGCGGTTCTTCGGGTCGGTTTGTTTGATTTTCGGCGGCAGCAGCTTATCGAGCCAGCTCATATTCAATCCTTCTGGGGTCAACGGTCGAGCAAACGGCGGGATAAACCCGCCGCTCGCACTACAGACGACAAAATTACTGTTATCGGGCGGTCGCGACGCTATCGAGCGCTTCGCGCACTTCGGCGACGAAGCGTGTGAGCGTCCCGGCGGCGGCTTCGGGAGCCGTCTGCTCGAGCAATTGCACGATACGGCTGCCGATCACAACGGCGTCGGATACTTCGGCCACGAGACGCGCCGTTTCGGCGTCACGGATGCCAAAACCGACGCCCACCGGCAAGGGCACGCGCGACTTGATCGCCGGGATTTTACTCGCGATGCTGGAAACGTCCAGATTTGCCGCTCCGGTCACGCCTTTCAACGAGACGTAATAGACGTAGCCGCTGGCTATTTTGCCGACTTCCGCGATACGTTCGTCGGTCGACGTGGGCGCCAGCAAAAAGATCGGGTCGATGCCCGCGGAGCGCATTTTTTCGGCGAAGTTAGCGCATTCTTCCGGCGGATAGTCGACTACCAGCACGCCGTCGACGCCCGCTTCCTTCGCTGCCTTCGCAAAGGCTTCCGCACCCATGCGTTCGATGGGATTGGCGTAGCCCATCAGCACGACCGGCGTGGTGTCGTTGGTCTCGCGGAAGCGTTTCACGTCGGCGATCACGTGGCGCAGCGACACGCCGTGTGCGAGTGCCCGCTCGGACGATTGCTGGATGACGGGACCGTCCGCCATTGGGTCGGAAAACGGCACGCCGAGCTCGATCACATCGGCGCCGCCGGCGGCAAGCGCGTGCATGAATTCGACCGTGCGGGCTGGATCCGGATCGCCGGCCGTCATGAAAGGAATCAGGCCTTTTTTGCCTTGCGCTGACAGCGCGTCGAACGTCTTTTTGATACGGGACATGGAGTTATTCTCGATTAAGCTACTGCTGCGCTGGCGCTCGGCGCGTTGCGTCATTGAACTTCGGTTTGCCGCTGAGCCTTGGGTTTGGACGGCCGACGCGTTGCGGGCACGGAAGCAGCCGCGCTCACGCGTTCGCGCGCTATCGCGCAGTAACTTTCATTGATCTCATAGCCGACGAATTCGCGCTGCTGACGGGCGCAAGCGACTGCGGTGGTGCCGCTGCCCATGAAAGGATCGAGCACGCGGCCGCCCTTCGGACAACTTGCCAGCACCATTCGCTCGACAATTTCCAAAGGCTTTTGCGTGGGATGATCGACGCGCTCGGCGTGTTGCCGGTGCAGCCTCGATACAGACCAGACGTCCTTTGGATTATAGCCAAGCTCCAGCCACTTACTGCCCTCGAACAACTTACGCGAACGCGCCTTCTTCGTGACTGCATCGTACGGGATGCGGACGGGATCGAGGTCGAAATAGTAATCTTTCGACACCGCGAAAAAGCCGATGTTGTCATGCACCGAAGTAAACCGGCGCACCGTTCCGCCCATGCTCGGCACACGCCGGTCCCAGATGATTTCGTTGATCATCGTGAGCTTTGTCTTCAGAAAGCTGAAGATTTCCGGCGCGTACTGCCACGTGCAAAAGATATAAAGCGAGCCCGACGGCTTGAGCTTCGGGATTGCCAGCTCAAGCCACCCACGCGTCCAGGCGAGAAAATCGTCGCCGGTTCGCATGTCGGAGTCGTTGCCGTAATCCTTGCCGAGCCCATAAGGCGGATCGCATAGGATCAGGTCGATCGACCCGTCGGGAATGTTCGCTACATCGGTCAGAAAATCGCGGTTCAGCAACTGGATGCCCGCAGGCACCTGCGGCAAAAGCAGAGCAGGCGCCCCGGGCGTCAGCGGCGCGCCGGCCGGCGGTATGTCAGTGGTCGCCGGTTGCGGCTCGTCGAACTCGTCACGCATCGGTGCGGTGCTCAGAACTGGATGCCCGATCGCTCGGCGACCGTGTGCATGTCCTTGTCGCCGCGGCCCGACAGGTTCACCAGAAGGTGCTTGTCTTTGGGCAGCGTCGGCGCGAGCTTCGTGGCGTAAGCCAGCGCGTGGCTGGACTCCAGCGCCGGAATGATGCCCTCGATGCGGCAGCAGTCGTGGAACGCCTTGAGCGCTTCTTCGTCGGTGATACCAACGTATTGGGCGCGGTTAATCTCTTTTAGCCACGCATGCTCAGGGCCGACGCCCGGATAATCGAGGCCCGCCGAGATCGAATGTGTCTCGATGATCTGCCCGTTCTCGTCCTGAAGCAGATAAGTACGGTTGCCATGGAGAACCCCTGGACTGCCGCCGATCAGCGAGGCGGCGTGACGGCCCGACTCGATGCCGTCGCCCGCCGCTTCCACGCCGATGAGCTCGACCGCGGTGTCGTCGATGTACGGGTAAAAAATGCCCATAGCGTTCGAACCGCCGCCAACGCACGCGATCACCGCGTCCGGCTGCCGCCCGATGAGTTCGGGCATCTGCACTTTGCACTCGTCGCCGATCACACGCTGGAAGTCGCGCACCATCATCGGATAAGGATGCGGCCCCGCCACCGTGCCGATGATATAGAACGTGTTTTCGACGTTCGTCACCCAGTCGCGCATTGCTTCGTTCAGCGCGTCCTTCAGCGTGCGCGACCCCGACTCCACTGGCACAACCGAAGCGCCGAGCAGCTTCATCCGGTAGACGTTCGCGGCCTGCCGGCGCACGTCCTCGGCGCCCATGTAGACCACGCATTCCATACCGAAACGCGCGGCGATGGTCGCCGTGGCGACGCCGTGCTGGCCGGCGCCGGTTTCGGCGATCACGCGCGGTTTGCCCATGCGCTTGGCCAGCAATGCCTGGCCGATCACGTTGTTGATCTTGTGCGCGCCGGTGTGATTAAGGTCTTCGCGCTTGAGAAAAATCTGCGCGCCACCCAGCAGTTCGCTCCAACGCTGCGCGTGGTAAATCGGCGACGGCCGGCCAACGAAGTACTTCAGTTCGCGCTCGTATTCTGCGACGAACTCCGGGTCTTTCTGGAATTTCTCGTAGGCAGCACGCAGCTCGTCGAGCGCGTGCACAAGCGTTTCAGCGACGAACACGCCGCCAAACTGGCCGAAATGGCCTCTTTCGTCAGGCAAGTTGTACATGGTGATCACTCATATCTGGCGCGCGGCGTTTTTGGGTGCCGCGCCGCGAAATCATCCGGCATCCGCCGCGCGCACCGCGCGCACGAATGCCGCCATCCGGGCGTGATCCTTCACGCCCCTGGCGCCCGGTACTTCGATGCCGCTCGAGACATCGACCGCGTACGGGCGCACGCGATGGATCGCGTCACTGACGTTTTGCGCGTTCAACCCACCACTCAAAACGGCCCGACGCGCGAGCTCTGCTGGAATAAGTGACCAATCGAAAACCTTCCCGCCGCCGCCATAGCCTTCGACATGGGTATCGAACAGAAAGCCGCTGGCAGCTGAATAGTTGAGAGCCGATTTTACCAAATCGGCCGGTTGAGTATCCGCCGCAACTCGCAGCGCGCGCAACCAAGGCAAACCCGCAACGCCGGCGAGCGATTCGCATTGGTCCGCCGTCTCGTCGCCGTGGAACTGCAACAGCGAAAGCCCGACGTTGCTGACCACCTCGCGCATCCAGTCGGGCGTGGGGTTCACGAACAAGCCGACCACCGACACGAACGGCGGCACCTGATGCACAAGCTCGACGGCCTGCGCAACGCTCACCGAACGCGGACTCGGCGGGTAGAACACGAGGCCGATGGCGTCGGCGCCGAGATCTATCGCGCAGCTGACGTCGGCGGGTTTCGACAGCCCGCACAGCTTGATGCGCGTTCGCCGCGGAATGCCTTGCTCAGGCGCGGCAGCGCCGGCTTCGTTCGCGAGGCTGTCAGTCCCGTGATTTTCAAAGTTCATGATGTGCCTGCTCGTTCCATACGGTACTCCACGGCACGCTGCCGGTCTGCGGCGCGGGCACCGCGAAGTGCTCAGGATAGCCCACTTGCGCGAGATACAACCCGTCCGGCATGAAGGTCGGCGCCGCCCATTCGCGGTCGCGGCTCGCGAGCACTTCGGCCATCCACGCGACGGGGCGCCGACCCTTGCCGACATAGACCAGGCACCCCATCAGGTTGCGCACCATGTGATGCAGGAACGCGTTCGCCCGGAAACGGAAATGGATGAAGTCGCCCTGTTGCTGAATGTCGATCTGATACAGATGCTTAACCGGCGTCTTGGCCTGACATTGCGACGAGCGAAACGCCGAAAAGTCGTGTTCACCAATCAAAAGGGCGGCGGCCGCCCGCATCGCGTCTATATCGAGCGACGTGTGCACCCAGCCGGCGCGCGCTGCGAGCATCGGCGAGCGTATGGGATGGACGTACAACAGATAGTGATACGTGCGCTCGAACGCCGAAAACCGCGCGTGGAACGCTTCCGGCATCGGCTTCGCCCACTGCACGGAGATTGTTTTCGGTAAAAACGAGTTCGTCCCGCGAATCCACGAAATGTCCGCTCGATCGAGCTCCGTATCGAAATGCACGACCTGGCCGAGCCCATGCACGCCCGTGTCCGTGCGGCCGGCGACGACTGTAGGCACCGGCGTCTGTGCGAATTCGCGCAGCGCCTTTTCGAGCTCGTCCTGAACCGTGTTGCCATGCGGCTGCGACTGCCATCCGCAGAACGCCGAACCGTCATACTGGACGCCTAAAGCAATCCGCTTCACGACAACGGAGCGAGCGTCGAGAGCAACGCGCGGGCGTCGTTGCGCGTGGCCGGATCGTTTGACTCGATCACTTCGTTAATCAGCGTGCGTGCGCCGGCAAGGTCGCCCAGTTCGATGTACTCGGCCGCCAGGTCCAGCTTGTTGCGCGCGATGCGGGCCAGGTCGGCAGGCGTGAACGCCGGTAACGGCTGGGCCGGGCTTGGCGGCAACTCCAGATCGAAATCGAGCTTCAGCGCGCCGAAGCCCGCTGTACCGAGGTTGCCGGCACCGAGACCTGCCACGGCAGCACGGCCGGCGGTCCCGGCTGCGATTTCGTCCGCCGCATGCGGGGCTTCGTCCGCATCGGGCGGCAGCACGGCCTGGCGCGCCGTTGCTTCCTGCGACGCGACGGGCTGTGTGCTCAGCGACTCGGGCGCATGAACGGTTTCTGCCGCCGACTCCACGCGCGGCGGCAAGGGCATATCGAGACTGCCGAATGCATCGAGCGCGTCGCGCGGGAAGTCCGCCGGCGCCTGGACGCGCGGCTGGTCGGCCGCTGCGGGCTGCGCGGGCGTGTCGACTTGATCGTCGTGGACTTGCGCGGTTGTCGCCAGTGGCTGCGGACTCAACGGCTCCATCGGCTCGGCCGGCAACGGCTCGTCGTCCCATTCGAGACGATGCGAAAGCGGTTCCGGCTCCCACGCCTCGTTAACCTGCTCGAGCGGCTCGAGCGGCGCGCGCGGCAGTGCGTCGGCGCCTAGCTCGGCGGCGGCGTCGAGGCTGGCAACGGTCGTCGCAGCGTCCAGTTCGTGGTGAACCTGCACCGGCGAGGGTTCGGGTTGTTCCAGCGCAGCGGCTTCCGCGGGCGCGGCGTGGTCGTCGCTCAGTTCGGCGTTCGACGCCGGGAAGTCCGCCGATGGCTCGTGCTCTACGGCTGGCTCAGCCGTCTCGCGTACGCCGGCGACCTCGTCGGCAGCGCGTGGCGCAGTCTCCGGCTCTGCTGCTCCGTGCTCTGCCGCCTGGCGCGCTTCAGCCTCGCGCGAAGCGGCTGCGCGAATTTCCGCCTCGCGCTCTGCGGCAACACGCTCCGACATTTCGCGAGCGGCGGCTTCGCCCTCGGCAGCTTCGCGCTCGGCGGCGGCCATCGCGGCCGCATGCTGCGCGGCGGCGGCGTCCGCGTCGGTCAAGTTAGGCTCGACCACCTCGTCTGCAGGCGCAAATCGATTGGACGGCTCAGCCGCGCCGGACGCCGCTATGCCGTCCGCTGACGCCGCGTGTTCCTCCTGTGCCAGACGCTCACGCTTGCGCCGGCCAAGACGCAAGGCGGTCAACAGCACGACCAGCGCAGCGCCGACCGCCGCCGCGATAGCGAGGTTCGTCTGCGAAATGCCCGTATCGTTCGACGTGTTGGTCGCAGTGCCCGAACGACCGGGCACGACCGCGGCAGACGACGCGCCGCCCGCCGATTGCGTGCCGCTTGCAACAGGCGCGACCGGCGCTGCCGGGGCCTTGCCGATGCCGTGCTTCTGCAACTCCATCAGCACGCGATTCTTGAGCGCGAGCAACTGCTGCAAGCTCGACACTTGCGCGCGCGGCTGCGAGGCGCCGGTGGCGGCGGCTGCCTCGCTTGCCGAAGGCTGGACCGAGCCGGCCCACACATGCGTGCCGCTCGCAGCCGATGCAGCTTGCGATCCGGCAGCAGTAGCAGCAGCCGACGATGCGGCGTCGCTCGACACCACGGAGCTTGCGTCGCTGGCCGAGCCCTGAACCGCGGGCGCGGGCGACGTCGCAGCTTGCGTAGCCGGGCTCTGCCCGCCTGCTGCACTCGCCGCTGCTGCATTGCCCGGCGCGGCGCTGCTTGCGCCGGATCCAACTGCCGCATTCGACGACGAGCCGTTGTCGGCCATCGGCACCGATGCCGGACCCGCTGCAGACGCGGCAACCGCGCCGGACGCGTCCAGCGCCGGCACGTTCAGCACTGAGCCCAATCGCATGCGGCTCGGATCGTGGCCCATGAAAGCGCTCGGATTCGCGTCGAAGAGCGCGCGGGCCGCGCGAGCAAGCGTGGCGCGGTCGTGTGACTGCGTGACGGCGATCGCCACGTCGTTCAGCGACTGACCGGGCCGCACCGTATATTGGCCGCCAGTCGCAGGGGAGACGGCCGCAGTTCCGGAAGCGGATACCGAAGCGCCGTCCGGCGCGCTCGCCGCGTCGACGGGCGCGGCGATGGCGCGGCTCGAAGCGGCGCCAGCCAGCATCACCGCCAAAGCGGCTGCGACCGCAAGGCGGCCGGTATCTGGGCGCGCAAACATGGCCCGAAGGGAAGAGAGTCGAAGATTCATCGGGACTCCTGGCGCGTC
>Ga0209796_10001251_pt1 | contig 11107 bp, 8 predicted proteins | sample AgamicOrSfrz_FD_187167 | JGI IMG/M metagenome (GOLD analysis project Ga0209796, IMG submission 187167) | Agave microbial communities from Guanajuato, Mexico - Or.Sf.rz (SPAdes) (version 2) | ecosystem: Host-associated > Plants > Phyllosphere > Phylloplane/Leaf | place: Guanajuato, Mexico...
TGCGACGCATCAGCGAAAGCTCGCGTTCGCCAATCAGACCCTGCGTGTCAGGCGACAAAGGACAGTGCAGTGAAATCACATCGCTTGTTGCAAGTACATCTTCAAATGCGGTATAGCCGGGCCGAACTTCGGTTCTGCCTTTGCGCTCGCTTTGCAGTACCCGCATACCCAGCGCGATCGCTATCCTCATGACCTCCTTGCCTATTGCGCCCGAACCGATCAGGCCGAGTGTGGTCCCACGGACCTCGCGAATGGGCGCGCCGTGAACACAAAATACACGAGATGCGGTCCAAGCGGACGACGACGCCAATTGGCTATAAGAAAGCATTTGCCTTCGCAGCATGAAGATGCAGGCAATGACATGCTCGGCCACACTCGAAGCAGCGTAGGCCGGCACATTCGAGACCTGAACGCCGTGTTCTCTACAATAAGCTACGTCCACACTGTCGTAGCCGCTTGCAGCAACACAGATATACTTGAGCCGCGGAAGTTGACGCAGCGTATCCGCACGCAATGGCACCTTGTTCGTGATCGCGATATCAGCATCGGCAAGCGCCTCGACAAGCTCATGTTCGCGGGTAGTTTCTCGCTCTGTCCAGCGGTCGGCAGCGCGGGGCCGCGGTATGCGCACGGGCAGCGTCGCGCTGTCGAGAAAGACGATATGGCTCATGTCAGTGGATATCTCCCACGTTCGTTTGTGCCTTCCGCCTCTGGCGTCGGGCCCGGATATGAACGTTGCAAATGCCGGACGAAATTTTGTGCCGAGCGCGGCAACGCGTCGAAATCACGATAGCCGATCAGACTTTCCAGCTTCGCCCATTCATCGGTGAAAGGGACGACCTTGTAGCCGAAGCTCTCATCTGGCGTACCCACGGTCACGTCCGACATGACTGCAATGCCGATCCCCGAACGCACCATGGTGCGCATTGCATCGAAGCTCGTGACCTGCAGACGGATGCGCAACTTGCGCTGAAGGTCTGCGGCGTACGACTGCATCATCCGGAAGATCAAGCTGCCCTCGTGGAAAGCGATCAGATCGTAGTCCAGCGTCTCGGCAAACGAGACTTCACTGCGCTCCGCCAGCGGGTGCTGCAAGGGCACCACGGCGACAAGGTTCGAGCGTCTGAACGGTTGCACGACGAGTCCGGCTGTCGAAACGCCCGACCAGAAGGTACCCAGATCCGCGATGCCGTCGCGTAACGCGCGAACGATGAAAGGGGTGCTCCACTCTTCCAGATGAACGTCGATCTGCGGATAGGCTTCCAGAAACGTGCGAATGACCGGACCGAGGAAACCGACGATAGCAGTGCTATTGGCGAAAACGCGAACTTCGCCCTTCGAGCCGTCACCGTATTCGCTCATCTGCGCGCGCATGCGGGCCATCACCAGCATCATGTCCTTCGCGTGCGTAACCAGCTCCAGTCCAGCGGGCGTCGGCCGCACGCCCATGTTGCGGCGTTCGAGCAATTGCACGCCGAGCACGTCCTCGAGATCGCTGATCCGCTTACTGACCGCGGAGGTCGCAATGAAATGACGTTCGGCCGCTCGCGCGAGATTTCGCTCCTCGATCACCGTCAGAAAGATTTTTAGCGTAACGAGGTCGATCCGCATGCAGGGTCCTTAATGCGTCGGCGACGCGACAATCGCGCGCGCAGCCTTGGCTTCGATGATCAAGCGCCGCGCACGCAACTGGCCGCTCTAGCCGTGGTTAAGAGTAATTGTCTTCAAGGTGGTGAAGCTCAATAGACCCTCCATCCCCTTCTCGCGGCCATAGCCGCTTTGCTTGACGCCGCCGAATGGCAACTCTATGCCCCCGCCCGCGCCATAGCAGTTGACGAAAACCTGGCCTCCATGAAATGCGTGAGCCAGTCTCATTTGACGGCCGCCGTCACGCGTCCAGATTCCTGCGACGAGCCCGAAGGCGGTATCGTTGGCGAGATGAACCGCTTCAGCTTCGTCTGCAAACGGCATCGCAACTAGTACGGGCCCGAACACTTCGTCCTGGGCTAACGTATGCGTGTGCGGTACGTCGCGCAGGAGGACAGGCGGCTGAAAGTAGCCGCCTCGTGCAGCACCCGGCGCAACTTTTCCGGTCGCGGCGAAGCGGATGTCGTCGGCCTCTGCCCTCGCAAGAAAGGTCTTTACCCGATCCAGCTGGGCCGCGTTTATTAGAGGTCCGCAGTCGTAATCCCCCTCTGCGGGGCCCGCTGTCACAGCCTCGAAGCTCTGCGCGAGTCGTTGGACAAGCTCCTCGTAGAGCGACGCCTGCACCAGCAATCGGCTGCCGGCCGAACACGTCTGGCCGCTGTTTTGCACGATCGCATTTCGGATGACCGGCAATGCGGCTTCGAGATCCACGTCGTCGAAGACGATCTGCGGGGATTTGCCGCCAAGTTCGAGGGTCACCGGGCAATGATGTCGAGCCGCAGCCTGCGCGACGGCTGTACCGGTGGCCGGCGAGCCCGTGAAGGAAATATGCGCAATGCCCGGATGTTCAGCGAGCGCGGCGCCGGCCTCCCGGCCATAACCTGTCACGATGTTCAGCACGCCCGCGGGCAAACCCGCTTCGGCTGCCAGCTCGGCCAGCTTGAGATACGAAAGGCACGCATCTTCGGCTGGCTTCACCACACATGCGTTGCCCGCCGCGAGCGAAGCGGCGACACTGCGGCCGAACATTGCCGCTGGATAGTTCCAGGGAATGATATGCCCGGTAACACCATGCGGTTCGCGGACGGCTAGCACGGTATGCCCGTGCAGGAAAGGAATGGTCTCCCCGTGCAGCTTGTCGCAGGCGCCAGCATAAAATTCCAGGTAGCGAGCGCATACGGTGATGTCAGCCGCAGCTTGCTTGAGTGGCTTGCCCGTGTCCTCCGATTCAATTCTCGTGAGCGACTCGTGATTGTCGAGGATGAGTCGACCGAGTCGCGCGAGAATGCGGCCGCGTTCGACCGGACCGGTACGCCGCCAGGTCGTATCGAACGCTTTGCGCGCTGCGCGGACAGCAGCATCGATGTCAGCCGCATTGCCCCGCGCGATGCGAGTGAATTCAAGACCGGTGGACGGGTTGATCACCGCTATCGTCTCGCCATTCGAAGGAGCTGACCACTGATTGGCGATGAAGTGTTGGGCTGTCACGGTTAGATCCCCTGTACCGATGTTTCGCGTTCTTCACGGCGTTGGCCGGCGCACAGAATCCCTTCATCGCTTTCGACGGGAAGGGGTGCCCAGTTGGTAGAACGCACGAAATCGCCGCGAGGTTTCTCGACGTCATGTGGACGGTTGGCAACCCGGTTGTAAGTGATGTACGCCTGCCAACGGTTTTCCGCCGACATATTCACGCCAGAGCCGTGAATAGTGAGGCAATGAAACAGCACCAGTGTGCCCGCTCTGCCGACGATCGGCACGGGCGCATCGGAGGTCTCCAGAATCTCCTTGATGCGTTCGCGCTGCACCGCACGTTGAGGCAGCTGGTATGCAGCCTGGCTATCGTCATAGTAGTGCTCCACGAGACCCAGTTTATGGCTGCCCGGGATCATATACAGCGAGCCGTGAATTTCCTGCGTATCGCTGAGCATCACCATGGCTGTCAGCATGTCGTTCTCAGGGTAACCATCGTGTACCCAGTAGCCGAAGTCCTGATGCCAGAGCCAGCCCGTCCCCTCGAGCGCCGACTTGGTGTTCACCTTCGTGTGAGCGATATACACCTCCTCGCTGTCGAGCGCCTGCATCACGGGGCGCAGCAAACGAGGCGTCCGCGTTAATGCCCGATACTGCGGCGAGGCCACGGGACCGTCTTCTTCGTGTACCCGAAAGATGGAGCGGATCGCGCCCGTGCGTTCGCGAAAGATCGAGTCCGACTCAACGGTGCTTAGGCGTTCGGTGTCCCGCCTCAGCGCTTGCACTTCTTCCCTGCTGTAGCAATCAGGAATTACGATAAATCCGTCACGGTGGTAATCCGCAATCTGTCCTTTTGTCAGTTCCATTTCGTCTCCTTGTTTAACCGGACCAGCCTACGAAGCCAGTCTAAAACAGCGAACGCTCTCTCTGATTGTCCAATCGCGATGACGGCGTTGCCGAGTTGAGAATGGCCCGGTCATCTGCTGCTCTTGCATACTTGCCGTGCGCACTGGATCGGAGTTGCTTATGGCAAGTGGCGCGAACAGAAGCGTAGTGAGAGAGCCGCCAAACTTATTATGGAGCGAGACATGTCAATCAACCCTACGGCCGCCATGCCTTACGCGGAAGCACCGCTAGACGAGCGCCGCGTCTATTCAAAGGTGTCGTGGCGACTCATCCCCTTTCTGCTCATGTGCTATACGGCCGGATACCTCGATCGGGTGAACGTCGGTTTCGCAAAATTGCAAATGCTCGATCAGCTGAAGTTCAGCGAGACGGTCTACGGGCTTGGGGCGGGCATCTTCTTTATCGGCTACGTCATCTTTGAAGTCCCAAGCAACATCGCGATGCACAAGGTGGGCGCCAGGCTCTGGATTGCGCGGATCATGATCACGTGGGGGCTTATTTCGGCGGCGATGGTATTCGTCAAAACGCCGACCGCGTTTTACGTGATGCGGTTCCTTCTAGGGGTCGCGGAAGCCGGGTTTCTGCCTGGCATCCTGCTGTATCTGACGTACTGGTATCCGCCGTCGCGGCGTGGAAGCATCATCGCCCTCTTCCTCGGAGGAATCCCGCTTGCAGGTATGCTCGGCGGGCCCCTGTCTGGCTGGATCATGCAAGCGTTTTCCAGTATGGATGGATGGTCCGGATGGCAAATGATGTTTCTGCTCGAAGCGCTTCCGTCAGTGCTGCTCGGCATCGCAGTATTTTTTGTATTGGGCAACGATGTCCGCTCCGCTAAATGGCTGACTGAATCCGAGAAGGATTTGCTCGAGGCGAATCTTCAGCTTGAAACTCCGGACGCTCAGGTACATTCGCTGCGTGGCGCTTTCACCGAACTGCGCACCTGGATTTTGTGCGTGATGTATGCCTTTATCCTGATGGGTGAATATGGCGTTCTTTTCTGGATGCCAACCATCATCAAGGATACCGGCGTTTCCGATCCACTTCAGGTCGGCTTGCTTACGGCCATTCCCTATACCGCGACCGTCATTGCAATGTTCCTCGTCGGGCGGCACTCGGACCGGACGCGAGAGCGCCGGTGGCATCTCGCCTTGCCCGGTGTTGTCGCCGCAGTGGGCCTCGGGCTCGCCGCGATGTACCCGCACAGCACCGTTATGGCCGTAGCCGGCTTGACGATCGGCACAATGGGCGTCCTCGCTGTCGTATCGCAGTTCTGGACCCTGCCTCCGGCTCTGCTAGGTGGCATCGCGGCCGCTGCGGGCATCGCGCTCGTCAACTCGGTCGGCAACCTTGCCGGCTTCGTCAGCCCCTACATGCTTGGGTGGATCAAGCAAAGCACCGGCACGACGAGCATCGGACTTTACATACTCGCCGCAAGCATGCTCGTCGGAAGCCTGATGGTCTTCTGGTTTCCCTCGCGCCTGGTTAATCGTTAGCACTGTCTGTTTCTGGGGCGCGTGCTCGACGGTGATGAGCCAACGGTCTTCATGCTCGACACTGGAGAATTTCAGTGCCGAGCATGAAGATAACAAACCAGCGCCAAAGCGTGGCGTCGTCGAGCAAGCTCGATCGGAAGCGGTCTATCGCGACGATACTAGGCGTCGATTGCTCTGGTCAGTTCTGGCGCGACCGTAAATAGATCACCGACGAGACCGTAGTCGGCGACACTAAAAATGGGCGCTTCGGGATCCTTGTTGATCGCGACGATCACTTTCGAGTCCTTCATGCCGGCGAGGTGCTGGATCGCACCCGAGATACCGACGGCCACGTACAGTTGCGGCGCGACGATCTTGCCGGTTTGACCGACCTGATAGTCGTTGGGCACGAAGCCCGCGTCGACTGCGGCACGCGAGGCGCCCATCGCGGCGTTCAGCTTGTCGGCCAACGGCTCCAGCACCTTCATATAATTCTCGCTGTTGCCCAGACCACGGCCACCCGAGACGATGATCTTTGCCGACGTCAGTTCCGGACGGTCCAGCTTCGTCACTTCACGGCTCACGAACCGTGACGTGCCCGCATCGGGCGCTGCTTCGAGCTTCTCGACCGCTGCACTGCCGCCTTCGGCTACGACTGCATCGAAGCCGGTCGTGCGTACCGTAATGACCTTGATCGGGTCTTGAGATTGCACCGTTGCAATTGCGTTGCCCGCGTAAATCGGACGCTCGAACGTATCAGGCGAATCGACTGCGGTGATGTCGCTGATCTGAGCGACGTCGAGCTTCGCTGCAATACGCGGCATGATGTTCTTGCCGTAGGCGGTAGCGGGAGCCAGGATGTGCGAATAGTCCTTCGCGATATTCAGCACCGTCGCTTCGATGTTTTCGGCGAGGCCCGCTTCGAGATGCGCCGCATCGGCCAGAAATACTTTGCTGACGCCCGCGATGTTCGCTGCCGCGTCGGCTGCGGCTTGCGCGTTGTGACCCGCGACAAGCACGTGAATGTCACCGCCGACCTTCTTCGCGGCGGCAATGGTAGTCAGCGTCGCTGCCTTGATCGACGCGTTATCGTGTTCTGCTATTACCAGGCTAAGCAGCTTCGTCATTTGCCCTGTCTCCGCGTTCTACTTAAATTACCTTCGCTTCGGTCTTCAGCTTCTCGACCAGCGTCTTTACGTCCGGCACGGTCACGCCAGCGGAGCGCTTGGGCGGCTCGGCGACTTTCAGCGTCTTCAGACGCGGCGTGACATCGACCCCAAGGTCTTCGGGCCTGATTGTTTCCAGCGGCTTTTTCTTGGCCTTCATGATGTTCGGCAACGTCACGTAGCGCGGCTCGTTCAGGCGCAGATCCGTTGTGACCACGGCGGGAAGCGTCAGCGACAGCGTCTCGGCTCCGCCGTCCACTTCGCGCGACACCGTCGCCTTCCCGTCAGCCACCACCACCTTCGAAGCGAACGTCGCTTGCGGAAGACTAGCCAAAGCGGCGAGCATCTGCCCGGTCTGGTTCGAGTCGTCGTCGATGGCCTGCTTGCCCAGCAATATCAATGAAGGCTGTTCCTTCTCGACTAGCGCCTTGAGCAGTTTGGCAACGGCCAGAGGCTGCAGGTCTTCGGATGACTCGATCAACACCGCACGATCGGCGCCGATCGCCAACGCGGTGCGCAGCGTCTCCTGCGCCTGAGTGACACCGCAAGAAACCGCCACCACCTCGCTGACCACGCCGGCTTCCTTCAGCCGCACCGCTTCCTCAACCGCGATTTCATCGAACGGATTCATCGACATCTTCACGTTCGCGATGTCGACACCCGTGCCGTCCGACTTGACCCGGACCTTGACGTTGTAGTCGACCACTCGCTTGACCCCCACCAGCACTTTCATACCGTCTCCTTGTCATGTGTCGAAGCCGCGCGCGCTGTGATGGGCGAACGGATCATGTCGGCTGCGCGCTCGGCCAGCATCAGCACCGTCGCATTGGTGTTCGTCGAGGTTATCGACGGCATCACGGAGCCGTCGACGATGCGCAGGCCGGTCGTTCCGCGCACCCGCAATTCAGAATCGACGACGCTCATTTCGTCCTCTCCCATCCGGCACGTGCCAACCGCGTGATACACGGTCGAGCCATTGTCACGCACGTATTGCAATAACGCCTCGTCGGTATCCGCGTGACGGCCCGGTACGGTTTCGTCGACGATATAGCGCGCAATCTCGGGCTGCGCGAAGATGCGGCGGCCGATCTTGAGTCCTTCTACCATCGTCTTGCGGTCCAGTTCGCTGCTGAGATATGACGGTGCGATCGTCGGCGCTGCCGTGATCTCGCTGCTGGTGATGTGCACGTGCCCACGGCTTTCGGGGCGCATCTGCCAGACGCCGCACGAGACGCCGGGCTCGGACTCCAGCACGCCGATCCGTCCCTCGACGAAGCTGCCTGGCGCGATCACGAACTGCACGTCGGGCCGGGTTGCGAGCGGTGTCCGTGCGAAGCCGCCGACGATCGCCGCGCTATAGGTGAGTACGCCGGTCCCCGACACGACGTAGCGCATCATCTCGCGTGCGAGCGCGAGTCCGTGCGAGCGCTCGTTCGCGGTACCCGCACCCCGTACCCGATAGCCGAGCCGGGCGACATAGTGATCCTGCAAATTGTTGCCGACGCCCGGCAACGCAATGCGTGTTCGAATGCCCGCATTGTCGAGCACGTCCTTATCGCCGATGCCACTCATTTCGAGCAGCCTGGGCGTGCCGATCACGCCGGCGCTCAAAATGACTTCGCGCTTCGCACGAAACTGCATGGCAACGCCTGCGGTCGTCGTCGCATTGATGCCGCTCACGTGCGTGCCGTTCATTTCGAGCCCGGACACCTGGACGCCGGTCACCACCGTGAGATTGAGCCGCGCCATTGCGGGCCGCAGATAACCGCGCGCTGCGCTGGAGCGGCGACGTCCGTCGCGCGTTTGCTGGTAGAACCAGATCGACGGACCGCGCGTGTCGCTGTTTGGATCATCCACAAACTCGAGACCGGCCTTTTGGGCGGCTTGCACGACCGCACCGCAAATCTCCGGCGGATTCTTCACCCGGCTGACCTGAATCGGACCATGCGTGCCGCGTTGCGGACTGTTGCCCTCGGTCCAGGTTTCGGAGCGGCGGTAGAACGGCAGACAGTTGCCGAAGTTCCAGCCCTTGGCGCCCGACTGCTCCCAGCTATCGATATCCTCAGCAAACGGGCGGACGTAAAGCAGGCCGTTGATCGCGCTGGACCCGCCGAGTCCGCGTCCGCGCGGAAACAGGATTCCACGGCCGCTGGTCTCGGCGTCGGCCCGTGTGCGATAGCGCCATGTCACGGTTGGATGATCGAGCAATCGCACGAAGCCGGCCGGTACATGGATGAACGGGTGACGATCGCGCTCGCCGGCTTCGACAAGAATCACTTTGACGTTCGGATCTTCGCTCAGGCGGTTTGCGAGCACGCAACCCGCGGTCCCCGCGCCGACGATCACATAATCCGCTGTGTACGATTTCATGACTTCGCTCCGGCAACGGCCGGTTCCCGACCTTCGAGTGTTGCGATCTCCTCGTCGGCGAAACCGAACTCGGCAAGTACTTCAGCCGTGTGTTGTCCGAGCGTAGGCGGCGCACGACGGTAAGCCACCGGGCTGCCGTGAAAATTCACCGGACTCGCGATGTTCGTTACCCTGCCCGCAATCGGATGTTCGATCTCGACGACCGCGTGGTTATGGGCGATTTGCGGGTCCGCCGTCAACGCGGTGTGATAGTCCTGCACGATTGCGCATGGCACGTCCGCGGCACTCAGATGCGCCACCCAGTACTCGGCGGTATGCAGCAGAAACTCGTGTTCGAGGATCGCGTCGAGCGCATGCCGGTTCGCAGTCCGCGCGGTGTTGCCGACAAAGCGTTTATCACTCAGCAAGTCTTCGCGGTCCAACGCCCGGCAAAGGTTCTGCCAGAATTTTTCGGTGAAGCAGGCCGCGAAGAAATAGCGGCCGTCGGAGCCCTGATAGTTGCGATACGGCACCATCGTCGGATGGCCGCTGCCGAGGCGCTCCGGCGCTTTGCCGCTTCTTAGCGTCTCGCCGTCGCGCGGGATGGTGCTGAAAAGCGCAGCCGACAGCAACGACGTATCGATGCGCTGACCTTCGCCGTGTCGTTCGCGATGCAACAATGCCGCCGAAATCCCGAACGCGAGCAGCGCAGCCGCGCCGAAGTCCGGCAAGGGCGCCCCGAGCCGAACCGGATTGCCGCCGGCTTCGCCTGTCATGTCCATGAGACCCGCCACGGCCTGCACGATCGGATCGTTCGCGGGCCATGCGGCGTAAGGACCGCTTTGTCCGAATGCCGACACGCTTGCATAGACGATCATCGGATTGCGCGCTTTGACGTCCTCGTAGCCGATGCCGAGCCGATCCACCGTGCCCGGCCGGAAGTTTTCGACGACGACATCCGCCTGCTCCGCCATGCGCAGAAATGCATCGCGTCCTCTCGGCGACTTCAGGTCGAGGCGAATGCTGCGCTTGTTACGGTTCTGCGACAGGAACTGGACGCTTTCCCCTTCGACAAATTGATTGCCGAGATTGCGCGAGAGGTCACCGGCCTTCGGTTCCTCGACCTTGATGACGTCCGCGCCGAGGTCGGCAAGCAGCACCGTACCGACCGGACCCGCGGTCATGACGGTCAGATCCAGGATGCGGTAGCCCGACAACGGGCCGACTTGCTTCTTATCCATGATTTGCCGCCTGCGAATGCGATGCGTCCGTGACTTCCGCACCGGGGTAATCGAGCACGTCGAAGGCGAGACGGAACGGGTCGGCCTCACCGCGCGTGATGGTCAATGCGTGACTGAAATGCGCGTCGTCGCGCTCGGGACAGTCGGTGCGATAGTGGCTGCTGCGCGATTCGCGCCGCTCGATACACGCCTGCACGATGACGTCAGCGGTCGTCGCCATGTTGTCGATCGTCAACGCGTCGATCACCTGCGACGGCGTGGCCCCGCCCCCTGCGGCGAACTCCGCGCGCGCCTCGCGAGCGGCGGCCAACGCGATGTTCAGGCCGCTTTCCGTCTTCTCGACGAGGCAATGCGTCTGCATCGCTGCACGCAGATCGGAGGCGATACGTTGAGCGTCGAACCACGCGTTCGGTTTGAGCGCCGTTTCGAGGCGCCCAGCAAGCGGCGCCCCATCGGACGTGCCCGGCGCCGCGCTGCCGCGTGCGAATGCGGCCGCACCCACGCCCGCGCGATGGCCGAAAACCTGACCTTCCGCGAGCGAGTTGCCGCCCGGACGATCCGGACCGCGCACGCCGCCCGCGAGTTCGCCTATCACGAAGAGCCCCTCGATGGTCGACATCGCGTCGGTGCTGGTCATCCGGACACCGCCATTCAGGCATTGAAACGCAATCCCGACCTCGAGCAAATCACGCTTCGGATCGAGTCCCTTGGCGCGCATCCAGCGCAGGGTGTTCGGAATGGTGGCGGCCAACCGTTCCTCGGCGATGTCGGCGAAAGAGAAGTGCACCGCACCGCGTTCCGTTCCTCTGCCCTGCGCGATTTCCGTTGCGATCGCGATATCGATGTAGCGCGACTC
>Ga0209796_10001256_pt1 | contig 11034 bp, 8 predicted proteins | sample AgamicOrSfrz_FD_187167 | JGI IMG/M metagenome (GOLD analysis project Ga0209796, IMG submission 187167) | Agave microbial communities from Guanajuato, Mexico - Or.Sf.rz (SPAdes) (version 2) | ecosystem: Host-associated > Plants > Phyllosphere > Phylloplane/Leaf | place: Guanajuato, Mexico...
CTCGACAGGCTGAAGGACAATGCCTGGGAATTAAAGGCATACGCCTGTTAGCAAGCACATTACAAAATGAGATTATTCGCCTGGGCTATATTACGACTCGCATAGATATGACGGCTCAGGATTTACATCGCCGAACGCTGCAGTTTGATATTAAAGCGGGTAAGGTCGGCAAAATTAAGCTTGTTAAAGGCAGCTCTGACTATATCAACCTGCGAAATACGCTGCCGTTCGGCGAGGGCGATCTGCTGAACCTCAGCGAACTGGAACAGGGCAGTTTCAATTTACAACGTACGCCAGGCGCGACGGTAAAAATTCAGGTGGTTCCCGGCGAGGAAAAAGGGGAAAGCGATATCCTGATTAACCGCCATCAGGATAAATACTGGCAGGTGGGCGCCTGGCTAAACGACGCGGGCAGCAAAAGCACCGGGCGCTATCAGGCAGGTGGCGCAATCTATCTGCATAACGCCACTTCACTCAGCGACACCCTGTTTTTCTCGATGGGCCAGGATATTAGCACGCGGCACAAGCCTGAAGGGAGCCGCAACCGTGCGTTAGGCTACTCCCTTCCCTGGGGCTTCTGGTCGCTGGATCTCTACGCCAGCCAGAGCCGCTACCACCAGCATATTCAGGGCAGCTATGCCGACTGGATGCTTAATAATAAAAACAGCTATTACAGCGCACAGCTTAATCGCCTGCTGTCGCACACGGTGCACCAGAAAACCACCGCCGGACTACAGCTTTATCGCGCCGCGACGCGCTACTACTTTGATGATTATGAATTAAGCAGCATGCATAAAAAAAGTGCGGGCTGGAAATTGCTTCTTTCGCATCAGCGCTATTTTGATCGCGCCGCCGTTGCCGCCACGCTGAGCTATCAAAACAATATGCCCTGGTTCGGCAGCGACGACACGCTGGAAAAAAAGAGCGGGCTGGTAGATAAGCGCGGACGCATTATTGTTTTGGATGTAAAAGCAGCCGTTAATTTTTCGCTGTTTGATGAGAAATTTAATTACTCCCCTTATTTAAATATCCAGCTTTCGCCCGACTCACTCTCTTCGCTCGATCGGCTGGCGTTAGGCAACCGCTGGAACGTACGCGGTTTCGACGGCGAATATAGCCTGCAGGATAATCAGGGCTGGTTCCTGCGCAACGATATTAGCTGGATAAAAGATGGAAAGCATTATCAGCCCTATATAGGACTCGATATCGGCCAGGCAATCGGCCATAGCAGCCAGCAATATTATTCTGGCAAAACCTTAGCGGGAGGCGTGGCTGGCGTACAGGGTGATCTGTGGCAGACCCACTACGATCTCTTTGCCGGCCTGCCGCTTTACCAACCTCAGGCGTTTCACACTGACCCGCTTACGCTGGGCTTCTCTCTGCAGTGGAAATATTAATAAGGAGGAACACACTACGTTGGCTTGCTTATTAAGGAAAAATGAAACTTGAATATAAGGATAAATGATGAAAAAAAGTAAACTCAACCCGCTATTTTTAGTTATTTCAGTGCTGGCTTCGCCAGCGGTTCTGGCGAATCCATCTACCTGGCAACATGCCAACGGCACCACTGTCGTCGATATCAACGCCGCTGACGCCAACGGCCTGTCGCATAATATGTGGACGGAATTTAACGTCGGCAGCAATGGAACAGTACTGAACAACAGCACCGCCGATCTGGTACGCGAAAGCGGCAATATCGCGAAAAACCCTAACCTGGCCGCCTCCGCGAAAGTCATTCTGAACGAAGTGATCTCTAATAAAGCCAGTCAGCTTAAAGGCGCGCTGGAAGTGGCAGGCCAGACTGCCGACGTGATCATCGCTAACCCGAACGGCATTACCTGTACCGGCTGTAGCTTTATCAACACCAGCCGCACCACCCTTACTACGGGTACGCCGGTGATGACGGACGGCGCGCTGACCGGCTTCAATGTCAAAGGTGGCACCGTTACCGCCAGCGGCCTGAAGAATGCCCAGAGCTACACCGATATTCTGGCTGAGACGATTAAAATCAGCGGTCAGCTTGAAACCGGCTCGCTGAACGCCATTGCCGGCAAATATAGCTATGACCGCAGCACGGGCGCAGCAGTCAGCGACGGCGCCAGCGCCAGCGGCGTCGGCATCGATATCAGCGCATTGGGCGGCGTGACCGCCGGCGTGATTCAGCTGCAAACGACGCAGGCCGGCTCCGGCGTCAATAATAAGGGCATTCTCTCCGCCGATACGCTGCAGATCTCCTCTAACGGCATTCTCAGCAATGATGGCACTCTTAGCGCGCAAACCCTGCGCGCTTCTTCCACAGGCAACATGTCCAATAATGGCGCGCTGAAAGGCACCAACATTCAGCTGATTTCGTCGAAAGAGCTCAGCAACAGCGGCACCGTCGACGCCAGCGGCGTTCTCGCTGCGACCACCGCCAGCCATATCGTTAATAAAGGAACGATGCAGGGCACGTCGGTTAATCAGCTGATCTCCTATGCAGGTAACATCACCAACAGCGGCACGCTCGCTTCAGCCGGCACGGTCAACCTGATCAGCGGATTTGCGCCCGATCAAACCGGCGCTCTTGCGCCCTACGCGAATACCAGCATCACCAACAGCGGTAACGGCACCATCAGCGGCAACGGCGGCGTGACCCTACAAGCGGTAAACGGCGTGAGCCTGACGTCTGGTTCGCTTTCGTCGCAGGGTCAGGTTTATCTGGCGGCGAACAGCATCGATAACCGTGCCGCCGTTGACGGCCAGAATCTGATTGTTTATTCAAGCGATTTTGCTAACCAGGGCACGATGACGGCCAGCAAACAGTTGACAGCGACCGGCCTGAAAAGCATCACCAACAGCGGCGTCCTGAAAGGCGACGTGGTGACGCTCAATACCAACGGCAAGCTGGATACCCAGAAGTGCTCGCTGTTTATCTTCTGTTCGGCGGGCACGATCTCTGCCGGGTCGAAACTGCACATTAACGCAGCTTCAGTAGAAAGCATCAGCAGCATTGGCGGTAAGGTGATTGCCCCAGTGGTTGAGCTGAATACCTCAGGCAGCTAAATGCGCTCTGCTTGCCGACGCTCGCCGCGTCGGCAAGTCAGCGACGGAGTATAAAATCAGGGCGTAAGCGTGCGCTGCGCATACGGGCAGTAAAAGGATTTTTATCAGGGAGTAGAGAACGGAGAGAAAGAGAGATAATGCGTGGGGAAACAGCAGAGCAGAATGACTCAGCGCCAGGCGCGAATCATTCCGCTCAGAAAACTTATTTTTTAGCGCCCGGTACGCTGAAACGCTTGTTGAAGCGGTCAACGCGGCCACCGGTGGCAACTTCACGCTGCTTACCAGTGTAGAACGGGTGACATTTACCGCAGACGTCCAGGTTCATGTCGTGAGCCATAGTAGAGCGAGTGTGAATCACGTTACCGCAGGTGCAGGTGATGGTCACAGCTTCGTATTTCGGGTGAATACCTTGTTTCATGGGAGAACCTCATAAAAGGCCGTGTCGCTCTCCGTGCCAGGCTAAAAACCCGCACAGCACCACACGCGGTTGAACATTAATGTTTAAGCTCTGGCGAGACCTTTCTCACCAAAGGCGGCATACTATACAGAAAATAACCGCTTTTAGCAAATCTTCTGCAAGATACCCGCTGGTCGCGCCAGCGTGTACACTAGGCGTCCCGCTATGAATCGTTGAACCGGAAAGAGATCGCCATGCCCGTCGTTCAGGTTGCCCTGCCCGTTCCGCTACCCCGTCTGTTTGACTATCTGCTGCCGCACGGCGCGCAGCCGGTGCTGGGCGGGCGCGTCAGCGTGCCGTTCGGCAACCGGAAAATGGTCGGCGTCGTGGTGGGTTTCCGCGAACAGAGCGATCTGCCGGAGGCGCAGCTCAAGCGCGTCGCCGACGTGCTGGACAACGAATCCCTCTATCCGCCTTCGCTATGGCGACTGCTCAACTGGGCGGCGGGCTACTATCATTCGCCCGTGGGCGAGGTGCTGAGTCACGCGCTGCCGGTGCTGCTGCGCCAGGGCAAGCCGGCGCAGGACGCGCCGCTGTGGCAGTGGATCATTACCGAACAGGGCCAGGCGACCGCGCCGGAGAGCCTGAAGCGCGCGCCGAAGCAGCAGCAGGCGCTGGCGGCGTTGCGTAATCAGCCGCTCTATCGCCATCAGGTTGCGGAGCAGGATCTTACCGAAACCGCTTTTCAGGCGCTGCGTGCGAAAGGCTTGTGCGACCTGCGCGAACACCAGCCGCAGCGGCTGGACTGGCGCACGCGCTACGCCGTCAAAGGCGAGCGCCTGCGGCTCAATACCGATCAGGCGATGGCGGTCGGCGCTATCCGCAGCGAAGATGAGCACTACGCCGCCTGGCTGCTGGCCGGCATCACCGGCTCCGGCAAAACCGAAGTCTATCTTAGCGTGCTGGAAAATGTGCTGGCGCGCGGCAAGCAGGCGCTGGTGCTGGTGCCGGAGATCGGCCTGACGCCGCAGACCATCGCTCGCTTCCGCGAGCGCTTCGACGCGCCGGTCGACGTGCTGCACTCTGCGCTCAACGACAGCGAGCGTCTTGCCGTCTGGCTGCGCGCACGCCAGGGCGAAAACGCCATTATCATCGGCACGCGGTCGGCGCTGTTTACGCCGCTGGCGCGTCCGGGCGTGATCATTATCGACGAAGAGCACGACAGCTCTTATAAACAGCAGGAAGGCTGGCGCTATCAGGCGCGCGACCTGGCGGTATTCCGCGCGCGCGAAGAGGATATCCCGATCGTGATGGGCTCGGCGACGCCCGCGCTGGAGACGCTGCACAACGTGCGCAGCGGCAAATATCGCCAGCTCGACCTGACGAAGCGCGCCGGCAATGCGAAACCGGCCCTGCAGCAGCTGGTGGATCTCAAAGGCCAGCAGCTTATTGGCGGGCTGGCACCCGCGCTGATCGGCAAAATGCGCCAGCATCTTCAGGCAGATAATCAGGTGCTGCTGTTTCTCAACCGCCGCGGCTATTCGCCCGCGCTGCTCTGCCATGATTGCGGCTGGATTGCGGAGTGTCAGCGCTGCGAACGTTACTATACCCTGCACCAGCAGCAGCGCCAGCTGCGCTGCCACCACTGCGACAGCCAGCGACCGCTGCCCAATCAGTGCCCGCAGTGCGGCTCGACGCATCTGCTGCCGGTCGGCGTCGGCACGGAGCAGCTGGAGCAGCAGCTCGGCACGCTCTTCCCCGGCGTGCCGATATCGCGCATTGACCGCGACACCACCAGCCGCAAAGGCGCGCTGGAGCAGCATCTGGCCGACGTGCATCGCGGCGGCGCGCGCATCCTGGTGGGCACGCAGATGCTGGCGAAAGGCCACCACTTCCCGGACGTGACGCTGGTGTCGCTGCTGGACGTCGACGGCGCGCTTTTTTCCGCCGACTTCCGCGCCGCTGAGCGCTTCGCGCAGCTTTATACCCAGGTTGCCGGCCGCGCCGGCCGCGCTGGCAAACAGGGCGAAGTGCTGTTGCAAACCCACCATCCGGAACATCCGCTGTTGCAGACGCTGCTGCACCAGGGCTATTTCGCTTTCGCCCAGCAGACGCTGCTGGAACGCCAGTCGGTTATGCTGCCGCCCTGGACCAGCCACGCGCTGTTTCGCGCCGAGGATCACGACAACCAGCAGGCCGCTGAATTCCTGCAGCAGTTGCGCAATCTGCTCGACGCCAGTCCGCTGAAGGATACCGCGATGTGGCTGATGGGCCCGGTACCGGCGCTGCAGCCGAAGCGCGGCGGACGCTGGCGTTGGCAGCTGCTGGTGCAGCACGCCTCGCGTAAGCGGCTGCAGCAGCTGCTCGACGGCTCGCTGCCGCTGATCGCGACCCTGCCCGCGGCGCGCAAAGTCAAATGGACGCTTGATATCGACCCCACCGAAAGCTGAGCCTGCGAGCCAGATCGAAAAAAGTCGCACAAGTCACAATTTTTATGCAAATTAAGTAACAACCCAGCCGCGCAATCGTTAACAATGTGCGCGGCGTGGCTTTTTTCGGCCACAACTATCCTTTGAATGCGTCAGGAGTAGAGTGTTGGAGCAGAACCCTCAAGCGCCCGCCACCATGAAAGATGTGGCTGAAAAGGCCGGCGTTTCCACCGCCACCGTCTCACGCGCGCTGATGAATCCTGAAAAAGTGTCGGCGGCGACGCGGCAAAAAGTCGAACAGGCGGTGATCGCCGTCGGCTATGCGTCGCACGGCCTGACGCGCAACGCCCGTCGCGGCGACACGCAGACCATCCTGGTGATTGTCCCCGATATCTGCGATCCCTTCTTTAGCGAAATTATTCGCGGCGTTGAAGTGACGGCGGCGCAGGAAGGCTATCTGGTGCTGATTGGCGACTGCGCGCACCAGAATCAGCAGGAGAAAACCTTTCTCGATCTGCTACTGACGCGCCAGATCGACGGCATGGTGCTGCTCGGCTCGCAGATCCCGTTCGATCCCGTTCACGAGGAGCAGCGCAATCTGCCGCCGATGGTGATGGCGAACGAGTTCGCCCCGGAGATGGCGCTCCCTACCGTGCATATCGACAATCTGACGGCCGCTTTCGAGGCGGTCAACCATCTGCTGCAGCTGGGCCATCGCCAGATCGCCTGCATCGCCGGGCCGGAAGCGATGCCGCTGTGTCAGTACCGCACCCAGGGCTATATTCAGGCGTTGCGCCGCAGTAATCTCACCGTCGATCCCACCTATATCGTGCGCGGCGACTTCAGCTTTGAAGCGGGCGCGCAGGCGCTGAAACAGCTGATGGCGCTGCCGCAACCGCCGCGCGCGCTCTTCTGTCACAGCGATATGCTGGCGCTCGGCGCGATGAATCAGGCTAAACGCCTCGGCCTGCGCGTACCGCAGGATCTCTCGATTGTCGGCTTCGACGATATCGAGCTCTCGCGCTACTGTGAGCCGCCGCTCACCACCGTAACGCAGCCGCGCTATCAGATTGGGCGCGAAGCGATGCTGCTGCTGCTGGATGAGCTGCAGGGCAAGCGCGTGAATAACGGTTCGCGTCTGCTGGACGCCGAACTCACCGTGCGCGGCAGTACGGCGCCTGAGAAGAAGCGCGAGAAATAGCCGCACTTTTGGGTTATTTTCAGTAGATTCTTAAGGCGAACACTGCTGGTCAAAGTTCCAACCCTTAAGTAACATGGCGGACTCCTTGCCGGGCGGTCTTTTCAGGCGTTTTCGCCCCGTTGGCACGATTTTTTGAAGGGTATCAGAACGAGAGTGGCACAGAGAGATTACGTAGGCCGCGGGCGTTCAACAGGGACGCGTCGCAAAAAAAGCAGCACCAGCCGTGGAAAGAAAAGCAAAGGCGGCTCAGGTGTTTCCAAACTCATGATAGGGCTGGCCGTCGCGGTGCTGGTGACCTTTGCCGGTGGTTTATGGTTCCTTGCGCATCATAAAAAAGAAGATGTGCCGGTGATCCCGGATCATAAAGCCAACGGCAACGGCCTGCCGCCGAAGCCTGAAGAGCGCTGGAAATATATTAAAGAGCTGGAGAACCGTCAGGTGACGGTGCCGACGCCGACCGAACCTTCGGCGGGCGGCGAGGTCCAGTCGCACACGCAGCTCACCGACGAACAGCGCCAACTGCTGGAGCAGATGCAGGCGGATATGCGTCAGTCGCCGACGCAGCTGAATGAAGTGCCGTGGAACGAACAGACGCCGGCGCAGCGTCAGCAGACCCTGCAGCGCCAGCAGCAGCTTCAGATGCAGTCGCGTCAGCAGCAGCAGGCGACGCAAAGCGCGCCGGCGCGTCAACAGACCACGCAGCCGAGCCAGCCTGCGCGTCAGACGCAGACCACGCATCAGTCTCAGCCGCAGCAGCAGCCGAGCGCGCGTCCGGCACCGCAGCCGCGTCAGACCCAAACTCAGACGCAGCAGCCTGCGCCCGTCACGCGCGAACCTGCGCAGGAGACGCCGAAGAAAACCGCGGAAAAGCCGGCCTCTTCGCAGCGCTGGATGGTACAGTGCGGTTCGTTCAAAGGCTCCGATCAGGCGGAATCGGTGCGCGCCGGTCTGGCATTCGAAGGTTTCGAAAGCCGCATTACTACCGGCGGCGGCTGGAATCGCGTGGTGATAGGTCCATTTAAGGATCGCAGCGCCGCCGACAGCACCCTGAAGCGGCTGCGCGGCAACGGCCATTCAAACTGTATTCCGCTCGCCGTCGGGGGTTGAAACCCGCCAAAGCCGCCCCATATCTGGTTGCATGATGCGCCGCGCCTTGCCGCGCGGCGCTTTTTTTCTACTGCAACAAGGGGTCTGCCCGTGACAACAATAGTAAGCGTACGACGCAACGGACGAGTCGTTATCGGCGGTGATGGCCAGGCAACGCTCGGCAATACCGTTATGAAAGGCAACGTGAAAAAAGTGCGTCGTCTTTACAACGATAAAGTAATTGCCGGTTTCGCTGGCGGCACTGCAGATGCCTTCACGCTCTTTGAACTCTTCGAACGTAAACTGGAAATGCATCAGGGCCACCTGGTGAAAGCCGCCGTCGAGCTGGCGAAAGACTGGCGCACCGACCGTATGCTGCGCCGTCTTGAAGCGCTGCTGGCGGTCGCCGATGAAAACGCCTCGCTGATCATCAGCGGCAACGGCGACGTTATCCAGCCCGAAAACGATCTGATCGCCATTGGTTCCGGTGGCCCCTTCGCTCAGGCGGCGGCGCGTGCGCTGCTGGAGAATACCGAGCTGGGCGCGCATGAGATCGTCGCGAAATCTTTAGATATCGCAGGCGACATCTGCATCTACACCAACCACAATGTTAACTTCGAAGAACTGCCGTCCAGGGCGTAAGGATTAAAGATGTCTGAGATGACTCCCCGCGAAATCGTCAGCGAACTGAATCGCTTTATCATCGGCCAGGACGGCGCAAAAAAAGCCGTCGCCATTGCGCTGCGCAACCGCTGGCGTCGTATGCAGCTCGACGAAGAGCTGCGCCACGAGGTGACGCCGAAAAACATTCTGATGATCGGCCCGACCGGCGTGGGTAAAACCGAAATCGCTCGTCGCCTGGCGAAACTCGCCAACGCGCCGTTTATCAAGGTGGAAGCGACCAAATTCACCGAAGTGGGCTACGTCGGTAAAGAAGTCGACTCCATTATTCGCGATCTGACCGACGCCGCCGTGAAAATGGTGCGCAGCCAGGCGATTGAAAAGAACAAATACCGTGCCGAAGAGATGGCGGAAGAGCGCATCCTCGACGTGCTGATCCCGCCGGCCAAGAACAACTGGGGCCAGCCGGAACAGAGCAGCGAACCTTCCGCCGCGCGCCAGTCGTTCCGTAAGAAGCTGCGCGAAGGCCAGCTGGACGATAAAGAGATTGAGATCGACCTCGCGGCCGCGCCGGCTGGCGTCGAAATCATGGCGCCTCCGGGCATGGAAGAGATGACCAACCAGCTTCAGTCGATGTTCCAGAATCTGGGCGGCCAGAAGCAGAAGCCGCGTAAGCTGAAAATCAAAGATGCGATGAAGCTGCTGATTGAAGAAGAAGCGGCCAAGCTGGTCAATCCGGAAGAGCTGAAGCAGGACGCGATCGAAGCGGTAGAGCAGCACGGCATCGTGTTTATCGACGAGATCGACAAAATCTGTAAGCGCGGCCAGTCGTCCGGCCCGGACGTGTCGCGCGAAGGCGTACAGCGCGATCTGCTGCCGCTGGTAGAAGGCTGCACCGTATCGACCAAGCACGGCATGGTGAAAACCGATCACATTCTGTTTATCGCCTCAGGCGCGTTCCAGGTCGCCAGCCCGTCGGATCTGATCCCGGAACTGCAGGGCCGTCTGCCGATCCGCGTTGAGCTGCAGGCGCTGACCGTGAACGATTTCGAGCGCATTCTCACCGAGCCGAACGCCTCTGTGACCGTGCAGTACAAAGCGCTGATGGGCACCGAAGGGGTTAACGTCGAGTTCACCGAGGACGGTATTCGCCGCATCGCTGAAGCAGCATGGCAGGTCAACGAAACCACCGAGAATATCGGCGCGCGCCGTCTGCATACCGTGCTGGAGCGTCTGATGGAAGATATCTCCTATGACGCCAGCGATCGCCACGGCGACTCCGTTACCATCGACGCGGAGTATGTCAGCAAGCATCTGGATGAGCTGGTGGCAGACGAAGATCTCAGCCGCTTTATTCTGTAATTCCGTTTTTTCTATGCGCTTGCGCAAAGCCCGGCCACTGAGTCGGGCTTTTTTTTTCTGCATGCTGCTGATGCAGCGCCTTTTTTTCCGCTGATGATTTTGCCAACAATCCGCAACTGGCGGTATACTTACCCCTCCTGTGGCAAACAGATGAACCCATCATGAAATACGATACCTCTGAACTCTGCGACATCTACCATGAAGAAGTGAACGTTGTTGAACCGCTTTTTTCAAACTTTGGTGGCCGCACCTCATTTGGTGGTCAGATAACCACAGTGAAATGTTTTGAAGACAACGGCCTGCTCTACGATCTGCTGGAAGAGAACGGCCGGGGCCGCGTGCTGGTGATTGACGGCGGCGGTTCGGTGCGTCGCGCACTGGTGGATGCGCAGCTGGCGCGTCTGGCGGTCGAAAGCGAATGGGAAGGCTTAGTGGTTTACGGCTCCGTGCGTCAGGTAGATGACCTGGAGGAGCTGGAGATCGGCATTCAGGCGATTGCCGCTGTGCCGGCGGGCGCGGCGGGCGAAGGCATCGGCGAAAGCGATGTGCGCGTTAACTTCGGCGGCGTCACCTTCTTTTCCGGCGATCATCTCTACGCCGACAATACCGGCATAATTCTCTCTGAAGATCCGCTCGATATCGAGTAATGCCGAAAACGAAAACGGGAGCGATGCGCTCCCGTTTTTCATTCTAATGAGGCGCTTACACCTCTTCCATTTTTCCCAGCAGCGCACGCAGGCGATCCTGCCACAGATGCTGCTCTTCCTTCAGCTGCTGATTTTCACGCACCAGCGAGTCATGATTGCCCGCCGCCTGTTGCGCTTCGTTTTTCAGCGCGTTGTTCTGCTCTTTCAGCTCTTCGATTTCCATCTGCAGCAGGGTGATGGTATCAATCG
>Ga0209796_10001257_pt1 | contig 11033 bp, 13 predicted proteins | sample AgamicOrSfrz_FD_187167 | JGI IMG/M metagenome (GOLD analysis project Ga0209796, IMG submission 187167) | Agave microbial communities from Guanajuato, Mexico - Or.Sf.rz (SPAdes) (version 2) | ecosystem: Host-associated > Plants > Phyllosphere > Phylloplane/Leaf | place: Guanajuato, Mexico...
CTGTTCGTTTCTGCGCAGTGCAACGCGTGCGCTGACGCAGGCATATGACGAGGTGCTCAGGCCAAGCGGCTTGCGTATGACGCAATTCTCCATGCTCGCGCGAGCCTCAGCAGTAGGTGTCATTTCGCTAAGCGAACTGGCCGACCTGATGGCGATGGACCGAACTACTCTTGGAAGAAACTTGCGTCCACTCGAGCGCGAAGGCCTCGTGCAAGTTGACGTCGGTGAAGACAGGCGCGAAAGGCTGGTTACTGTGACGCCCGCTGGGGCAACGGCCCTTGCCAGTGCCCTGCCGTTGTGGGAGCAAGTGCACCAACGTTTTGAGCGAAAGGTGGGTAAGCGTGAAGCCAAAGAGTTGCGATCTGCTCTGAAGCGGCTTGTAAGCGTGGGCCGAGAGTTGTCTGCGGAAAACGCTTGCCATTCTCAATGAGCGTTGCAACGGCGCGAGCCAGGAAAATGGGGGCCGTACCGGATGGCGGTGCCGACGCACAGAGCGGCTATCCGGGTGACTCGGAAATTGAAGCAATCCTTCCCTGAGGTTATTTCGAATCAGCCGTTGCCCGGTCCCGCACCGCCCGTCGTTGTGAGATCGACGCGCTGTTCGCACTGGTGCTGCGCGCCGGCACGGTAGTTCCCCGTGTCTAAGAGGGGGTGGCTATCGTCGCATCACCGTTTTCGCAGGCGCTCTCCGCGCACTTCTGATCGGGCCGGCGCCTTATTGCAACCGCAACGGATCATAAATCAACGCGTCGCTCACGTTGCGACTCCCGGCGAATCCTACGCGCCGCTTCCTTCGGATGTTGCATAAGAGGCTCCCTCGGAGCTTACATATAGGTAACGGAACGTATTGACGGCAAGCGCGCTTGCGGCGATCTTCGTGGCGTGCGTGATCTGAGGATTGCGTTGAAATAGGCGCGCCTTGAGATAAACCGTGAGGAGACCAAAAATGCATGCACTGCGAGCGCTCAGAGAATCCGGGGTGCACAGCCCGCACGATATAAGGGCCATACTTGCCGAAAATATAGTCTTCAATTCCCCGGTGCTAACCCGGCCGTTGGTGGGCGCAGAAATGGTTTCGGCCGTACTCGCAGCGTCGGCGCTGGCGAGGGGCATTGGCGGACAGTATGTCTCGGAGTACCGCATTGACGCAGTCACGACGGTTCTGAGATGGCAAGGCTCCATTCAGGGGCACTTACTTGAAAGCATCGAGATATTAGTTGACGATGCGGCAGGCTTACTTGCTGAGCGGACAATCGCTTACCGTCCGCTGCCGGCTGTCGAGATATTCCGTGACCTGCTCTATCCTCTTATTAAAGACATAGTACCCGCGGACTTGTGGGCATATTGACATATCCATGTGCTCTGAGCCACCTTCATTGGGGCACCAGTTTGTTGTCTTGCGACCGCTATAAGTAGCGCGATACAGGGCGCTAGCGATCTGGATGCCGGGCAGCGGCGCCTTGCCTAGCCGGCGCATTACAATGCGGCGCGTGCTTAGGCCATGCCTCAGAGCTTGCGTTGCAACGTCGAAAGGCCGACCGCAATGTTGGCACGAACAGATAGCGATGCGGGGCCATACCGCTGCGGGCGAGTAGTTTGGTGGATCATGCGCCGGCCTTCATCGGGCTGTGTCTAAAAGTATTGCTGGCCCAGAGTTCACCGGCGGGGCGCAATAAACGTCCTAAGGTGTCAGCTACCGCGCGTGCGCCCCAACTGATATGCGAACGCCACCGCGCGTCATAGCGCGATCCCTTATGGCGCGAACCGACCGCAGTCGTCCCAGAGCCCTTCACGGGTCGCCGACATTGCTTGCCCGCACCGCAATGGAACGTCGCACACTGGAAACTGGCCCCGGCGAGGGCGAATTAACGATACAATGCGCGCATATACACGTATTGTCCGTTGCACAGTCTGTATGTCATCGGCAGTTTATAGGCCGGGAGGGCAACCAGGGTGTGAGCGTTATATGCAGCACAAGCGGCGCTCATCCGTTGATGAGAACGCCCGACAAGCTGCGTTTCCAAGAACAGATCTGGGCTCGCTCGGTGACCATGGAACTGGGCAGGCGGCGGTCTTCGGTAATTGCTTGGTATCAGCCGAGCGGCTGCCGACGCCGCGTTAGTTCAACAGTAATCGAAGACCCGTCCTTAGATCGAGGTCACGATGGGTTCAACTCGAGGTTTTCCAAGATGGCGTTTATTAAGAATATGAAGATTGGACGACGCCTCGGTGTCGGCTTTGCACTCGTACTGCTGCTATTGACGGCTGTCGGTTGCGTTGGCCTGATGCAATCGTCCCGAATCTACGCCGGGACGCGCGCCATCTCGGAAGACTGGCTGCCTAGTGTCGAGGCGTTGAGCGAAATCCGACGCAGGGCCGACGACGTGCGTCGCATATCCCTGCGCGAACTGCTTCCGGCGGATGAAAAAGGGATGAGCGAGTTGCACGCACGTCGCGCGGCAGGAGTGACCGGATTTGCGGCTGCAATGCAGAGCTATAAAAACTATCTATCCTCTGACGACGAGAGAAGGCTTTACGAAAGGATCGAATCGTCGTGGGCACATTATCTTGAGACGAGCGACCAGATTGAACGGTTAATGGGGTCGGCAGACGCCAATTTGTCCAGCGCCCGCGAGCTCGCCGCCAGCGAAGGAGTTTCGCGCTTTGCGACTACTCTGTCGTTCATAGACGCGGACGCTAAGCTTAATCATGAGGGGTCTGTGCGGGAAGTCGAGGCTGCGAATGCGGCGTTCGTTAGCGCGCGCTTATGGACGCTTGTGCTCATGATTGCTGCATTGACCGGGGGTATCTTGATCGCCTTCCTCATCACCCGGTCTATTACTGTTCCACTGCAGCAGTCTGTGCAATTAGCCGAACGCGTCGCAGAAGGCGACCTAACATCAACGATACAAGCGGAAGGTCAAGATGAAATCAGCCTGCTGCTCGCGTCGCTTGGGCGCATGAACGGGAGTCTTCGCGAGACGGTATCACGCGTCTTTGCTGGCAGCGGGAGCATTGCAATCAGTTCCGCGGAGATCGCGACGGGAAATGCGGACCTGAGCCAGCGTACCGAAGAGCAGGCGGCCTCCTTGCAACAAACGGCTGCCAGTATGGAGCAGCTGGCGGCGACAGTGCGGCGAAATGCAGACGATGCAGGAAAAGGCGATTTGCTCGCTTCGCAGGCTTGCCACACCGCTAGTCGCGGCGAGGCGGTCGTAGGCAGGGTTGTCCAGACCATGAGCGACATATCGACCAGTTCCGGGAAAGTGACACAGATAATTTCGGTGATCGAAGGCATCGCCTTCCAGACCAACATTCTTGCGCTTAACGCTGCAGTCGAGGCCGCGCGCGCTGGTGAGCAGGGAAGAGGGTTTGCTGTGGTGGCCAGCGAGGTGCGCACGCTGGCGCAACGAAGCGCTGCGGCTGCCAAGGAAGTCAAGGACCTGATAACTCAGGCCGTCGCAACGGTCAGCGATGGCAGCGCCTTGGTCGAAGATACTGGACTCACAATGCGTGAGATTCTGGAATCCGTACAACGGGTTGCCGAATTGATGAAAAAGATTAGCGCCGCATCTGAGGAACAGCATTCGGGAATTGCGCAGGCGACCGTTGCCATCTCGCAAATGGACGAGGTGACGCAGCGCAATGCGGCGTTGGTGGAGCAGGTTTCGGCGGCGGCTCAATCAATGGCGGCTCAGTCGCGCTCTTTGCGGGAGGTGGTGTCGGTATTCAAGGTTCCCGATGTCGATAGATAGCAAGAACTGCTACCCCAAGATCCGGTGCGTGGTAGTGCGGCCGCACAGCTTGTTGCATCCCAGTCGCGACGGCCGCGTGCAATTGGGCTTGAACCGGTTCGTTCCAAAGGCTAAACGAAGTCAACTAACCCTTCACGCTAGACGGCGTCAAGCAGCACGGCCGGCGCATTGACTCAGGTTTTTTGTTACCGAGCTAGGCTCGTTGCCTCAAGTATTTTGCTACCTGTCAGACGGCTGGCGGGGGCGACTTATGACGAGGCGGCTCAGCATGACAACAAGACGGGAATTGATCGAGGCAGTCGGCGAGCGGTACCGCCGTTCTGAACGGAACGGCAAGCGGCAGATCCTGGACGAATTCGTTGAATTGACGGGCTATCATCGTAAGCACGCAATTCGAGTGCTTTGCTGAGAGCAGCAGCCGCTGAAGGCGAAGCCGGGCCCACAGCGACGCTATGACGATGACGTTCATGCCGCGCTGATCCTGCTATGGGAGGCCGCCGACCGGATCTGCGGCAAGCGCCTGAAGGCGCTCATCCCAACGCTGATCGACTCGATGACACGACATGGTCATCTGTCGCTATCGAAGGACCTGCGCCAGCGGCTCAAGCAGATCAGCGCCGCTACCATTGATCGGCTTCTGCGGGATGTGCGCGAGCAAGCTTTCAGCGGCCAGCGCCGCCGAGCTGGTGGAATCGGCAATGCGATTCGCCGCGCAGTGCCCATTCGGACCTTCACCGATTGGAACAACCCGCTACCCGGTTATCTGGAGGTCGATTTCGTTGAGCATTGCGGGGGCACCAAGATTGACGGTGACTTTGTACATAGCTTCGTGATGACAGATATCGCCACGGGCTGGACCGAATGTCTCGCTATGCCGTTTCGCAGCGCGTCGTTCGTTCTTGAGCACGTCGAACAGGTTCGCGCTGCCTTGCCGTTTCCGCTACGCGGCCTGGATTGTGATAACGATAGCGCCTTCATGAACGCTTCTGTCTTTGATTTCTGCAAAGCAACGGGGATCGAGCTGACCCGTTCTCGTGCCTATAAGAAGAACGACCAGGCGTGGGTTGAGCAGAAGAATGGCTCCGTCGTACGTCGTCTCGTGGGCTACGGCAAGTTACGAGGTCTTGAAGCCACCGAAACGCTTGCCTCTCTTTATCAAGTGTCACGGCTGTACATCAACTTCTTTTAGCCGTCATTCAAATTGAAATCGAAGACTCGTCACGGCGCCAAGGTAACGAAGCGCTATGAAGCTCCGTTGACGCCGCTTGAACGCGTCCTGCGGTCCCCATCTATTCCCGAGACGACAAAACGTAGCCTTCGCGCGCGGTTTCGTAGGCTCGATCCGTTGGATTTGTTGCATCGAATTCGCGAAGCACAACAGCGGGTTGCGCAATGCAGCGCTTCCGGTGGTCTGCCCGCACCGGCGACGACAGCAACCGAGGTCCCGCTCTCGGATTTCCTGTCGAGTCTCGGGACAGCGTGGCAGGCCGGCGAGATACGACCGACGCATCACCGCAAAGCGCGCGTCCCACATGACTGGCGTACTCGGGAAGATCCGTTCGAAAATACCTGGCCCAAGATACTGGAATGGCTCGAAACCGAGCCCAACATTACAGCGAAGCAGCTATCTGAGCGCCTCACCGCGATGGCTCCCGTCCTGTATTCCGGCGCTCATCTGCGCACCCTGCAGCGCCGGGTAAAAGTGTGGCGCGCAGATCGAGCGAGGGAACTGGTGACCCGAATACTCAGCGGCGCCGACACCGATGTGGTGAAGGCTGACGCTGCTACGCAGCGCCAGCCTTCACCAACAAACGATTCGTCGGTGACAATTAGCCGGGAGTAACATCATCCCGTGAGGCAACACGCCGGCCATCGTAATTGACAATCTACATTTCAGCTTCACCGGCTCGAGAGGTTCGAAGTTGGGTGACTTGGGACCCTATGGAAAGCAGGTTGTGCAGTTTTATGCCCAAACGAAGACCGTTACGGCGCGTTGGTTCGACCATGCGACGGTGAACGATGGCGTCAATACGACCATCAGCCTGCGCTAAAAGGCTCCGAGAGACACGAGGATCAACTTATGAAGACTGCATTTATCAGCATACGAAACATGGGGCGCCGATGGCTCATAGTCTGCTCAAGGCGGGCCACTCGCTTTCGGTCTACGACCTGAATCAACGTGCAGTGCAACTGTTAGTGGACACGGGGGCGAGGGCGGCTGCCTCTCCCGGAGAAGCGGCGAAAGACGCTGACTACGTAATAACCATGCTTCCGACATCAGTTCATGTGTGTCAACGTCGGGCGCAATTTCCCAACGAGGAGTATCCATCCGATGCTGACACATGTGCGCAGCGTTCTGACCGGCCCGGATGGAATTTTGGCTAATGTGCCGCCTGGCATGACGCTCATCGATTCGAGCACGATTGATCCAGCAAGCGTCAAGGAGTTTGCGTCGCTTGCGTCGACGCAGGGAAACGTCTTCGTCGATGCGCCGGTGTCGGGGGGCACCGGCGGTGCCGCCGCGGGCACATTGACCTTCATGGTCGGCGCAGGCGCCGCCACATTCGCAAGGGTTAAGCCCGTCCTTGACGCGATGGGAAAAAACATCGTGCACTGTGGAGAAGTGGGCACCGGTCAAGTAGCGAAAATATGCAATAACCTCGTCCTTGGCGTAACGATGGCTGGCGTGGCGGAGTTCATGTCGCTCGGAGTAGCACTCGGCATCGATCCGAACACAATGAGCGGCATTTTGAACACGTCGACAGGTCGTTGCTGGAGTTCGGATACATACAACCCGTATCCGGGGGTAATACAGACGGCGCCGTCATCGAAGGGTTACGCAGGAGGTTTTGGTACAGACCCGATGCTTAAAGATCCGGGCCTTGCGTCGGACGCCGCACGCTTGGTGCGTCAACCGGTCTACATGGGTGCGCTGGCTCAGCAGCTGTATCAAACGTCGAGTGCCAATGGGCATGGTCGCCTCGACTTCTCGGCTGTGATTCACCTGTATCCTCAGGCTCAACCGGCTGTCGGCTAGATGCTCAATGTAGCGGCATCATCAAATGGCGATGCCGCTACCCGATGTCCCGTCAGTGGCAGCCTGCGAATTTATCCGCCTTCGCAGTCGCGACCGGTTCGATATCTCACCGACGTTAATGTTTTTAACGGAAGGATGTTTGTCAAAAGACTACGGAGCTTCTGGTAAGCAACACCCAAGCGCCTTCAGCTATCGGCGCTATCTGGCGTGATTTTTGCAGAGAGTTATTTATTAACGAGGAGGTTTCATGATCAATTCTGGAGCGACGGCAACCCTGAAGCGCGTGGTCGGCATCGCGGACCTGGCGTCAGCTTTTGGTGACGATTCGCATGAAAAGTACCCAGACGTAATGTCAACGCCCGCGATGCTCGGGCTCATGGAACGTGCGTGTGCTGCAATCATGCGAGGCGAACTTAAAGATGGCCAGTTGTCGGTCGGCGTTACTACTCAGTTGACCCATTCAGCACCCACCCCCGTAGGCGCAGAAGTGATCGCAACAGCTAGCTTCCGCGGCCGGGAAGGCAATCTGTTTGTGTTTGACGTCGTAGCTCACGATTCGAAAGGGCAGGTCGGAGCGGGAACGCATGCGCGCGCCATTGTCGACCGCGTAGCGATCGAGAAAAAGGCTGCTTCGCGCCAGTGATAACGAGCAGACGCCGTTCGGGGCCCTCGCATTGAGTTTTGGTATGGACCAGTTGCCATGACCGGTGCAGACCGACTGGACAAGACGCTTGTATAAGACGGGGTGCACTTTCCGGCGTTTGGTTGGCGGCACGGCGTTATGCGGGGTCATGGTTAGTACTGAGGTCGACATGAATGTTTTTGCCGCTGGTAAGCTGAACAGGTCTGAAACCGTTCTGCGAACGATAATGAACGAGCGAAATGTGCGTGCCTCCGACCGGTTGCGCGACCTGCGATCTGCCATTGATACGGCCTGTTGGTTGGAGGCGAGAACCGTTGCTGCGCATCGGTTCGGCGCCTACGTGCTAACGTTGAGCGAAGAAGCTCTACCGCTGGAGCCAGCGGATAGCAATGCCGAGAGATTGCTTGGACTTTGCCAGGTGGAACTCGGCGATCTTGATCTCGAGCTTCTATTGAAGACGGTGACCGATTCGCTTCTTGAAAGTGACACTGCGACGATCGAGGTTCCTTTGGGCGGCGCTGCTGACCTGCAGTGCGCCGCTACGTGCGTTTCGAGCGGGTCGTCGAAGGTCTACCTCATGGTGTTAAGACGCAGCGAGGGAGACAACCGGTCACTGGATGATCTAGTCGCATTGCTCAGGATAACGCTGGGAGTCTCCCTAAGAAGCTACTTTGATCTGCTCTTGCATCAGACGCTAGTTGAGGAGCAGAAGGCGATTATTGACCATATCGGCGATGGTCTGATGGTGCTCGGGCAAGGCGGAGTCGTTCGACATGCGAGCACGGTAGCAGGCCGGATTCTTGGGATTGACCCGGTGAGCAGTATTGGCCGACCGCTTGGTGACCTGATTGACTTCGAGCCGATTATCGCGCCCATCTTCAAGACGGGGGTGGGGTACGTTGACCGGGAACTCATCATCGACTCGCCCGCGCGGCATCTGCATCTTATCGATACGGCGATTCCGATCAAGAATAGTTGCGGCAATGTCGTCTCGGTGGTAAACACCTTCCGTGAAATCAGGCGTGTGCGGAATATCGCAGGGAAATATGCTGGCAACTACGCCCGTTATACCTTTGAGAGTATTGTCGGACAAAGCGAGAGTCTGTTGAGTGCGGTAAGTGCTGCCCGCAAGGCAGCACGCGGTGCGGCGAATCTCCTGCTAAGCGGTGAGAGTGGGGTAGGCAAGGAGGTCTTCGCGCAGGCAATTCACAACGGGAGCGCACGCCAGGCTCAGCCATTTATCGCAATCAATTGTGCTGCGTTGCCGCATGACCTGATCGAGAGCGAGCTTTTCGGGCACGCGCCAGGCAGTTTCACCGGCGCAACCAAGGAGGGGCGACCTGGGAAATTTGAGTCTGCAGACGGCGGAACGGTCTTTCTGGATGAGATATCTGAACTTCCTATTGACGTCCAGGCGAAGCTTCTGCGGGTGCTCCAGGAGCGTGAGGTTACGCGGCTCGGTGACACAAAGGGAATTCCGATCGATGTGCGGATCATCTGTGCGAGCAACAGGAACCTTGAGACGATGGTGGCCGCAAAGGAATTTAGGGAGGATCTGTATTATCGCTGCAATGTGATAGAAATTTCGATCCCTCCGTTACGTTCGCGTAAAGCCGACATTACCGCTATTGCGAATTTCTTTTTGAGTAAATATGCAGGATTACTGGGCAAAAAGATTTTTGGATTCAGCAAAACGGCTCTGGACCAGATGCATTCATATGCATGGCCGGGTAACGTTCGGGAACTCGAGAACCTCGTTGAAAGGACGGTAAATCTGAGCGACGATGGGATGATCGACGACGTGTCGGTGCTGCTGCGCCCATCGAGAGGTATGATGGTTGGTTACAATGAGCCCTCATCGACTTCGCCAGCGCGCGCAACGTCATCCGAGACGGGCGATCGCAGCGTTCAACCCCTGAAGGAGGTTGAAAGAACGGCTATTAGTCACGCACTTGCCGCTTGCCAGTTCAATGTAACGCGGTGCGCAGCCATTCTTCAAATATCGAAGCCGGCATTGTATGCAAAGGTGAAACGATACAACATAAAACTTGAAAGGCCGTTGCAATAGTCCACTCGCGGTCACTGTGACCCGGCGGGTCGGCCCTGCGAGGACAACCTGTCTGACCGGCTTTTACGCTGTCGTCCACGTCGAGAGCCCCGCTGGGTCGCGTTCCATCGAGTTTCAAGATTTGACGATTGGACATACACATGTTGATTGCGTGGAATTCAACAGGTCACGATTGCAGTGTCGAATATGGACGAGGTGCACAGCAGAATGCTGCTCTGGTCGAGCAGGCGGCAGCGGCCTCACGTTCTATGGAGGCGCAAGCATCGAGAATGGGCACAGTTGTGGGCAGATTTCAAACGGCCAGTTGAATCGCCGTCGATGTGGACGATTTGGTCGTGACGCGGCGCATGCCGTCAATAACAAGAAATTCTCTTGCAAAATGACTGCACAGCTATGACGTCATTACGACGACACCATTTCGCTTTCTGGGCTGCATTGGTGCAGTTCCGAGAGTTAGGGACGTGCGAAGTCGTCTAGTGTGAGTTCGAGGCGCGCCGCTGGATGAGCGCGAAGCTTGCGCTCCGCGATGGCGCAGATGCGGGCGTAACCGTCCCCGAAAGTCTTGAGGATGCGGTCGTCGTTCGCGCGTGCTTCGAGCCAGAAGTACGTCTCGAGCGCGGCGATTGATACCAGACAGGCAACCGTGCTGTTTTGATGCACGAGATTAAATGCTACGCCACGCCGGTTGGCTAGCACCTGAGGTACGGATTCAGCGGTTTCCATGGACAGTCAAAGAGGCTCTGATGTGAATGCCGTATCGCAATTTTTGCATAATCGACGCCACTTTCATATCACTCTCACGAGCCCGAAGCTTGATAACAGTGTTGACACGCTACTCGGTGGCGACACGTACTTGCGCACGTTGCTGATACATGGCGCGCGAAGTGTCCTGTACCGCTACAAGCAACCTAATCCGTGGCTTGAGCAGATCAAACAGCGCAGACCGGCCAATGTAGTGGTTGTCGCGATAGCAAACAAGATTGCCCGAATAATTTGGGCGATTCTCAGCCATGGCTGCCCTTACCAACAGGGGCACGTCAGTACTAGACCCGCCTAATCGAGAATTCGTCGAGAAGACGGCGTTAGTGTAAGCCCGCTTGTCCAAAGGTTGCGTCGGCAGTCGAAGCGATGACGAGATAGGTCGGACCGGTACTCGCCAAACCTGAATGCGCATACGAGCTTCAAGCTCGCTTGATCAAAGAGGCGGGACTAAGCGAATTTCATCGGGGCCCGCACTGTGCATCTTGCACTGCATCAAGGCCGGATATACAGCAGCAGTCCATCTACCTGTCAGCGTGCACTTCTGCTTCGCAAAAGGGAGGCGTTCATATACATATACATATACATATACATGCGCATGTTCATCCGGTGCGCGCGCATCGTCTTTCCGGCCAAAGCTGGCGAGCATAGCCCGCGTGGTTGATGTCATGCGCAACGCCAATTCCGCCTTCCGGCCCACTCGGTCACGTTCCCGAAATGATCGGTCACGTTGCCGAAATCGCCGGTCACCATACCGAAACGGCCGGTCAC
>Ga0209796_10001260_pt1 | contig 11015 bp, 5 predicted proteins | sample AgamicOrSfrz_FD_187167 | JGI IMG/M metagenome (GOLD analysis project Ga0209796, IMG submission 187167) | Agave microbial communities from Guanajuato, Mexico - Or.Sf.rz (SPAdes) (version 2) | ecosystem: Host-associated > Plants > Phyllosphere > Phylloplane/Leaf | place: Guanajuato, Mexico...
TTCATTGAAGAAGTTCGGCGAGCGGAGCGGATGGGTCGCCGAAGGTCTGCGGCTGCAAGAGAGCAATCTTTGGCGCAACGGGCAGGAATGGATCTACGACGTTCCAGTAGAGAGCGGATCGCTTGCGGGAATCCGACTGGCTCTCACGGCCCAGTTCATCTCGCCCGCGCCGATGCCATTGTTCGATTTCGCAGTCTGGTCCGCCGACTCGAATAACGTGCTCGCGAATGCCAAGCTTGCGCCACATGGCGATCTGACGATAGACCCTATCGAAGTAAAGTTTTCGCCCGTAGCCGTTACCGGTGGGTCTGTCCGTGTCCGTCTGCTGGCTCTTCCCGCGGTAGAAGCGTTAGGCATACGCACGATCGAATGGCGTGGCCTGAACGCGTTGCGCCAAGTTAAGAAAATTCACCTTTTTTGCGAACCGCTATATATATAAAAAATGGCGCCCAAGGCGCCATTTTTTCTTTGGTTCTTAACTGTCATGGAATGCCAATTTTCGTTGCCACGTCAGCGCGATGCCGTCTTCCAACGAAATCCGAGGACGCCATCCCACTGCGGTAGCCAAGAGCGAGCAATCGATTGAGCTGCGGGCAACGCCCGCATAATGGTTCTTTACCAACTCATAACGATGCCGCCCTTCCGTGATCTGCTCAATCAAGGTCAGCACCTGACGTAGTGAATGGCTTTTTGACTGACCCACGTTATAGACTGCGCTCGGTCGCCGATCGGCCTTTAATAAGGCCACTACGGCATTTGCAACGTCGTCGACAAAAATATAATCACGCTGAACTTCCAGGCTGCCCCAGACCTGTGATGTCACACCGCGAATCGCATCGTCAAGAAAATGATCGATGACACCTTGAGGCACGCTTCTGGGACGCGCGTTGCCATACGCGTTGGAGATTCGAAGAATATCGCTACGGATGTTAAAAACGTCGTCGTAAAAACGAATGGTTTGTTCAGCAAGTGCTTTGCCCAGCGCGTACGCTGACAACGGATGCGTTGGACTTGATTCGCCTGGCGCTTCGTCGCAGGAGCCATAAATGGCGCCGCCGGTCGAGGGAAAAACGAAGCGAGCATGCGGATTGACGCGAGCCAACGCGTTCATTACGTTTGTAAGCGGAGGCAGGGACGCAGCAAATTCAATCGCCGGATTGTCTTCTGATGTGGCCGGAACTGAGGTGCCCGCGAAGTAAAGTACGGCTTGGACGCCTTTTACAGCGTCGGCCAGACCGCTCCCCGTCACTATGTTGCCGTGCACGACTTCATCGACTTGCGCGGGCAGAACTGATTGACTGCCTTCACGCACGAACGCCCGGACTGTGTATCCGTGTCGAGGCAAGATCGACGCGATTGCGGAACCGATCATGCCGGACGCCCCAAACAACAATACTGGCAGATGACCCGTCATGGGGGCTCACGCTCCCGCCAGTGCTTGCGCAGCACTGACTCTTGGTTGGGCAGGCGTGGCACGCAATTCACCAGCGCCTTCCACAATTAGCGCTACAAGCGCACTTGTTGTGGCTTGGCGCGAATAATCTTGTGCAAGGATCCGTTGCGTTTCTTGAATCCGAGTTGGCCACTCTGCGTGATCGTCAATAGCGCGCTTCAAGACTGCAACTACGCCATGCACCGAGGCGTCCTGTGTCAGATAGCCGGTGACGTTGTCCGTCAGGATCTCGTCGATGCCGCCACTCAGCACGCCTACTCCTACCAAACCACAACGTAGCAGTTCGAGCAAGGTCTGTGGGAGACTCTCGTCGAGCGACGCGGATAAAATGATGTCGTTATTAGCTGCGATTTCGCTCAGTTGTACAAGACCGCAACGACGCACGCGCCCCTCCAGATGCAATTGTTCGATCTGTTCATCGATCTGCCTGACGTAGCTGTCGAGAATAGAGAGCGCATATCCGTACACATTCAGCTCGACGTCATAGCCTGCTTCGCGCAAGGCAGCGACAGCCTGTACCGCCTCCAACTGCCGCTTGCGTGGCTGCAGCGTGCCGCCAATCGCAATCCGAACGGGGCCCGACGTCCACTGCGGTCGACTCCGTACCGGCACGGGCACGGATTCATCCAGCGGCAGAGACGTGCGGACTACCCGTGCAGGTACTTCGGTGACCCTCGCGAAGTGGCTGAGCGACCAATCGCAGTCAGAAAGAATTCCGTCCACGCGCTCGCGCAGATACGACAGGTCGGCGATGTCGTAAGCAGAGGGTTGGAACAGCGCTTGATACACCCGGTAAGAACGCCGACTCTTGTCTGATGCAAAGATCGGCATGAAACCCGAACAGATAGCGATGCCAATGTTCCGCTCGCGTATGAATGCCCGAAGCCTTTCGGTTGCCGCTTCCCTGCTTTCCTCATCAAGATGCAAAAAAGCTGCTCCAACGATATACGGTGCCCGTTCGACCGGCCGCAATCCGTTACGGCTCAACCAACTGTTGATCTCGTCCAAGCCTGAGTCTATGCCGTACTTGTGCTGCTCCGGTACGTAGACCACGGTGTCGGCGCCAAGAAGCGACAGATTGCGTGCGAGCGCAAGACCATAAACCTCCGAGCCGGAAAACATCTCACTGTTCAAAAAGACTGCGACCGAGCGTGCGCCAGGATTGCCACGGTGCACCGACGATATTCGCACATAATTGCGCATCCACTCGCCGACGGCGTCGCACGCTGCCGCGTCAACCCGTAGGATTTGGCCAGCAGTCGACACGATTTCCGTTGAATTGCGAGCCATGGTGGCCGCAACACCGAAACGTTCGAATTCCGGCAGTTCGTCATAGCACGATGAGGAAATAGCGATACGCGTATCTTGGCGGACTTGCACGAGCGCACTCAGCGACTCCCAACTCTGCCGCAACGTCCCGGCGTTAGCTGGTGCCCCTACGATTGGCCGATGGTTCGGAGGCATGACGCTTTCGACAACCCCTTGAACGACGCCGGAGGGCACGTCGAAAGTAATCGCAGCACGAACGGGCGCTGTCGCCTCGTCGTAGTGCTGCCACCTACCTCCCGCCAGGCATGGCATCTTAATACGCGGGCAAGACACGCCCAGCACCTCATAGGCAGCCTGACTTCCGATAACTACCGTCGACAGTGCTGCGATCTGTGCAGCAACGCCATGCTGCTGGCTATTCATCGTCGAGCGCGGCTGCGCAAAGAAAGCATAACCTTGGAAAGTCGACGCCACATCTTTGTTTTGCGTGAAATCCCGAGGATCGGTACCCTGCCGCCCTGCGCCCTCTTGCGAGCGCACGCCGTCAGCGGCGAAGTAGATCACCGGCACGCCGGCGTCGCGAAACGCTTGAATTTGCGGTACGGTCGGGACATAGCTTGCTTCGAAAAGCATCAACACGTCGAAATCTGCTGGCCTAAACGCCGACAGATTCCATTCCGGGGTATTCAACACTATCAGCGCCGGATCTTTACGCAACTCGTCCAGCCAAGTGCCGACCCAGGCATTGACGACATTGCTAACAATCAAGACCCGGCGAGGTTCCAGCCCGTCCGGCTTTTGAAACCACCTGCTCGGCATGGCAAAGGATTGCCTGTTCGTTAGTGCCTTGGAAGGGTCAGCACTTAAGCGGCGGGCAAAGGGCTCGAAAAAGGTTTTGACCACTTCAAGCCACTCGCCGGAATTGCGCAGATAAGGGAAAAATGGCGTTGGGTCCAGCACGTCGATTTCCGAGATACGCCCCGGCGTCAGCGCCGCACTTCGTTCCGCAAAGTATCGCTCGTCCATCATGTAGCCGTAGACGGCCTTGACGTCCCAAGCGATGGTATTTCCCAAAGAGTTAGGCGAAACCAAGCCGTGTTCGACCGCGCTGACGGTGTCGAGAAATACGAACTTGGCTCCCAGTCGCAAGGCGCGCAACCAAAGGTCCCAGTCGCACACACGGCGCAGCAGCAGGTGCGGATCATAAAGACCGAAGCGATCAAAGAACGATCGACGCACGAGTACACCGCCGTTGGGGATAGTGTTGAGGTTGCGCATCAGTTCTATCGTCTGCGGCCAGCCCCCAAGCAGGAATCCGTCCCCCTCTTTCGTCAGCATCTCAACATTCGTGATAACGACGTCTGCGTTACTCGCTTCCAAGGTGCGCCAGGCTTTTTCAAGAAAATCAGGCGCTAGTACATTGTCGTCGAAGAGAAACGCAATCGCGTCGCCGCGCGCACGCATAATGCCTTCGTTCGTTCGAACTCCTGGGAGCCCGCTGTTCTTTTCGTGACGGATGTAGACAATTCGATCGTCGCGCAAAGCTGCCTCGGTCACAACACCTTGAGAGCCGTCTGTTGAGCCGTCGTCAACAATAATATGTTCGAAATCAGCGAACGATTGCGTAGCGGCGGAGTCGAGGCAGCGCAACAAGAGTCCTTCCGCATTACGGCAATACGTCGGCGTAACGACGCTGATTCGGGGCTTGTAGCGTAAGCGTCCCGCGCTAATGACCTGCGCGTCCGCGATGATTTCGGAGACTTTCATTTCAGTTACTTTGGTGTCGGAAATGCGATATTAGCGGTTAGCATCGCTGTTGGGAGACGAACCGGATTCTGCCCTATACGCCAATCAGAGTTCAGCATAAAAAGCTGGTGCGCTCGCCAACCCGCAACCGCAGATTATGGGCCGGAACGCGCGCAGTTTCGCGTTCCACGGACGCGGATGCACTCAAATCGAATTTTCTTGTTGCTTATGTAGCAAAAGACCTGTCAGATTTGCAGGGGACGCTATCCGTTCGGTAAAAGTAACTTGACCTAAGGTGACCACTTCCCTTGCCGGCCTAGTAATCCGTCGCGCAAACCAGCCGCCATACACCTTAGTCTCTGCAGGCGGGGAGTTTGTGTCGCGCCGAAAAAGACGATGGAGCCTACCAGGCGCATACAAAGAAATAAGCGCCAGCCGGGCGACATACGCGCCGTCCGTAGAATGAGGACGGTGTTGCGACACATGTAGTAGTCACGCAGAGGTGAATGGACGAATACCTCGCGTTTTCGTCCAAGCCACACGGGCACAACCTCGTCCCCTAGCGAGTGAATCAGCCGGGCGCCGCAGACACCGTACAGCGCATACCCCAGTGCTTTCGCACGGAGGCACCATTCGGTGTCCACATGATCGATAAACAACGCTTCGTCCATTCCACCAATTTCGGCGAAAGCGTCAGCGCGCACCAACGTACCCGACGATATGATGAAATCGACCGGCATCTCATTGCACGCGCGGTCACAAGATCGGCGTTGAACGAAGACGCTTCCCGAAGTGATAAAACGTCCAGTCGTTCCTGTACGGGTATCGACAATCGCAGGACCAACGGCGCCGACTCGAATTCCGGCCCCGCGCAATCGAAGATCGGCGGCAAGCAGGGATTCGACCATGCTTGACTCCGGGATGCTGTCGTGATCGAGGAACAACACATAGCGGTCGGCACTCGGACACTGCACATCCCGCTTCATAGCTGTATCGAAACCTCGATTCTGGGCGGCGCCAATCCCAAGGTTTTGCCCGAACGCTTCGAAGCTGCAGGAATATTCGCCCGCGAGCTTGGCGATCTCCTCCCTAGCGTCAAGCTCAGACCCATTGTCAGAGATCACGATCATTTCAACCTGCCCCTGCAACGCCCGAATCATGTTTCGCAGCGTGGCCAGTTCAGGATTGAACGTCACAATCACAGCTGCGACTGAGGGACGCGGCGCATGCGCGCCGTCGCCGGCAGAACAGGGCATCGGATTCATTGACGGCGCTCGCCGGTGATGCGGCGTGCAAACGCATGCGCTCTGCGCCGAACGCCTGCGATCCGCACAAGCGCGCGAATCCAGGTCTGTGCCAGCCATCGTCGCGCCCGGAGGCGCGCAATAAAGGCTGGGGTAGCAGCTTGACCAGGATTCGATGTTAGATGCTCGCGCGCGAAACCTTCCAGGAATACACGCCATTGCAGGGCAACGACCTTCTGCGAATAGTTAGTTTTAACGTCTTCATATGCGCCCGCCGCGATTCGCAACCGAAGGCCTTCGTCGACTATCAGCCTTTCAAGCGCGTCGCGCCATGCTTCTGCGCTGTGGCTGACAAGCAGACCCGTTTCGCCGTCGATAACGCACTCGGCATAAGGCGATGTGTTCGTGTAAACACCTGCGATTCCTAGCGCGCCATATTCTCTGTACTTGTTATTCGTCTTGTAAAGGTTCGCAGACGACGCGGCCATAGGTGCCAAGCCGATATCGAGTCGATGCGACGCTTTCAGCTTTATGAAGTCTGAGTAATTGCTAACGTGTGGCACATAAATCACGCGCTCCGAATCAATCAATTCGGGCGGACAATACCCGAAAAATGTCAGCGTGACGTTGCGATATCTGTCACGGACGTACCTTAAAGCGGGCAGGATTTCTATAAAGTCATCGGCTCGAGTTACGCTCCCCGCAAATCCGATGCGCACCTCCCCCGCCGGCCTGTCTGGACGAGGTCCTTCCTCAACAAGCGAAAAATCAAACGGCGCATTGAGAAGGGTGATGCGGGCGCCGGGATACCGGGACTTGATGTACTCGCCGAGACGCGGCGAATTGACGATCACCGTCTTGGCGTCCCTGATTGTCAAGTTGAGCGTGTGCTGGACCGGCGCGCTTTTGTAGAAGCGCACCAACGGAGTGTCGCCCTCCAGTTCCCAAAAGTTATCGTCCACATAGTATGCGAACGGGACGTTGTGCGTGCTCATCCACTCGATCATGGGCAGCGACGCGGGGCTCGCTGTCCGACTTAGGATCACCAGGCCGCCATCGAACAGAGTACTGGGCGTAAACTCGGACAGCAGAAGCTTTTCCACTGCTCCAGCAGTGCCGACGGCCTCCACGAGTAGTCGCTCGATAATCTGATTTGTTGGTATATCGCCTTCGATTACGAGCTTGACGTTGAGTAATGGACCCCTTAGCACGTCACGGGGCGACCGCGATCCCAGCGCGGACGAGGATGCCGACGGCAGTGCTCCAGGCAGCAATTCCATAAATGGCGTAGGCGGAGAATAGAATGTCCCCAAACGGCGCCGGTTAATGAACTCGTACACATAGACCGGCACAGAACTTCGACTGCGCAGCCGCACTCGCCACATGGCTGGCTCTGGCATGACAACTGGATCAAACATAAAGCGTACCGGCTGATTCAGATCCAGGCGGCTCAACTCGCGCGTCGCACGTGCAACCGTCTCGCCGCCCGAGGATATCAGTTCCACGGCGATATTTCCCTGGGGAGGCCCATCTACTGCCAGCGCAAAAGCTATACCACCGAGGCAGCCAGCAGGCAAAGCGACGTCGTAATCCCGGGACGGAAGAGTATGGAGACTGTCACTGAACTCGAGTGTGCCGCCAGGGCGCCGCCACCCATGCTTCAATGCATCCCGCTGGAGACCCTGGAACGCATTCCCGCAGCTATCCCAAAGATCGGACGGCCGCGGAAGAATCCGATGACGCCATGAATAACGGCGCATGTGCCGCATCGCATACAGTTCGTCGGCACTTCTCCGCCACAAGTCATGGCTGCCTTGCCGATACGTGAGGTTATTGCCCTCACGCATCGCGATCAATGCACGCAATCGCCTGAACTTAAGCGGCCAAGACGGCATTCCGCCTGAAGACGCAATGACTTCCCGTAACACTTGGACATTGACCTCCCCAGAGAATTCTTTCTCGCAGAAGTCGCCATTGCGCTGTTTGAGGCTTTCGACATCTACATGTTTGTCGACGATGCGACGCAGGGCGCGATACCAGCCATCGCGCTGAAAAGGTTGCTCAACGATGAGCGCAACAGAGTTGTCGTCGATACCAAGATATGGATCAATCGCCGGCAGGACCGCTACAGCATCGATCAAATGCGCGGTGAGTAGTGGATGAAGCGTCTTATATGGGTTGTTAGGCGTCCTACTCGGCGCCAGTAGCAAGTACTGAGGCGAGAGGCTTGCAAAACGGCGGAGTGCGAAGATATAACCGGGGTCCCACGGCAGCAGCGTTACACGAATCGATGTGGGAAGATCGTTGAGCAACTTACTATCGCTTTTCATACCCGGCGCGATGAAGTGGATTCGCTGCCCTTCCGACGCAATCTGCGCCAAGGCGGGGAGAATCAAATCCCAAACAGCCTTCGATCGGTGCAGCCCGCCCATAAAAGCGAAGACCAGCTCATCGGCATCCGCCGGCGGCCTGAGTGCCTCGAATCGGTGTCGAATCTGTTCCTGCGTCGCGCAAGCGACCGGGAAATGCAGCAGCCGAGGATGCAGTTGGTGCTGCTGAAAGTACTTGATCAACGACAGGCTGCTCAAAAGTACACCATCGAACTGGTTCAGATCTTCCCGAAGGGCCCCTCGGCGAAAGTCTTCGCCCACCATAAGCGCCTCGCCCGTCTCAGCAAGCAACGGCATGTTGTCATCAAGAAAGTAGTAGACCGGTATGCGCAGCGCCCGTGCGTTATCGATCCACGCCTGACACGAACGCACCGCGCGAACGATGATGACAGCCGTCGCTCCTGCCAATGCTTCGATAGACGAGGTTGTTTTATGAGAAACGACGCGCAGCCGTTGTGCTAGCGGTGGCGGCAACATGTCGAAATAAAGAGCCGTCGACGCGTCATACTGAACATTGACGATGAGCAAGTGACCTTCGGCTTGTGCATCGACCGCTACCGACGTCACAGCCTGTCCAACGCTCCCACCCAGCCAGCGGCTCGCAAGGTCCTCGCAAACCTCGCGTGTCGCCGTGCAGTGAGCCGGGTTGGGTGCGTGCACGTCATAATCGCCGATCCGCTCCAGGCTCAGACGGTCATTGCGAGCTGTGCGCATCCATTCTTCGGCTGCCCACAAATCCATGTCAACTACCCCGTCCGCTGCGTCTTGGACCTCGCAAACCCCGATGACAAGATCCAGTGGCTTCATTTCGAAGCACTCCGAAATACGACGCCACAAATCCCATTCGGAGCAGTTCGCCATCACGACGTGAGGGTCCAAGAAACCAACGAAATCGATGGCTCGTCGCGGAATCAACACGGCATTGCGGGCGATGAAATTGCCGATACGCAACTCCACCATCGATTGCGCGCGCCGGACGGGTTGTTCGATGATCTCGACCGAGCCCCCGTCGCCATGCTCAACAAATTCAACACAGCCGAAAAGGATCGACGCTGAATCCCGTTGCGCCTCCGACAGCAGCTCGTCGAGAGCATCGGGATTGAAACGGTCGACTTCCCGGGCAAGAAGGACCCACGGCGCCCGAGCACGCTTGATCGCCTCGATCCATGCCAAGGCTGGCAACCCGATCACTGATGCGTGTCGCAGCACCCCCATGTGTGGGATGCGTTTTTGTGCAGCGTCCAACCAGGTTGACACCTGCTCGTCACACGTGTCGTCAACCACGATGAGTTGAATTGCCGCCAGCGACTGCTGCAACAATGACTCGACGGCGCGGGCTAGCTTCTGGACATCCCGTTTGCCGACATACAACAGCACCGAAACGTCAGGCGTTGTAGGGTTTGATTCGGCAAACCATTGGGTGTCACGGATTACCGTTTCGACTTTCATTCACATTCCTTCCACACGCCTTGCGCGACGTCCAAAGTGAGAAGCTAGCGGACGTCAACGCGCCAGCTCGGTCACTGCCCAGCTTTGTTGTCGTATTCAGTCAGGACGCGCTTTGCCGGACCATCCATTACGATCTCACCTTTGCGCATCCAGATGACGCGTTCACAAAAGGACTCCAGCATTTCCAGACTGTGGCTGGAGAATACGAGGATTTTTCCCTGCTCCATGAATTCATGCATGCGACGCTTGGCCTTGTTGGCAAATTGCACGTCGCCGGCACCCATGACCTCGTCCAACAACAGGATTTCCGGGTTAATCGCCGTGGACACGGAAAACGCAAGTCGGATGAACATACCCGCGGAATAAGTCTTGACCGGATAGTCAAGGAATTCTCCCAGCTCCGAAAACTCCGCAATCTGGTGAATACGTTCTTCGACTTCGGCGGGAGTCAGACCAAGCAACATCCCCCGAATGCGGATGTTGTCCCAACCTGTCTGCGTCATCTCAAAGCCGGTGGCCAGTTCAAACATGGCCGATACATGGCCGCTGATCTTCGCCTCACCAGAAGTTGGAGGATAGATCCCGGCCATCACTTTCAGGATCGTGCTTTTACCCGCACCGTTCAAACCGATGAGGCCAACGCGCTCACCATGCTCAATATCGAGCGTCACGCTTTTGAGTGCGTGCACGACGCGGCGCTCCGGCCTGTGGCGGCTACCCGTCCTTCGAATAGCGTTGAGCAACGTAGATTTGAGACTGTCCTGGCGCGCAGACACGTCAAATCTCACGCCCACGTCCCGTAGGCTAATTCTCAAATCTTCGGTCATAACACGTACACGATCCGCTGGGACATCTTCTTCACGACGTACGTCGCAATCAAACCAACGATGGCGCAATAGCACAACGCAACGCACGTCACATCCGTCGGCGGCGCCTCGCTATTCAGCAGTGGATAGCGCAGAATCTCGATCAGGTAATACAGCGGGTTGAACATATAGACGAAAGCTAGTCCGCGATCCTTCAACATTGAAACGGTAAAAATCACAGGTGTTAGGTAGAACGCAATCTGAATAAGACTCCCCAACAAGTGCGGCAGATCTCTGAACCTGACTCCTACATGAGCAACGATAACCAGGTGGAAAAAATTTATGACCAGAAAAAGGACGAAACACGGCAACGCCCATAACGCACCCCACCCGATGTGGCGTTGATACAGCGCCATTGCGAAGAAGAATACGATCAACCCGACGAAAAAGACCACCGTATAAGGAACAATCGCCCGATAGAGATAAATGATCTTTGGAAAAGGAAACTGCTTAATGTAGCCCTCAGCAACCACGAAAGCTGACGAACCCTCGACAAGCGCCGAAGAGATGAACGTCCATATCACGAGGCCCAGCGTGAGAAACGGCAAGAATTCGTTCATGGGCTGATGAAACAGGCGCCCATAAATTACCCCGATCG
>Ga0209796_10001262_pt1 | contig 11006 bp, 6 predicted proteins | sample AgamicOrSfrz_FD_187167 | JGI IMG/M metagenome (GOLD analysis project Ga0209796, IMG submission 187167) | Agave microbial communities from Guanajuato, Mexico - Or.Sf.rz (SPAdes) (version 2) | ecosystem: Host-associated > Plants > Phyllosphere > Phylloplane/Leaf | place: Guanajuato, Mexico...
GTCATTGAAGGGTTCACCGACACCGATGGCTCTTATCTCTACAATTTACATCTCTCTCTCCAGCGATCTGAATGGGTTATGTGCAGTTTGCTCGATAGCCGCAGCCCTCTGCAAAAAAACATTTCTACAGAGCAGCAGATACAAATCCGTAAGCTTTTCCTTGCTGGTGGTGTCTCATTTAATAATGCGAAAGAGAGCAAAGAAGCCAGCCGCCGCGTGGAATTGCGCATGCAGTTCTTCGGGCTTAAGGATAAACGTGATGGGGCCGAAGAGGTGGATTTTCCTCCGGTCGTTAATAAAGAAGTTTGCCAGCTGGTAATGCCACAATGACACCCGCACTGAAATCTTTATCTCAGCGTATTGCAGCGAAGCTATCTTCCAACCAACAGGGTGATGATTATCTGCGTAATGATTTTGACGCGCTAGCTTCCGCTGGCCGCGATATGGAAAAGCGTTTTGAAAAAACAGATAGAATCCCTGCACCTCCACATGAAATGCGCCTGGCAGCCCTGCGTCGTTTTCGTCTTGCAGAAGAGTTGAACGAACGTGAGTGGCGGATGGTGTTTTATGGCCTCGCCGATAATGACCCGCTATACCCCGACCGGCCAGTATTACTTGAGGATGATACATTCTTCCCCCGTGTAGACAGTGCTATAAAAAAACAGATTGAGTCTAAAAAATTGAAGCGCAAGGACTGGGCGGCACTCTGCTCAAGTTATTTTGCTTACAGGCACGAGTCTCCTGAAACAAACCCGCATTGGTGTGTGCTGCGTAGTCATATTGCCCAAGGTTACTCAGTGGTAAAAACCACCATCCGCAGAGAAAAGTCGTGGATGAAAACCATAGAGTTTTATCACGACATTTTTACGCCTCATGCTGGCGGCGTGATATCCCAGCAGCTACTTTCCGGTGAAAGCAATTCCCTGTCATCATTAGAAAAAATAGCGCAAATTCCTGATAGCAGCTGGTTGTGGAAGCGTATTTTCACAGTGCTGCTGGCGCAGCTTGATACTCTGGACGATCCTCAATATCTGGAGAAAATCAGTTGGCTATTGGGCCTTGCGGCACAGTGGGTACGTTTTCGCGATGACATCATGACGGCAATACTGACCCGTTACTATCACTCCACTTATCGGGATCAGGCTCATTCAGCTTTAAAACAAGCTGCACTGGAATACTGGGATAACCCGCAACTGAAAAGCCAGCAGAATAAGTGGCATCAATATGTTTCAGAAGCCGTCGCAGCAATGGTGCGAGGCTGGCTGGCTAAACAGGATTTGATGCATTTCTTCGAGCTATTGCGTGGCAATGGTGATGTCGATCAGGCACGACTTCACTATTGGCTTCGTTTCGCCAACCAAATGGGGTTCACCCGCATCGTGATGGGGCCAGATGCCTTGCATGATCGTAGCAGCGATTTTGTGAAATTCCGCGACGAGAATAAAGGGCGGTTGAGCCATTTACGTAGTGGTCGTAGTTTTGATAACGCCATGATCATGCAGATTAACGATTATATTTTTGTGGAGTTTTCTGGAACAGGTAACGCGATGTATGCATATCGTGTGGGCCAAGCTCCATTTAATCCAGAGTCGCACTCATTGGATATTAATATCCAGTTAAAAGATAAATACCGTAATGTTCTTCGCCTTCCCCATACCCCACGAGCCGAAGGATACAACAAGATCCGGATCACCGGCTGGATGCTGAAATACGAAGATGAACTGCGCAAGCTGGGTATTCGCTGGATGGCGGAAGAACCTGTTAAATTTGTTGATAAACAAGCGCCCTCTCCCGCCTCTGTATCTAATATAAAAATCATCAATCCATTGCGTGATACGGCAATACAGCGCCTGGTAGAAAATACTTCATGCACCGTCAGCGATAATCGCCCAAAAGGTGGGGGTTTATCTATACAGCTCAAATCTCCCAACGACACAGTGGAAAAAGAGTTGCTAAGACTCGGATTCGCCCCTGTGGCTAAAGAACAGCATCGTTACTGGATTAAATAATGCTTAAACGTCTGCTAAGTAAACTGACGGGAAACCGTCAGCAGATAGAACGCCATCTGAAGAATCAGTACCAAATCGAGGAGAGTGGACTCAGCTTCCCACTGTCATTAGTTGAAGACTCACAGCTTTGGGCGCTGGCATCCTGGCTGGAGCAACTGGCTGAAGAAGACTATCTGATATCGCTTACAGACAGATGGTTATTAAGTTGGGAAGCGATGTATCGCCTGCTCGATGATGAAGAACATGCCAGTAGCTTGCCTCTTATTGGGGTACCTGATGTACTGCCTTTACGAGCAAGCCTGTGTTCACGTGGAGCATTAAGCGATAACGACTTTCGTGTCTGGATTGCTGAATGGGCCACGCTTCCTGCCCTTCGCCCCATCCATTTCAGTCGGACTGGTGCCATTTTTACCTACGAAAATCAGCAGCATTTGTTATCGCGGGAAAACTGGGCGCTATTACAAGCAACAGAACAACTTAATGCCCAACAAACCCAGGCTCCTGGTGAAACTACTAACCAGTTGGGATGGGCTACTATCCGCAAATGTGCAAAAAAAGCAGCCGCAAAATTTGATGATTATTTAGATAAAACGCGAGTCGTTAAACCCACCTCATTGTCATTACGTCTGCGTAAAGCAACGGTTGCCGATACTGCTGTTATTGAAATTGAACCTCATTTTGATGATCAGCCAGATAACTGGCTAGGCAGTTTCGACAAGAATTCGCAGGTACACGATAGCTACCGCATCCCCGGAGCAAATGGCGAACTCAGCCATGTCATCATCACTCCCGAAGTGAAAGAAGTCCTGAATTCAATACATTCAATTCCCGGTCGTCGAGTAGCGGGAAGCGAAGCGCTTTCCTTTGTTCGCAATCCCTATACCTTTTTGGGCGAAGATGCCGCGGATGTTATCGCTCCGGAAGAACATGAGCAGGCACTGTTTGATGCGAGAATCTTCTTTCATCATTTCAGGTTAATACCCCAGCAGAGTGCTGAGAATAAGATCTCGGAAGTTATGCTGATACTTGAACCTATTTCACCGATTCCGCAGCCTGAGGTCACATTTGTATTATCCGCACCCTGGGAGCTTGAAAAATTTCTACAGCAACTCGGTATCAGCGTCGCAGCAAAGATGCCAGCAGGCGCCTGGCAAGGTTACGAACTGGAATTAAGCCAATTTACTGAACAGCAGTGGCACGATTGCCAGGCCTTACACACTCGCTGGCAGCAAGAGATTGAAGGAAAAGAATTTAGCGATGTGCTGGATATTGCTAAGTATGGCGATCGGGTGATTGGTATTGGTGAATTTGAAAAAATATCCTCGCCTTGGCTGACCAAAGCGCAAAGTGAAAACTGGCTACCCGATGACATCGATTTCTCGAAATTTTCAGTCGAAACACTGGCTGGTTGGCAACGTGAAAATCTCCATCATCTCGATCAATTACAGCAAAGAATTACTCAGGCAGAAATTGCTGGTGAAACACAGATCATCGCCCCATGGAATGAGAAACCACTGCCGCTTGAAGCAGCCAAAACGTTTATTAAGAATTGGCAAAAGCAAGAGAACACTGTGGATGACTCTCAAAATAACGTTGCAGATAAAACGACGCGGGCCGTACTCAAAATTGAGCAGAATATTGAAGAAGCGGCCTATATCAAACAGCGTCGCGATTCGCTCCTCAATGCCCGTCATGCAGAACCTGAAATTCCGTTGTGTCTTAAAGAGAAAATCCAACTCAAAGATCATCAACGTGAGGGTGTTGCCTGGCTTCAACAACTCTTCCTGCGCTCTCCAGAGGAAACTGCAGGCTGCCTGCTGGCGGATGATATGGGGCTGGGGAAAACACTACAAATTCTAAGCTTCCTCGTGTGGTTCATTGAAAAATTTCCCCACGAGCCACCAAGTCTCATTGTTGCCCCTGTCTCATTATTAGATAACTGGGAACGTGAGCTGGAAAACTTCTTCTATACCTCAGGAATACAGGTGCTGAAGTTGTATGGCGAGACCATTAAAGCGGTGAAATATCCCAAACAGGCTATTCCTGTTCATCTGCAATCCCAGGGGATCAAAAATCTGCTTAAACCTGGCTGGCAAGGTGAGGCAAAAATCATACTGACAACCTACGAAACGCTTCGCGATCAAGAGTTTTCTCTGGCACGCCAACCCTGGTCCATCATGGTATGCGACGAGGCGCAAAAAATAAAAAATCCTGCTGCGTTAATCACACATGCCGCCAACGCAGTTCAAGCCAGGTTCAAAGTAGCCTGTACAGGCACCCCAGTCGAAAACACCCTTGTAGATTTGTGGAGCCTGTTTGATTTCGCACAACCGGGCTTATTAGGGGCGCTCAATGAATTTGGCAAATATTATGTTCGCCCTATCGAAAACGAAGCGGGCCGTGATACGGAACGACTAGAAAGTTTACGAGCGTTGATTGAACCTCAAACATTGCGCAGAACTAAAGAAGAGGTAGCACGGGATTTGCCGCAAAAAATTGAAGTGGCTGATTGTAAGCGACTCCCTCTTTCCGCACCTCAAAAGCAACTGTACCTCTCTTCGGTTGCAAACTGGCAGCAACAACAGGCCCTGAGCGAGGGAATGCAACAGGCAGGGGCGGGGATGCTGGGGTTATTACAGCGGTTAAAACTCATTTGTGCACATCCGGCAGTCGTTAGTCCCGAGCCACGCTATCGAGAAAGCTCACCGAAGCTTAACTGGATGCTGAATAAGCTGGATGAAATAAAACATACCAGTAAAGACAAAGTGATTATTTTTACAGAGCTTCGCAATCTGCAACGAGAAATTCAGCATGCTATTCAGCAGCGATTCGGTTTACGTCCGGTAATTATTAATGGCGATACTAGTACCAAAAGTCAGAGCCAGAATAGCCGTCAGCGGTTGATTGATGATTTTCAGGCTCAACCGGGCTTTGGAGTGATTATTCTTTCCACAGTAGCAGTTGGCTTCGGAATTAATGTCCAGAAAGCCAATCACGTTATTCATTTCACTCGCTGTTGGAATCCGGCGAAGGAAGATCAGGCGACCGATCGCGCCTATCGTATTGGGCAGACAAAAGATGTGTATGTGTATTATCCGACGGTCACGGACAACGATGTCACAACGTTTGAAGAAACGCTGGATGCTTTACTCAACCGCAGGCGCGCACTTGCGAGAGATATGCTTTGTGCTTCCCCAGATTTAAGCGGTGCCGATTTCGAAGAAATGTTCAAAGGAGCATGAATAAGATATCAACACCATTACATTTCGCGCTGGCGTAAACATATCAGAAACCTCAGCATACGGGCTTAGGTTGATTTCGGTAGACCAGGAAAAGCTTTGAAGTGGTGCCGATAATAGGAGTCGAACCTACGACCTTCGCATTACGAATGCGCTGCTCTACCAACTGAGCTATATCGGCCCTGCGAGGTGTTCACGAGCGTGAATCACGGGTTAGAAGGTTAAAACTAAGCGGGTGATGCGTCAATGCCCCTGTGAATCAAACGGCTACTTTTGCATCACCCGACTTTATTTACGCACGAATGGTATCGTCGCCAAAACCGATCCACTTATAGGTGGTCAGTGCTTCGAGGCCCATCGGGCCGCGCGCGTGCAGCTTCTGCGTGCTGACCGCCACTTCCGCGCCGAGGCCAAACTGGCCGCCGTCGGTAAAGCGCGTCGAGGCGTTCACATACACCGCTGAGGAGTCGACCTCGTTGATAAAGCGGTTGGCGTTGCGCAGGGTGCGGGTAAGGATCGCATCGGAGTGCTGCGTGCCGTGCTGGCGAATATGATCGATCGCATCATCGAGATCGGCGACGATCTTCACATTCAGATCCAGCGACAGAAACTCATCGTCATACTGCTCCGCTTTTACCGCTTCAACCTTCGCCGGGCCGCTTTGCAACAGGGCGAGCGACTGCTCGTCCGCGTGTAGCGTCACGCCGCTCTCCGCCATCTGCTGGCTGAGCGCCGGTAAAAAGGTGCTGGCAATGCCCTGATGCACCAGCAGCGTCTCAACGGTGTTACAGGTGCTCGGGCGCTGGGTTTTAGCGTTGACGATAATCTTCAACGCCGGGGCGATCTCTGCCGTCTCGTCGACCAGGATATGGCAGACGCCGATACCGCCGGTGATAACCGGGATCGTCGACTGCTCGCGGCAAAGTTTATGCAGCCCTGCCCCGCCGCGCGGGATCAGCATGTCGATATACTTATCCATACGCAGCATCTCGTTGACCAGTGCGCGATCCGGGCTCTCAATCGCCTGTACCGCACCCGCCGGTAAACCGCACTCCTCCAGCGCCTGCTGAATCACTTTCACCGTCGCGGCGTTGGTGCGCCAGGTCTCTTTCCCGCCGCGCAGGATCGCGGCGTTGCCGGTTTTCAGGCACAGGGAGGCGACATCCACGGTAACATTTGGGCGCGCTTCATAAATCACACCGATCACGCCGAGCGGCACGCGGCGGCGCTCGATGCGCAGCCCGCTGTCCAGCACGCCGCCATCAATCACCTGGCCGACCGGATCGGCGAGTTTGCACACCTGGCGCACATCGGCGGCAATGCTTTTTAAGCGCGCCGGGTTGAGCGCCAGGCGGTCAAGCAGCGCCTCGCTAAGACCATTGCCGCGCGCTTCCTGCAGATCCTGCTCGTTGGCCAGCAAAATCGCCTCGGACTGCGCCTCTAAATAGTCGGCAATCTTCTCCAGCACGCGGTTTTTTTCCTGGCTTGTGAGCAACGCCAGCTTGTACGACGCAGCTTTCGCCGCGATGCCCATCTGTTCCAGCATACCTCTGCTCCTTAACGGGTGATCATATCGTCGCGGTGCACCGCGACAGGGCCATACTCATAGCCCAGAATCTCATCAATCTGCTGCGAATGGTGGCCGGCAATCCGGCGCAGCGCATCGCTGTTGTAACGGCTTACGCCGTGGGCGATATCGCGCCCCTGCAGATTACAAATGCGGATCACTTCCCCACGGGAGAAGTTGCCTGTCACGCTTTTAATCCCTTTCGGCAGCAGCGAACTGCCGCGCTCAAGAATAGCGGCGGTCGCCCCTTCATCAACGGAGATCTCACCGGCAGGCGGTGCGCCGAAGATCCAGCGTTTACGGTTCTCCAGCGGCGAAGTCTGAGCATGAAAACGCGTGCCGACCGGCGTGCCGCTCACCACATCGGCAATCACGCCGGGCTTGCTGCCTGCGGCGATAATCGTCTCGATACCGGCGCGGCAGGCGACGTCGGCAGCCTGTAACTTGGTGCCCATGCCGCCGGTGCCGAGGCCGGAAACGCTGTCGCCCGCAATAGCGCGCAGCGCGTCATCAATGCCGTAGACATCTTTAATCAGCTCGGCCTGCGGGTTGTTGCGCGGATCGGCGGTAAACAGTCCCTGCTGGTCGGTGAGCAAAAGCAGCTTATCGGCTCCGGCCAGAATCGCCGCCAGCGCCGAGAGGTTATCGTTATCGCCGACTTTAATCTCCGTGGTCGCCACGGCATCGTTCTCGTTAATCACCGGCACGATGTTGTTATCAAGCAGCGCGCGCAGCGTGTCGCGGGCATTGAGGAAGCGTTCGCGGTCTTCCATATCGGCGCGGGTCAGCAACATCTGACCAATATGAATGCCGTAAATGGAGAAGAGCTGCTCCCAGAGCTGAATCAAGCGGCTCTGACCGACGGCTGCCAGCAGCTGTTTTGAGGCGATGGTGGCGGGCAGTTCCGGGTAGCCCAGGTGCTCACGCCCGGCGGCGATAGCGCCGGAGGTAACGATTACAATGCGATGCCCGGCGGCGTGCTGCTGCGCGCACTGGCGCACCAGCTCCACAATATGGGCGCGGTTCAGGCGACGGGAACCGCCTGTTAAAACACTGGTGCCGAGTTTTACCACCAGCGTCTGGCTGTCACTCATGATTCTCTGCCGTTTTTAGAAAAAATAAGAAGTTTATTAGTAATCAGACGTTGTAACAGGAGTGAGCGCGCTTGCCAACCGCCAGCGTAAATCGACCACTTTTTTGTTGCGCGGGATCAGCAAGCGTAGCGGCAGAGTTTGACAATTTTATGGCAAACACAAAAAAACATAACTTTTTCAAATTACTCTTACTTTGTCATAAATCTTTCATTTCAGAGCGTTACAACCCTTCCTGTTTTTCACGGGGCGAGAGCCCAGCGAATAGTGGCGCGTTAGTTCAATCAGGAATTCAAAATGAAAAAGAGCACTCTGGCATTAATGGTACTGGGCGTTGTTGCATCGGCTTCTTCTGTTCACGCGGCGGAAGTCTATAACAAGAATGGCAACAAACTGGACGTGTACGGCAAAGTGAAAGCCATGCACTACTTCAGTGATGACAACAGCAACGACGGTGACAAAACCTACGTGCGTTTCGGCTTCAAAGGTGAAACCCAGATTAACGACCAGCTGACCGGTTTTGGCCGTTGGGAATCTGAATTCGCCGGTAACAACGACGAAACCACCTCGGGCCAGAAGACCCGTCTGGCCTTTGCCGGTCTGAAAATCAAAGATTTTGGTTCTATCGATTACGGTCGTAACCTCGGCGTGCTGTACGACGTGGCCTCCGTGACCGATATGTTCCCGGAGTTCGGCGGCGACTCGCTGGCCCGTACCGATAACTTTATGACCAAGCGCACCACTGGCGTGGCAACCTACCGCAACACCGACTTCTTCGGCATGGTGGATGGCCTGGACATGACCCTGCAATACCAGGGTAAAAACGAAAACGGCCGTAGCAGTATCATCAAGCAGAACGGTGACGGTTGGGGCACTTCTCTGGCCTATGATTTCGGTGGTAGCCCGGTCACGATTATTGGTGCTTACGCCAACTCTGACCGTACTAACGCGCAGAATACCGCACTGGCGCTGGGCCGTGGTCAGAATGCCGAAGCCTGGGCGACCGGCGTGAAATATGACGCCAACAACGTCTACCTGGCGACCTTCTACTCCGTCTCATACAACATGACCCCGGTCTCCTCTTCGCTGGGCTTTGCCAACAAAGCGCAGAACTTTGAAGCCGTCGCGCAGTACCAGTTCGACTTCGGCCTGCGTCCGTCCGTGGGCTACGTGCTGACCAAAGGCAAAGATATGGAAAACGGTATCGGCGACGAAGATCTGGTGAACTACATCGACGTTGGCGCCACCTACTACTTCAACAAAAACTTCTCGGCGATGGTCGATTACAAAATCAACCAGATCAAAGACGACAACAAACTGGGCATTGCTGACGACGACGTTGTTGCCGTTGGCGTGACCTACCAGTTCTAAACCCTGTAGTAACCCTCGTTATATGAAATGCCCTCGGTTGAGGGCATTTTTTTCCCGTCTGCTGGGAGAAAGCAGGTTAATACCTGTTCATGCCCGGCGTGCGAAGAGCAGCCGGGCATTTTTTATCGGGGGCGTTATGCGGGGAGTTTTAACTTCTCTTTGAAGTCATCGGCAGGTTCAAGCTTCAGCTCAAGGGAGGCTAACAGCGTCCGCGCGCGCTCGTGGAAGTCGCGCAGCGTTTTTTCCAGACGGTCGACCACTTCCTGGTCTTTGATGGCGGTGGGTTTCCAGTGCCCCTCTTTGTCGAAGAGCCCAAAGTGGTAGCGGTAGGTAAAGCGCTTCTCCTGCGCTTCCATTTCCATCCACCATCCCCAAAACTCGCGTTTTTCCGGCGCGGGTTTCACATTCACGCAAACTGCCAGGCAATCAAAGAAAAAACGGTTTTCTTCGCACTGCTCTTCGCGGATATAAGGTCCTAGCGCAGTAAACTTTTTAATCAACCTGCTTCTCGGATGTCCACTTGGTAACGTCATTGCGATCTCCTTTTGTGATGCAACTGTTTTACCAAATCAATGGAAATTCTCAAAGTATTAACCGAACTGATGGTTGATCCAGTCAACAATCTTTCTCAGCGCAGCGTCAAAATTGCGATAAACCGGGTTAAACGGGATGTCGAGCAGCTTTCCATTGCTGGATGAAGAGGTGATTAAACGCGATTCCGCCTCCGGGCTGAAGGGATCGTTTTGCCAGAAACCGGAGAGCATCGGCGTCGGGCAGCGGCGACCGAGTAACCCCTGCGTTTTTAATGAGTAGCGGTTAAGTTCAACGCGCAGCGCCTCATCGGAAGCGTCATGCATGCCTAAGCGGCTGGCGAGCACATCCAGATACATCTCCGGCACATCGCCCTGGCGCAGCGGCTCGCTAAGCAGGGAATGCACCACCGGCCCGAGGCAGGCCACCGCTTTCAGGCGCGACGCTTCAAGATAGGCCAGCCGCACCGCCACGTTGGCACCAAAACGGAAACCAAATGCCGCCACGCGGGTGTGGTCAATCCACGGAATGTTGGGCAATGCCTGGAGCGCATGCTGATGCAGCAGGCTGGAGTCCTGGGTCAGCTTCCATTTGCTGGAGAAGCCCACCGAGGGCATATCGAGCGTCAGCATGGCAATGCCTTTCGGGGCCAGATAGCGCTCATAAAGGGTGTAGTAATCGATCTGCAGGCCATCAAGCCCGCCGCACATAAGCACCGTCGGGAAGGGGCCTTCGCCTTCCGGCATATGCAGAAAGCCGGTGACCGGCGCGCCGCCGGGAATGGCGAACTCCAGCTCTTTAATGCTGCCCGGCAGGCGCTGCGCGGCCTCTTCATAGGCGCGGTTGGCCAGCGCCTGCGCTTGCTCGGCCAGGCTATCGCCTTTGATGTGCGGATAGGCGGCGATGCTATAGAGGTTAGAGGCGTGCAGCCAGTGGCGGCCGCTCAGCGCACTGTCCGTCTCCTGCATCGCTTTTTGCTGCCAGCTCATCGCCTGCGCGGACCATTCGTAGATCCAGTTGCCGTTGCGGTAGCCGACCACCGTATCGAGCAGTTCCGCGTCAGTGCGCTCGGCCTGACTCATCACAATGCGCGCCTGCACTTCGAGGATCTCGCGCGCGTCGATGCCGCGCCAGATCCACATCAGGCGGTTGATCATCCGGTACCACTGCGGCACGTTTTTGCCATCCAGCGCGGACT
>Ga0209796_10001266_pt1 | contig 10991 bp, 8 predicted proteins | sample AgamicOrSfrz_FD_187167 | JGI IMG/M metagenome (GOLD analysis project Ga0209796, IMG submission 187167) | Agave microbial communities from Guanajuato, Mexico - Or.Sf.rz (SPAdes) (version 2) | ecosystem: Host-associated > Plants > Phyllosphere > Phylloplane/Leaf | place: Guanajuato, Mexico...
GCGTCCCAGATGGGCAGGATGCTGTTCACCATACGCTGACGCTGCGATTCCTCGCGAAACCACGGAAAGAGCATGCCGACGCCGAGATCGGTGCCGTCAAGCAGCACATAGATCAGCATCGATAACAGCAGCGCCAGCGCTGCGAAGTCGGCGAGCGTCATGGCGTTGTCCTGATCTCTTGAGTGACAACGTCACCTTTTGGCTGCAGCGGCGAGGAGACCAGCCGCAGCAGATAGCGCAGTCCTAACGCAAAGCTCAGGCCGTAAATCACCACGATAGCGGCGAGTATCGTCACCGTGGTGGAGAGCGACAGCTGAGAAATGCTGTCCGCGGTGCGCAACATGCCGTAGACCGTCCAGGGCTGACGGCCGATTTCCGTGACCAGCCAGCCTGACAGCATGGCGATAAAGCCCGCTGGCGAGAGCCATACCAGCATACGCAACAGGCGGCGCGAGGTGGTCAGCCGTCCGCGCCAGTGCTGCACGTTCGCCACCAGGCTGGCGAGCAGCATTACCACCCCCAGCCCCACCATCAGGCGAAAGGCGAAAAAAACCGGCGCGACCGGCGGCAGGCTTTGCGCATCGAACTCGCTCAGGCTTTTAATATGGCCAGTGAGGTTATGGCGCAAATAGAGCGAGGCGATATCGGGGATTGCCAGCTCCAGCCGGTTGCGCTGCGCCTGCTGATCGGGCCAGGCGAACAGCCGCAGCGGCTCGCCCCTGTTCGCCGCAGGCGGATGCCAGCTGCCTTCTATCGCCGCCAGCTTAGCGGGCTGATGCGCCAGCGTATTCTCTCCGTGCAGATCGCCGACCACTACCTGAAGCGGCACCGCCACCAGCGTGAAGGTGAGCGCAGCCGTCAGCATGCGCCGCGCCGCCTGTTCCTGAACATCGCGCAGCAGACGGCGCGCCGCCACGCCCGCGATCATAAAGGCCACGGCGATCAGCGAAGCCAGCAGCATATGGCTAAAGCGAAAGGGAAACGACGGCGCGGAGAGCACCATCGCCCAGCTTTCCGGCAGGAATCGCCCGCTCTCGTCGCGCGTAAAGCCGGTCGGCGTCTGTAGCCAGGAGTTGGCGGCCAGGATCCAGAAGGCGCTCAGCAGCGCGCCGAGCGTCACGAAACAGGTAACGATAAAGTGCAGGCCCGGCTTGATTTTGCCCATGCCGAACAGCATCACCCCGGTCAGCCCGGACTCGAGAAAAAAAGCCACCATCACTTCGTAGAACAGCAGCGGGCCAATCACCCCGCCCACCTTTTGCGACAGACCGGCCCAGTGCGTGCCGAACTGCACCTCCATCACTACGCCGGACACCGCGCCGATCGCCACCGTCAGCGCAAAGACCTTAAGCCAGAAGTGCAGCGCCTCGCGCGCGCCCGGCTGCTTTCCCCACAGCCAGCGCGCCTCGAACCAGAGCAAAAAAGGCGACAGGCCAAGCGTCAGCGCGGCCAGCGTAATGTGCATTCCCATGGTAAGCGCGAACTGCCCGCGCGACAGCAGCAGCACCCATTCGGCGTCACTCATTGCTCGGTTTTCCGCTATAGCGGGTAATCGGCTTCTCCTCCTCGCGCTGCATGCCTGCGGAGAACGCTTCCAGCGCGGCGAACAGCGGCCGTAGCCCCTGCCATAGCTTCTCGTCGTTCAGCAGATGCAGCACGCCGCGAATGCCCGGCGCGGCGTTCGCCTCCTGCTGCGTGGCGTCGCTGGCGGGCTTCATCGCCATCGCCGCGTCGCGCAGCGCCAGCAGAATATGGTTAAGCCGCTCCGGCGGAATGGTGCTCAGCGTCATCAGGATCAGCGATATATTCTGCAGCGCGCTCTGCGTGCCAGGACGGTTCAGGCCGGCAACCAGAATTTTGCCGATATCGTTATTGGCTTTGATGGCGTCGTTCGCCAGGCGCAGAAAACCGTGCTCATGCAGATTTTCCACCAGTTCGTCCATCGCTTCCTGGGCGGTTTTCTCGGTGCGCGTCGGCGGCACGGTATAGGAAAGGCGTTCGGCCATTAGAATTTCTCCGGGTGTTCAACGTGTTCAGGCGGTTCTACGTAGCCTTTCTGCTGCCACTTCTGCTCAATAGGCAGATGATCCAGCGGCGTACGCTGGCCGTGGCGGAAATTATGACGCGGAATCGGGTTCGGCTGCGGCGTCCGCGCCAGTTTCGTCATGCTGACGGCGAGCTCTTTGTATGCCGGGGTATTGACGTCGGGATCGTGGTGCTCGCCCGTCAGGCCGTTGACGCCCGGCTTGCCGTGATGAATCGGGATAAACAGCACGTTGCCCGCCACGCGATCGGTCACCACCACCGGCACTTCTAACGTGCCGCGCCGCGATTTAAGCGCAACCCACTCGCCTTCTTGCAGACCGCGCGCCTGCGCCAGCTGCGGGGAGATCTCCACAAACCAGTTAGGCGAGAGCGACATCATGCGGCCGCCCTGACCGGTCTGGTTAGTGGACTGGAAATGCTCCAGCATGCGGCCGTTATCCAGCATCAGATCGTATTCCGCGTCCGCCTCTTCCATCGGCGGCTGCCAGCTCAGCGGATAGAGTCGCGCCTTGCCGTCCGGGAACTTGAATTTTTCGGTGTAGAGCAGCGGCGTGCTCTCGCCGTCCGGCGTCACCGGCCAGATCTGCGACTGCCAGCCCACCAGTCGCTCATAGCTGACGCCCGCGAAGATCTCCGCGATGCTGGCCGCTTCCGCCATAATCGCGCCGGGATTAGGGTAGTTCCAGTGATGGCCGAGGCGCGCGGCCAGATCGGTGAAGATGCGCCAGTCGGGGCGGCTGTCGCCCAGCGGAGCCATCGCCGGCGAGAAGTGCTGGATGCGACGCTCGGTGTTGACGAAGGTGCCCTCTTTTTCCACGCTCGGGCTGCCGGGCAGCACCACGTCGGCGAATTCGGCGGTGCGGCTCATGAAAATATCCTGCACCACCATAAAGTCGAGGCGGCTAAAGGCTTCATGCACTTTAGTGGAATCCGCGTCGGAAAAAGCGGTCTCTTCGCCGGTAATATACATGGCGCGCAGTTTCCCTTCGTGCGCGTGCTGCACCATCATAAAGTTATCTGCGCCGGGCTGGTCAGAGAGCTCTTCCGGCGTGACGCCCCAGGCGCGCGCCCATTTTTCGCGTATCAATGGGTCAGAGACTTTTTCATAGCCGGGATAGAGGTTGCTGAGGCAGCCGAAATCGCTCGCGCCCTGCACATTGTTGTGGCCGCGCATCGGATAGCCGCCGGTGCCTGGACGCCCGTAGTTGCCGGTCACCAGCAGCAGATTCGAGAGCGCCGTGCTGGTGTCCGCGCCGTGGCTGTGCTGGGTGATGCCCATCGCCCACAGCAGGCAAACGCTGCCCGCCTGGCCGATCATCTCCGCCGCCGTGGTGAGCTCTTCCACGCTCAGGCCGGTGACCTCGCTGGCGAAATCCAGCGTAAATGGCGCCAGCGACGCGCGATACTCCTCGACCTGATTGACGCGCTCCGTCAGGAACGCCTCGTCGGCATAGCCGTGATCGAACATATATTTCGCCATCGCCGAGGCCCACACCATATCGGTGCCCGGCTTAATGCGCAGGAACTGGTCGGCGCGCTCGGCCATCTCATGTTTGCGCGGGTCCACCACCAGCAGCTTCTGCCCGCGATGCTTGTGGCTCTGCTTGATATGCGAGGCGATAACCGGATGGTTCTCCGCCAGGTTGCTGCCGACGGTGATAATCAGCTCGGCTTTTTGCAGGTCGCGAATGGTGCCCGCGTCGCCGCCGTAGCCCACGGTGCGGAAGAGCCCTTCGGTCGCCGGGTTCTGGCAGTAGCGCGACGAGTTATCGACGTTATTGGTGCCGAAAATCAGGCGGGCGATTTTCTGGGTCAGATAGGCTTCTTCGTTGCTGGCCTTGCTGGAGCCGATAAAGCCGATAGCGTCGCCGCCGTACTGACGCGCCACGTCGCGCAGCCCTTGCGCCACGCGATCCAGCGCCTCGTCCCAGCTGGCTGGGCGAAAGCGGCCGTTTTCGCGGATCAGCGGCGTGGTCAGGCGCTGCGGGCTGTTAACGAAGTCCCAGCCGAACTTGCCTTTTACGCAGGTGGAGATGCCGTTGGCGGGCGCATCCGCGACCGGCTGCACCTTCAGGATATGACGATCGCGCGTCCAGATTTCGAAGCTGCAGCCCACGCCGCAATAGGTGCAGACCGTTTTGGTGCGTTTGATCTCCGCCTGACGCAGCGCGTCGTCGATCAACGAGATGCCGGTGATTGGCTCCATGCCGATGCTGTTCTCCAGCGATTTAACGAAGTCGATCATCGGACGCTTCAGCCCTTCATCCATCGCGGTAAAAGGCCCCGCGTCGGGCTGCATGGTCTTCTCCAGCAGCGCGTTGCAGGGGCAGACCGTCACGCAGTGGCCGCAGCTGACGCAGCTCGATCCGGCAATCTGCGTGCCGCCGTCCCACAACACGCGCGGATGTTCCTGGGTGTAATCGATGCTCAGCGTCTCATTCACCTCGACGTTCTGACACGCCTCGACGCAGCGCCCGCAAAGAATGCACTGATCGGGATCGTAGGTATAAAAGGGATTCGAGTGATCCTTGCTGGTGGGCTTGCGCTGGTAGGGGTAATACTGAATCGGGATGTGCATATCCGCGACGGTGTTATGCAGGGTACAGTCGCCGGTGTTGTGCTCGCAGACCGTGCAGTAAAGCTCATGGCGATTCAGGATGCGATCCATCCCTTCCTGCTGCGCGGCGCGCGGCCACTCCCCTTCGCTGTTGATCTCCAGTCCCTGAAAGGTGCGCAGCGTACAGCCGCGCACCTTTTCGCCGTTGGCCTCCACCCAGCAGACGTCGCAGCTCTCCAGCGGCTGCAGCGCCGGGTGGTAACAGACGTGAGGCAGTTTTTTTCCCTGCTCGGTGAGAAAGTCGATCAAGGGCTGATTAACGGCGCCCACCAGGGGTTCGCCATTATAAATAATGGTACAGGTTTTCTCTGACATTTAACGCCTCGTTCTCGACATTGCAATTGGCATCTGCCAGCGTGCTTTTTGTTTGTTATGTAAAGTTATGTCTTCAGCTTAGCGACTATTAAATTGCCTGCCATTGAACGGCTTGGTTTATTAACGTCAGCCCGATTAAAACCCCCGCGTTTCGCCTGTCTCCCTATCGTAAAAAGATATATATTTCATGAAGATAAAATTATTTACGAGAGAGATCGCAAAAAGTGTTAATCATTGCTAACCGCTGCGCTTATCTATCCGCCGGGCAGAATTACTGACGCTTTCTATACTTTTTAGTCCGGCTGGTTTCCAGCTAACGACATAAAAGCGGCAGAGGTGAAGAATGAAAGCATTAGTCTGGCACGGCGTAGGAAATATTCAGCTGGATAACGTTCCCGATCCGCAAATCGAGCAACCGAGCGATGCCGTCATTCGTATTACCGCTTCGGCAATTTGCGGCACCGATCTGCATTTTATTCGCGGCACCTTTAGCGATATGCAGCCCGGCACTATTCTCGGGCATGAGGCGGTCGGCATTGTGGAACAGGTTGGCGACCAGGTGCGCAGCTTCAGCCCCGGCGACCGCGTAGTGGTCTGCTCCACGGTATCCTGCGGCGTCTGTCCGCCCTGTCGCGCCGGTCATACCGCGCAGTGCGATAACGCCAACCCTAATGGCCCGGAAGCCGGCACCTGCTTTTTCGGCGGGCCCAAAGCCACCGGCCCGGTGAACGGCTTGCAGGCTGAGAAAGCGCGGATCCCCTATGCCGCCAATACGCTGGTTAAAATTCCCGACGGCGTAACGGACGAACAGGCCATTCTTATCAGCGATATATTCCCCACCGCCTGGTTCGGCGCCGAGCTGGCCGACATTACGCGCGGCGATATTGTCGTGGTGTTCGGCTGCGGTCCGGTCGGCCAGTTCGCCATCGCCAGCGCGCTGTTGATGGGCGCGGCGCGGGTGATTGCCGTAGATTGCCACGAAGATCGGCTGGCGATGGCGCGTCGTCAGGGCGCTTTCCCGGTGAACTTCGAACAGGAAGATCCGGTTGAGATCATTAAAACGCTGACTGGCGGCACCGGTGCGGATTGCGCCATCGATGCCGTCGGTGTCGACAGTCAGCATGCCCATCACGGCCCGGCCAGCGCAGAGGCGGAAGAGAAAGCGAATAAATTTGCCCAGGAAGTGGAGCAGGTTGCGCCGGAAACTCACCCGCAGCACGATAACTGGATCCCCGGCGATGCGCCGACGCAGGCGCTGGAGTGGGCTATCGCCGGTCTGAAGAAAGCGGGTCGACTCAGCATTATCGGCGTTTATCCGCCGACCGCCGAGACTTTCCCCATTGGCAAGGCAATGAATAAAAATCTCACTATCAAGATGGGCAACTGCAACCACCATACCCATATCCCCTATCTGCTGGAGCTGACGCGCACCGGCGCCATCGATCCAACTCTGGTACTGACCAATGTTGAACCGATTGAAAATGTGGTGGAAGCCTACAAGGCTTTCGACAAGCGCGAGCCTGGCTGGGTGAAAGTCGAACTGGCGCTCTAGCGGGCCAGGCGAAGCTGGATGGCTATCCCTGTTGTTTAAGAAACAGCCTTCGGTAAACCGCCGGCGTCATGCCGGTGTGTTTCACGAAGGCGCGCCGCATCACGTCGCCGCTGCGGTAGCCGCAGGCTTCGGGGATCGCTTTGAGCGGCAACCGCCCCGCTTCCAGCAGTTCGCGCACCTTCTCGATGCGGGCGTTCTCCAGCCAGCTTCCCGGCTGCATCTCCAGCTCCTGACGGAACAGGCGCCCGAGATGACGCACGCTGAGGTCAATATGCGCCGCCAGATCCTGCACGCCGCCGATCTCCGGCAAATGGGCCAGCGCCCAGCGCTGTAGCTCCTGCAGCGCGGCCCGGCCGCTGAGCGAGACGCTATTGCGCCGGGCGAAGTGCCCCTGATTGACCGGACGTCGGAAAAACATCACCAGGTTCGCCGCTACCTCTTCCGCCACCTCGCGGCCCAGATCCTCCTCCACCAGCCGCAGCGCCAGATCCAGCCCGGCGGTCACGCCCGCCGAGGTGCGCAGCGGCCCGTCGGCGATACAGAGCGCGTCCGGCTCGACCTGCGCCTCGGGACAGCGCTGCGCCAGCAGATCGGCGCAGGCCCAGTGCGTCGTCACGCGCCGCTGGCGTAGCAGCCCGGTTTGCGCCAGCAGCAGCGCGCCGCTGCAGACGGAACCATAGCGCTGGCTGCGCGCGCAGATCGCGCTCAGCTGCGCGCACTGCGCCTCGGTCAGGCTCTTCTGCTGCGCGTCCGGCGCACCCGCCACCAGCAGCGTATCGATTGGGTAACGCGCCGCCTCACGCAGCAGAAAATCGGCGCTGAGCCGCACGCCGGAAGAGGCGGTAACGGTGCTGCTCTCCGCCGCCATTACGTGCAGGCTGTAAAACTGACGCCGTAGCGCGCGGTTCGCCTCGGCGAAGACGTCAAGCGGGCCGGAAACGTCCAGCAGTTGCACGCCGGGCAGCGCGAACAGGGTAACGGAATGAGACATGATGATGTGGCGTCCTGATCTGCTGTTATGTCCTGAATCATCGTTATAAGATAATTCAAGACAAACGTCATGCGCTTTATGCTCACAGGCAGTTAACCCACCGGAGAATCCTGATGAGCTTTCAAATAAACGGCATCGCCATCCCTGACACGCAACTCGCCCGCGACGCCACGGCCTTTATCCGCGACAGCGAATCCGATCTGCTATTTCACCACTCCAGCCGCGTTTACTACTGGGGCGCGCTAGCGGGCCAGCAGCGCGGTCTGAAGGTCGATCGCGAACTGCTCTATGTCGGCTGCATGTTTCACGATATCGGCCTGACGCAGGAGCACTGCAGCTGCGAAAAACGTTTCGAGGTAGATGGCGCAGACGCGGCGAAAGCCTTCCTGGCCGGTTACGGCATTGCGCAAAGCGATATCGACAAGGTCTGGACGGCGATCGCCCTGCACACCACGCCCGGCATTCCTGAATTTATGGCGGCGGAGATTGCGCTGGTGACCGCAGGCGTTGAAATGGACGTGCTGGGGATCCGTTACGACGAGTTTAGCGACGAGGCGCGCGAGGCGGTGGTAAGTCAGCATCCGCGCAGCGCCGCTTTTAAAGAGGAGATTATTCAGGCCTTCTACGACGGTATTCAACACCGGCCGCAGACCACCTTCGGCAACGTCAAGGCGGATGTGATCGCGGACAAACAGCCCGGTTTCGCACCGCTTAATTTTTGCAGCATCATCCGGCAGTCGCGCTGGCAAGGCTGAGCGGCCGGCAATAAAAAAGCAGCCTCACGGCTGCTTTTTTTCGCTTACGGAGACCTGAAGGCCAGCATCTTTCCAGCTCCTGCATTGAAAAATAAAACTGACCCACGTAAGGAAAAATTTTGCTGTTTACATAATGGTCAGATAAACCTTATATTCAGTACGGTTATATGGTTACCTCTTCTTGATTTGACGTTAAGCTCAGATCTGAAGGATGGTTAACCCCAGGAGTTCTACAGCCAAAAGGACAGGAGCATGTATTACAAAGATGAAATTATCAATTATTTGCAATCTAATAATATACTGGCTTTAAAACTTGACCATGCCTTAACAGGCACAGGCGACTTCGTTTCAAATCAGATAGACATGATTGGTGCAGGTGCAAAACGCGCGCTTTATTACACCTCATGTTTTACTGAAGAATATCAGGACGTTTGTAAAAAACAAAAGAACGAAGATAGTAGATTTATTAAAGGCATCAATCATCTTTTACAGCACAGGGATATTGCATATGAAATATTAAGGATTTATTTCAATGAGATATTCAGAAACAAAGAACAAGCGCAATTAGAGCATATTAAAAACATTCTTATGAGAGCAAATATTCATATTGCTGCAAACTCTCTTACCAAATCTGGTTTTGTTTTAGCTATGGCTACCTGTGTTTCTACAGGGATGAATCTTAGCCTTGATATGGGAGCAATTGCTGGACGTACTGCAGGGGTCGCCGTGACTGTAGCTGGATTATATGGCGTTGTTCAGAAAGCGGCTGATAGCGCTGAGCGTCTTCGCATTTGCTATCCTGCATTCTATTCAACACTCTATGCTAATGAACTTGAAATGCTTTATTTTCTAGTCGAGCCGTTATTTGTTCGTGCTGAAGCGCTTAAGGCTGAAAGGGCATCAGATACAGACATTGCTAATATCATCGAAAGAATGATTAGGTAAGAAAAATGTCATTTATTAAGAAGGCTTTTTTGTGGCTGTTCCAACAGTTGCTTTCGCTTTATGCGCCACCATTTTGCATTATCATTTTTGCAGTTGTTTTTTTGCAACTCTTTCCTGATGGACCTCTATGGCCTATCGGCATATTCGCTATATTCATCATTTATATATCTGGACGATATATAAAATGGTAACTATAATTTTTCATGGTAAGGTTATTTTATGTCTACTCCCGCACACCTCTGGCTTGAAGATGAAAACGGATCGCCTGTTACTGGTGGTTGTACAATGCCACAGCGCTTAGGCTCTATCGAATTAAAATCTTTTTCTCACGGCGTGACTATTCCAGTGGACCCCAACTGGGGTAAGTTAACGGGAACCCGGATTCATCGGCCAATCACCATAGTCAAAGAATTTGATAATACCACACCCCTTCTTTATCGCGCCGTATGTGAAGGCCGCCCAATGAAGAAAGGGACGATTAAAATGTATCGTATTCTGGAAGCAGGTATAGAAGTCGAATATTTCAATATCATTCTGGAAAATGTAAAAATCACTACCGTTTCACCCTACCTTGCACCTAACGGCATGAGCAGCACCCATCTGGAAACGCTGGAAATGCGCTATGAAGCTATTACATGGAAATATGTCGACGGGAATGTTATTTATCGCGACACATGGAATGAGCGCGCTACGGCCTGAAGATGATTTCTGAACCGTGCCCGACCTCCTGGCGTGCCGTGGCGGTTGAACGCCATTCTCTTGCTGTCGCGATTAGTCAGGGCCTGAGCCGATTGAGGTACTGATATAAAAAAGCAGCCCTCAGGCTGCTTTTCCACAGGGCCTTAAGCAGGCTGCCCCTCTAGCCGGAACTGCTCGACCGACTGCGCCAGCTGAGAGGAGTGATCCTCCATCGCGCTGGCGGCGGCGGAAATCTCCTGCACCAGCGCGGCATTCTGCTGCGTAACGCTGTCCATCTCGTTGACCGCCACGGAGACCTGGCTGATGCCGCGGCTCTGCTCGTCAGATGCGGTGGCGATCTCGTCGATAATCGCCTGCACCGAGGTCACCGCCTGGGTGATCTCCAGCATGGTGTCGCCTGCATGGCGCACCAGGCTGACGCCGCTGTCGACGCGCTGCGTCGACTCTTCAATCAGCGAAGCGATATCTTTTACCGCCGCCGCGCTGCGCTGCGCCAGGTTGCGCACCTCAGACGCCACCACGGCAAAACCGCGTCCCTGCTCCCCGGCGCGCGCCGCTTCCACCGCCGCGTTAAGCGCAAGGATATTGGTCTGAAACGCAATGCTGTTGATGATGGCGGTGATATCGCCAATCTTGCGCGCGCTGTCATTGATTTGCGCCATGGTCTGCACCACCTCGCCCACCAGCGCCTCGCCTTTACGCGCGGTCTGGGAGGCGTTTTCCGTCAGCGACGTCGCCTGATGCGCATTGGCGGCGTTATGTTTCACCGTCGCTGTCAGCTGCTCCATGCTGGCGGCGGTCTCTTCCAGCGCCGCGGCCTGCTGCTCGGTGCGCGACGCCAGGTTGATATTGCCTTTGGCGATCTCCTCCGCGCCGTCGCGCACCGAGGCGCTGGTCTCTTTAATATGGCCGACCATCGCGATCAGCCGCGCCTGCATGGTATGCAGCGCATAGAACAGGCTGCTCTGATCGCCCGCCTTCAGCGGAATGCGCGTATTGAGCTGCCCATCCGCCACCGCCAGCGCGAAGGCGGCTGCGTCGGCGGGTTCGCCGCCCAATGGACGCAGGACG
>Ga0209796_10001269_pt1 | contig 10970 bp, 10 predicted proteins | sample AgamicOrSfrz_FD_187167 | JGI IMG/M metagenome (GOLD analysis project Ga0209796, IMG submission 187167) | Agave microbial communities from Guanajuato, Mexico - Or.Sf.rz (SPAdes) (version 2) | ecosystem: Host-associated > Plants > Phyllosphere > Phylloplane/Leaf | place: Guanajuato, Mexico...
ACGTCCTCAGTTCCTACGTTTTGCTCTTCCAGCTGCCCGAAGACAACTTTCTGTAGCAAGAATATCGTGTTCTCCTCTGCGGTACTTCTCATCATAATTAAGATTGCTTTTACAATTAGGTCTAGGCAGCGGACAGTGTTCATATTCGTAGAGACGACCATTACAGCGTACTGCTCGGTTGCGGTGAAACCTTTTTTAAGGCCAATTTCATCTCCTGCAGTTGCTTCATAAATAACGCTGAACTCTTTCCCTACAAAGTAAGGATCGTATGTAAAGTCGGCTCGGTTTCCGTCAGTGGTTAACCTATCACTCTCTGCGAAAGATACTCCCTTAACTACCTCTATATGGTCGATAGGGAAGTCTACAGTGAAGTAGCAAGTATTTCTACTTTCGTCGTGTTCGATTGTGACGGTCTGCTGTTTAAGGCCACCTGAAAGCTGTGCGTAGGTTCCTTCGATGTTTCCTAAACTTGTATGATCTTCTTCGCCTTCTCTAAGCCCTATATAGATGGCTCCTTGCTGCGTTTCCTTTGTTTGGGGCATAGTGTATACGATAGGAATTTCCTTAGCGTTATCGCCCGTATAAGCCTTAATAAAGTTAGCTGCGATATCAGGTTGAACACCTTTAAGTATCTCCTCTATAATATAACGGTTCTCCAATATAATTTTCAGTTTGCTTTCGATCTCGTCATATAGGTATGTATCAATACTAGGTAAGGCCATTTAACTCACTCCCATCCGTTCTTAGCTTTCCATTTCATTAGCCTGTTTACATTTCGTATAAAGGTCTTAGATGTATCATCGGTGTTTACTTTATCCCGATTTACGATCCAGCTGCTTGTCGGTGATTTGTCAGATACGGTACGATAAGCTACATAAGTATGCTTACGTTTACCAGTTTTCTGCTTAGTTATATTATATGATACTGGCGTGTAATTCAGCAGGCTAGAGTCAGAAGCTTGGCGTCTATCATAGAGATAGTCCGATATAACCGTTCGTTGGTTATCCGGGGAGATGTTAATCGTCCGTAACTGGTCATACATACGACGAGACATGTCTTTCTTTTTCACCTTAATAGGGATACGAATATACCAACCGCCGTCCTTTTTCATCTTACGGCTAGGGCTGTGTGCGAAGAATGGTTTAAGATCGACAACACCCATTTTGTTTAAGCGTTTCTCGGTTACTTCCAGATATTTAGGCTTTCTTGTAACTTTGATTTGTACATCCTTCTGCGGTTTCTGGCTCTGGGCTGCTTGCATACCTGCGTCTAGGGTCTTCTGTACAAATGCCTTCCCTACATTATCCATTGCTCTTTTAGGTGCCTGTTTGTTTTGAAATAGCTTAGGTCTTTGCGATTTACGTCGAGCCATTATGAACCGCCTCGGAAGAAGCCGTTTAAGCCGTCTGTGGATGGTTTTCTCTTAGGATCAATGATTTCCCCTACCTCTGCATTATCTACGCCTAAATCGAACGCCTCCTTGCTGATAAAGAGGTCTTCTCGTTTCAGTAATAGTTTTTGCTGAATCTTTACTTGCTTACCTGACTGGTCAGGTGCGTATCGATGTTCTTTGAGTAGATCAGCAATCATGTAACGTAGGGTAGTTAAGATGTTAATCGAGATCATTTTTCCTTTTAGGTGGGGCTTAGGAAAGAATAAGTTCGTTTTAAGATCAACTGTATAGTCTTCGTTCTCGTATAGGTCACCTGCCATACTGGTAACAAACTCAATCTGATGGACATCGTATACCATATAGAATCCATTTTTAATGCGCTTATCAGTTACGTCAAAGATAAACGATTGAGATACCCGCGCCTCGACATCATTCAGTGTGATACGATCTCGGAAGGACATACGAATAGTACGATCTTGCGGGGTACCTATAGCTGTTCCTGAATCGATTAACCCTAAATCTGCGTTGAATACACCTTTTTCTTGAGACTGAATAATGACCTTAGTAGCTACAGGAGGTAGATACCCTATACCTCTTCCAAAGCAGCGAGGACATGCCTGGCTAGGCTGTTTAGTAGCTTTATCTCTACATGGACATAGGTAGGACTTCTCCCATAGTACAGAGAGCCCTACGGTATTTGTAAACGTATCAAGCATATCGGTACGAATACCCGCATTAGAGATATTCTGAATAATTGCTGGTTTTTCTGACATCGTTTACACCCCCTAGATTAGTCCTACATTTGTCCCATAATAAGATTTAAGTCCTGTGTATAGCTTAGCGATATCCTCATTTAGCTGTACGATATCCGCAGAGGCACCACCATACATAGCTGATTGAGTTGTATCGATAGACTGAGATACACCGTCAATCGAGATAGACATGTTCGCGATCCCGGCACCGATGATTAAGCGGCCCCACTGTTCGAATACTTCTTTAAGCGCTAGCTTAATAATCATATTCCATAGGTCAGGATGCATCTCATTTGGTGCAGTCACTCCACTACGTGTAGGAGGTAACATTCCTGCTACGTACTCTACATGAAGCATCTGCGGTGCGAAGTTATTTCCTACTGTGTTAGGTAGGCCGGTAACCATCGGATACATTGAATATGCTTGCACTAAAGATAACCCATCTGATCCACCAGATAACATTGTGTTAGGTAGCATTTGTAAGTGTCCTGGCAGATTGTATACCTTCCACCATCGAGTAGGATAGTTATACAAGGACGTACCACCATACTCTAGTCGTACAGCCTCTACCTGCAGGATTGGCTTATGGAATGTATGAATAAAGCTATAACTACCAAAATCATTACTGTAGAAGTCATGATGCTCGTAAAGAACACGAGGCAGGATAACAATGTCTAACATTTTTTCTGCTTGTGCGACTGCTGCCTCAATCTTGGACTTATAGAATGCATCAGGCAGATGCTCCCCTGTCCGGGGATCGGTTACCGCTACACCGAAGTGATTAAGCTTAACCGCGTCCACAGATAGGCCATAGTCAGCTAGAGTAAACTTGTTAACATCCTCTAGCTTCAATGATTGGGGATTATTGTGTCCATAAGGAGGCATATCGTTCTCATTCGAAAACATAGTTCGTCACCTCTTATTTTTTAGTTGATTTCTTCTTAGGAGCTTCTTCCTTTGCTTTCTCGGCAGGTTTCTCCTCTTTTTCTTTCGGCTTAGGTGCTACTTTCTCTTCGTGGTATTCGAATCCTGGAAGATCACCTAACTTCTTTTCTTGTTCTGGCTTAAGGTCTTTTGACTCGCCTTTTTCATTAAATGTGATGTTACCGAATTCAGTCGCTACTTCGCGGTTTGCTAACTCTTGATTTACTAACATAAAATATTCACTCCAATGTATAATTTTGGTTTTATTAAATAAAAAGAGGACAGCGATGTGCTTGTCCTCTATTTACTTGTTTATTCAGTTATGCTATTATAGTCCTAACTAATTAGAACTTAACGTTAACGTCTGAAGCCATTGCTGGAATGTACTTAACGTTCTTGATACGAACCCATTTTTTAGGAGCGTATAATGCTAAAGCACCGTACCATAGTACTGAGAACGTTTGTGTAGCATTCATTTGAGCTAATGGTAAACGCATCATTGGAAGTAATTCTAACAAGCTAAGAACTTGTCCAGACATTTCACCAAGGAATACGTCAGTTGTTTCAGGGATAGTATCGTTCTTGTCAGTGAATACAAGTACGTTTCCAGTTGCTTTTGACATAGGTACACGAGCAATCAAGTAATATTGATTAGTTGTTTTACCTTGACGGTAGATAGAAACGAATTGTGGTTGTGCTGAATACATAGGTTGAAGAGTGATTGTTAACTCTACGCCGTCTGTAGCATTTGCCACTGTAGCTGTTACTGCATCTGAAGCGATAGACTCAGCTTCGTCAGAACTTACAACAACTTTGTAGTTATGAGTGCCTGTATAGTTAGTGAATTTGCCTGCAACACCAGTTTTTACTGCCGCTACTACCGATTGAGGTACTAATGGAGCGTTTGGTTGTTGTGGACGAGTTTCATCTAACATGTTATCATTCTCCATGATTGTTGAACCATGTAAACGAATTGGGCCACGTACTGAGTTGAATTGAGTTACTGAGAAACCTGTAGCCATACCATCAGCATTAGTTGCTGGTTGTAAAACATATTGACGACCTAGGAAGCTGTTAGAGAAATCTCCTAACACACCGATAGGCATAAATGCGTCTGTAGCTTTACCGTAACCTTTACCGATAACTACAGCTGCTTTGTTTAATACAGCTTCAGTTAAAGTTTCACCACGTAAGTCTAAGATGTTTGTATCTTGGTCGATAAGTTTATGTAAACCATCGAATTCTAAACCTGCTTGTAAGTCAGGGTCTACTGATAAAGCTGCATCTCCGTAAAAAATCGCCCATTCGATTGACTTAGCTAATACTGAGATAGCATCTTCAGTAAGAATAGTCATTGGATCAGCGATGTTATTCACTAAGCCAGCAGCGATAGAGATTTGTTTTGTATCAGATAAGAACTTCATTTGAACCGTTTTTTGACGGATGTTAGGGTCATTGATAGAAGCTACCCCAACCTCACGAACGAAACGGCTATGACCTGTACGACCGTGTTGATTGAATACTGCATATTTCTCTACTGTGCTGTTAACTTGCTTTTTAGCAATTGCAGGGTAGATAGTGAAATCTGTGTTTTGGAACGCTAGCATTTTAACTTCGCTGTCTAGTAACTCTCGACGTAAAGCAGCTGCATCTGTTTGTGTTTGTGGAGTGATACCAAAACCAGTTGTAAATGACTTCGTAATGCCCTCGATGATCGTTTCGGCACCTTGTGGTAATTCACGATTTTTAGAATCTGTCATGGTTTAAGTCGTCCTTTCATAACCTTATAGGTTTATATAAATTTTTAGAATATCCAATAGAATAAGTTATCGAGAGGTTAGGAGGAGGAACCTCTCGACAGAAACCGTAAAAACGGCTTCCTCTTTAATATAACAGTTAACTGTATTTTTTCTTATTTGTCCTCGTAACCTACAATTCCTTTGAAAAGTTTAATATCAAACTCATTAGGCTCTCCCCGTTTTACACGGTTAACTGCATGACGGATTTCAGTACGGTCATTATCATTTAATGAAGGTGTAGTGATATAATAAGAAGTTACTGCGTCGATATGCTCTTCAGCAACGAAAGGTTTAGGCTCCTCTTCAACTGGTTCTGCTGCTACTTCTGGAACGACTACGCCGTCTTCAGATTTAACAATAGCCTCTACAGCTTTACCCTCAGGAACTTCTTCCTCTTGAACGCTCTTTTCGATCTTATCTTTAATACCTTCAGCAATTTCCTTAACGTCAACAGACTTCTCTACTTTACTTTCTTTAACAAGCTCAATAAGCTCTGCTACAGATTTAGATAGAGACTCTACTTTTTCGTCTAAAGAGCTATTACTCTTTTGGACTTTACCGAATGATTTAACAACCATTTCGAAAGCGCCGATAAGATCAGCTTCGGAGATTGTCGATTCAGCAGACTTCTTAACGTCTTCTTTCTCTTCTTTATCCTCTACCTTTTTCTTATCTTTCTTCTCGCCTTTGTCTTCCTTATCGTCTTCTTTAGCCTCTTCTTTCTTAGGCTTTTCCGACTTTTCGATGTCTTCTGCTTTAATAGGCTCATCAGGAGATTTTGGTTTTTCTTCATCCTCTTCACCTTTTTCTGGTTGCTTTTCTTCTTTTTCTTCTGCTTTAGGTTCTTCGGCCTTTTCTTCTTGCTTATCCTCGACCTTCTCCTCTTCCTGCTCTACTTTAGGCTCAGTATCTTCTGCACCCTCAGATTTTGCTACAGGCTCTTCTGACATCTGATCTAACTCTGCGTTTAACTTTTGAAATGATAATTTCTCAGCCAATTTATTTCAGTCCTTTCTACTTATTATCTTGGATTAACTTATCAATCTTTGCGACAGCTTCTGCACGAGAGTACCCTTTAGATAACTGTAGGAACATAACTGCAGCTTCCGGAGAGTAACGACCCATCGAATCTAAGTAAGTACCAACCTCGTCCCACATTTTCTTTAGCTCTTTTGGCTGGTCAACCAGCTTGTATGCGTAAGATAAATTATGTAAGCTTCGTGCAAATGACTCTGTACGGAGTGCGGCTGCATCCGTTTGTGTTTCCGGAGAAATTCCGAAACCAGTTAGATAGCTTTTCATGAATGCGTCCCAAGTTGCGTTAGGGTTAGCAGGGTTTGTAGTAACAGCTACGTTTGTGATATAAGTGCTCTTGATAATCCTCGGGTCACTTTTATCTCGCGCTTTCGCATACCCTTCGATAGAAAACCCAAGCTTACGTGTAATTCCGGACTTTGCGATATTGTTAGCTAAATCCCAAATACTTTTAGCATAAGGATTTCCTTTATACAGTTTAGCCTCTACGTATAGACCAACATTAGGATCAACGTGAGTACCCTCTGTAGGAACCCCAATAATGTAATCGTTCCCCTGGTGATGCTCGTAATTAATATAACCACGCTCAACGAGGTGTGAAATATCAATTCCGTTAGGATCAACGATGTCCTCTTGTAAATCTAAATCCGGAGTAGTAGCATAACCTCGAAGGTACCAAGCCTTCTCTGTGTCATTCTCATTACTCTTTTTAATAGACTCCTCGAGATCAATCGGAACAAACAGATCGATTTTACCTTCCTGTGTGCTCAGAGGAATTACCCCCTCTCTTTATTATATCATAGTCCGCTGTTATACCTTTCGGAGCAGACCGGCGTTATCTATAATATAACACAAACACTAATTAGTTTAGGAAACGGAGACAGGGAGGTTATACCTCCCAATCGTTTACCGGACTTCCATCATCCTTTTTACCGCCTTGTGGGGTAGAGTTCGTGTTGTTAGCGCCCTTTAGTTGCCCGTCCTTACCTACTTGCTTGTTGTGGGTACCTTTACCATTCACATTGTCTAAGTCCCCGTTATACCCTGTCTGCTGCGCTACAAACTGGTTCATATCCATCTTACGCTGATACTGAACTTGTTCTTCTTGAAGGATTTGTCCTAAACGTTGAACATGGACACCGGCTAATGTTACGTCTCCGCCCTCTACCTCTGGGTAGCCTAGCTCTGCACGCACATCATTAATTGTAAGACCGATCTTCGCTTTAGCCTCTAGGATATTAATAATCTCTAGTTCTGTCTTACTATCTCCACCGACAAAGTTAAACACATACTTATCTCCAAATTGAGAAACGATGTATTTGTTTACTGCATCTTCGATAAACTTTAGAAGAGGCTCTAACCCTTTGTCTTTCGAGTTACGGTACTTCTCAGAAGAGTTACCCTCATTTAATGTGTTACCAGAGTTACCGGTTGCTCCTCCACGGTTAGGGAAGTTAATCTCAGACGGATCAATAGAGAAGATCGAACTGATTACATTAATTAAGTAGTTCAACCATTTTTCGAATTCCATGTCTTTAGACGATTGTGTCATATTTACAAACTTAACGTCCTCAGCAGTAATAACAGGAATCTTCCAAGCTCCATTTAATCCACTGAACATGCTTGTCCATTCTCTACGGAATGACTGTAACGCCTGGTTAGACTGCTCTTGGCCTGTTTTAATATGAAGTAATCCGCGAGTTGTTCCACCTTGTGCGAAGAAACGAGCATTAAACTGTTCAGTATTCTCATGGTACTGAAGATGGTTTAAAGCGATCTCTAGCTCTGGGTACCCGTAACGACCGACTGTGATGTCTGTACGAGGGTTATGAACTTCCCAGGCCATTTCGTTTGCTTTAAATTCAGCTTGCTTCTGCTTATCTATGATCTGAACATAACGGGATGCATTTTTACCTTTTGGTTCTTTCCCTTTCGAATCAACCGCTACATAGATCGTAGAAGCGTCTACCGCATTAAAGTGATGTAACTTACCTTCTTTATCATAGATCAGCTCAAAGTTGATCTTGTCGTATGTTAGACGGTCTCGTACAAGCTTCTTTACAAATGAGGTGAAGTTGTCACGGGTAAAGTCATCTTTAATTGCTCCTGTGTTTTCTAGGAAACTCTCAATTCGTTTAATGGTGGCTCTATCATGCGTACTTTCTTCCTCTAGCGGGTCTTTAAGCCGTACCTCGTAGCCTACACCTTTTTCATTGTGTCGAGCCGGTACACAGAACATAGACACCTGGTTAATACGTGTATTAATAATCGCATTTAGGATAATGTTCTTTCTTGACCATATCTTTAGGGTGTTCAGTAAGTTGTGTGTCCCTGAAATAGAAGGAGCCTCTTTAAAATCGGGGTTCATCGAAAATCCGTTAATTAAAGGCTCCTCATATGCTTTCGCTCTGTTCACTTTTGTTTTGTTCTTAGCGCTCTTCTGAATCTCTTCATCCTCGATTTGTTTAATCGCAATGGATACATGGTCATCTAGAGCTGTTACCTGGTCTTGGGGTTTATTGGAGCCCCACAGAAACCAATCACGAATAGCCATACGTCTACCACTTCCGTTCTATTTATGTATTTCCGTTGCAATCCTATATTTCTTGTTACCTAGAATATACGTGCTAAATTCAATGTCTTCGTAATATTTAAACTGCTTACGACTGTTGAGGACATTCTCGTAGGTGTCGGTTGCGAGTCGATCTTCTATTAAAAGCAGGACGGTTTCGTCGGAGAGGATATCGATAATGAGTCTCTTTAGGCCATTAACGACTGAATAGACGAATACATTCTCTCCACCGAGCTCTCGATAGTAAGCAGCTACTTCTAACCAGTTCGATGTTCCAATCGTAAGCTTTGCTTCCTGCCATAAGGGATCATGTTTGAATGAGGTCATATTATCCCTCCTTTTATTAATATAACAACTTAGTCTCTATCTCTATTATAACATAGGAAGGGAAAGGGCTTAGGTAGGTAGATGAAGGCATTAAAAAACCACTAAGCGTCAACTTAGTGGAAAAAGGGAATGGAGATGAAAAAATGAAAGTTATTCAGAAAGACTAGATGGTGAAGTGAAGTCATCACTTCCTAGAGAGCCTCAGGTAATTTATCGTTAACAGGAGGGGAAACGTATGAACCACAGTAAGTGAGGCTCTCTAGGAAATCTACTTCTACCCTTGCTAGCACTGAAAGATTCCTTAAATCGTTAGACGAACAATAACTTGGTTGGTAGGACAACCTGAGTGAATATTCACTTCCTAAAAGGCTCCTATTAAGCTGCACTAAATCACAGGGACAGTAGGTTTGTCTAAAACCGTTTTAGGAGACCTTTAGGAAATGAATAGTTATTGGGGCGCATTGCCGGTACTGACCCGGCCCTCCTGGAAGAATATGTACACTATCTTCTTGGCGTTCTTCCTTAAAACTATTGCGCATAAACGGCTCTAGGTTCCACCCTGAGAGCCAACGAAATAATATCAACTACAAATATTATACTTTGTATTATACACGATAAGTTATAGCTTGTCAACACTGTATTTGAGATATTTTCAGAACCGATATACCGGGCGGATTCACCCAAGCCCTCCTATTCGGACTACCCACGCATGGGCGGTAGTTATCCAGGCTACCTATGTGAATATCGGTTCTGTCTATATCTGCCAGCGCTGACTGTAAGGGCTCCATCCGTCTACCCTCACCTACTAATTCTCAGCTACTCAACCAGACGATCCGTACTGATCTTTCGTAAGAACTAGCACCGATCATCGACCTTGATCGGAACCAAAGTAATGCCAGCTCATCCGAGCAAATGTTTCGTTTGACTGCTCCGGTAGGTATCGAACCTACGACATCCTGATTAACAGTCAGGTGCTCTACCACTGAGCTACGGAGCAATAGGCTCGGGGGTTAGGATTTGCACCTAACATGTGAGATGCCCGACCCAGAAGACATTCCTTCGGGCACCAACCTAGTCTTCCTACGCGTCTACCTATTCCGCCACCCCATAGAATATAATAACGCAGTCACTAAATTAGTGATATGCGTTATTGTAGATGTTACTCCTACCTTAAAGGTAGATATCCGCACCACAGGGAAGGGAGGAAGAAACCTGTAATGCGGTAGTAGATATATCATACCCGTTTTAGACCATTTCTAAACCTATAGTAGATGAAAACTTTTAGGAGTTAAGTTAGTAGATGTTAACTTAACCTTAATATCATTATAGCATACTTGATAACATAATACAAGCCTAGAGACTAACTTTTTTCATTTTCCTTTATTTTTTATTTCAATCTCTAACCCTAGGGCGTCTAGCAATTTGAGCAAGGTGTCTATATTATAATTCTTCTCATTGGTAACCCTACTGATCTGAGGATGGTGCATGTCCAACATTTCAGCTAGTTTACGAGCAGATAACCCTCTACTGGTTATCCCATGCCTAATGGCCTTCGCAATATGTTTCTTTGTATCTGTCATCTTATAACATCTCCTTTTATGCTGGTACGTTTATGTTACCAATAGATGACAGAATAGTCAATACAAATTGATGGACTAATTTTAATATGTCATAAATAGATAATTATTGACGTATTTTAAACCGTTGGGAGAGTAAGCTTGAAGACACTTATAGTAAAATTCCTGACATATTATAATTTTAAGTCGTCTGTATTATATTTATTATTATTCTTTATATACTATATATCTTTATAATAAAGTATTAAATAATATATAAAGAGCGGAGATAAGATTTTAATATGTCACACTTTCTCAGGAATATCTCTTAAACCCTTGGTACGTAAAGGATTAAAATATGTCAACTATATTTAAAGAGGGTTTTAGTAGAGGAATTACACCTGATCTGAATAGGGTTATAGCATTGTTCAGGGATAGCTTATATCTATCTCCTCGTCTAAGACACCTATACGCCTGTCTCAGCGGTTTAAATCCATTTCGTATGTCTTACTATTCAAATCTATTTAAAACGTCCTCAGACGGTCTCTCTATCCTTACCTGAATACAGACAAAATTGACATATTAAAATTTTAGCTCCGCCCTTTTATATAG
>Ga0209796_10001271_pt1 | contig 10961 bp, 12 predicted proteins | sample AgamicOrSfrz_FD_187167 | JGI IMG/M metagenome (GOLD analysis project Ga0209796, IMG submission 187167) | Agave microbial communities from Guanajuato, Mexico - Or.Sf.rz (SPAdes) (version 2) | ecosystem: Host-associated > Plants > Phyllosphere > Phylloplane/Leaf | place: Guanajuato, Mexico...
TAGTCGAGCAGGATTTCGCCCGGCAGCGTGCGCATCTGGCTGCCCTGCAGATAAAACTGGCCGACAAAGGTTTCGACCACTTCGCCAAGCTCGGTGCCGCCCGGCACTTTTGGATAGTAGCTGCGGCTGCCGAGAACCTTGCCCTGGCGAATAAACAGCACATGGACGCAGGCCATGCCAGCGTCAAACGCCACGCCAATGACATCCAGATCGTCGCCGTTATTGGAAACGAACTGTTTCTCCGTTACGCGGCGTACTGCCTGGATTTGATCGCGCACGCGCGCGGCTTCTTCAAAATCGAGCGCCTGGCTGGCTTTCTCCATTCGCGCGATAAGCTGGGTCAGCACCTGATCGTCTTTACCAGCGAGGAACAGCCGCACGTAGTCAACCTGTTGCGCGTACTCCTCTTCGCTCACCAGCCCCTCGACGCACGGGCCAAGGCAGCGGCCAATCTGGTATTGCAGGCACGGACGAGAGCGGTTGCGATAGACGCTGTTTTCGCACTGGCGAACAGGGAAGATTTTTTGCAACAACGCCAGCGTTTCCCGCACCGCGTAGCCGTTCGGGAAGGGGCCGAAATACTCCCCTTTCGCATGCTTCGCGCCGCGATGGGTTGCCAGACGAGGGTGCGCATCGTTGCTGAGGAAGATAAACGGATAGGATTTATCGTCCCTGAGCAGAACGTTGTAGCGAGGCTGGTAAAGCTTGATGTAGTTGTGCTCCAGCAGCAGCGCTTCGGTCTCCGTGTGCGTGACGGTCACGTCGATCTGTTGGATCTGCGCGACCAGCGCTTCGGTTTTGCGCGAGGCAAGATTGCTGCGGAAGTAGCTGGAAAGACGTTTTTTCAGGTCTTTTGCTTTACCGACATAGATAACGGTACCGCCGGTGTCATACATGCGATAGACACCGGGCTTACTGGTTACCGTTTTCAGAAAGGCTCTGGAATCAAAAACTTCAGTCACTGACTTATTAACGTCTCCGCATTGCACAAACCATGGCGAATGGCGAGGTGCGTCAGTTCGACGTCACCGTGAATGTTCAATTTACTGAACATCCGATAGCGATAGCTGTTCACCGTTTTCGGGCTCAGATGCAGCTGCTCTGAGATCTCATTGACCTTCTGGCCCTTTGTGATCATCAGCATAATCTGCAATTCACGTTCCGACAAACTGTCGAACGGTGAATCTGTCTTTTCTGGCTCGATTTGGCTAAGCGCCATCTGTTGTGCAATGTCAGAAGCGATATAGCGTTGGCCTGAGTGAACGCAGCGAATGGCGTTAACCACGTCCTGCGGCGCAGCGCCTTTCGTGAGATAACCCGCAGCGCCAGCCTGCATTACTTTGGCGGGCAAGGGGTTTTCGGTGTGAACGGTAAGCATGATGACTTTTGTGTCGGCACTGCCGCGCGCGATTTTACGCGTCGCTTCAAGGCCGCCGATACCGGGCATATTCATATCCATGAGAACAACATCAACCGCATTGGTACGACACCATTTAATGGCGTCTTCACCGCAGTTGACCTCACCCGTCACTTTTATGCCCTTAATATCTTCGAGAATGCGTCGTATCCCTGCGCGCACCAGTTCATGGTCATCAACAAGTAGTACGTTGATCAAAGGAGTATCTCCGGAAAAGGGATAACGCTGCGAAAACTAATTCGGCATATATTAGCTTTTTTTTAGCCCATAATGAAAGGCAAAAAAACAACGAACGCCAATTTTGTTCTCGTTTTTGGAAATGAAGTTGTACATAAGCTGGAAACTTTTTTCAATATAAAAAACGAAGCGGTAAAATCATAAATTCTTTCATTTCAGAAAGTTAGCAAAAGACGCAGGATTATGCAGAAGAAATTACCCTAATAGAGTTGTTACAGCAATTAACCACGCTTAACGCGCGCTAAACATATATTTGATGTGCAACAATATAACAGTCTTAATTTTCAACCAGACCTCAATCAATTACTTTCTATAGCGGTGAAAAAACAACCACTGCTTTTTTTTATAAGCCTTGTGGTATACTTCGCGGCCTTAACAGCAATCGTCGCGAAAGTCCGTGACAATGTAATGAGGAAAATAAATTGAGCACACCTGATTTCACTACCGCCGAAAACGCAAAAGAACTGGCGCAGGAAGTCGCTTGCCTGAAGTCGATGATTACCCTGATGCTGCAAGCGATGGGCCAGGCTGATGCAGGCCGCGTCATTATTAAAATGGAAAGATTAATTGCACAGATGGAAGATGAAGCTCAGGCCGACGTATTTTCCAGCACCGTTAAGCAAATTAAACAAGCTTACCGCCAGTAATTACTCGCCGGCTGTCAGGCGCTCTGACAGCCGGAATCACTTTGCGACTTCCGTCGCATACTCTATTAAATTATTCCCGTTGCCGCCGCATAGCAGGCAATTTGCGTTTTATTCGGCGCGTTAAATTTCTTCTGCATATTCTTCTGGTGGAAATTGACCGTGTTTTCGGAGATAGAGAGAATCATCGCTATTTCCGCCGATGTTTTCCCCTCTGCCGTCCACTTCAGAATTTCGCGCTCGCGTTTACTGAATTTCATCTCCGGTGTCATCACCGTATGGTCCGCAAGGCGCGTCAGTGCCAGCAGGCTCAACTGCACCAGCGTCTGCAAACGCATCTCTATTTCATCATCGGCCATCGTCTTGCCAAACAGGCTGGAACGCGAGACCGACAAAAAGCCGAGCGCATGGTTAGGCAGCATTAAACACTGCGAAACCCCTTTGCGCAGGCCGTGGTCGCGTGCGGCATCCCACAATGTCATCGCATCATGAAACAGTTTGTCATTCCACGGCAAGTGTCCCTGGATGAAGTTTTCAGGCTTCAGCACCGGATCGACAGCGAAGTAATTCTCTGCCTGATAGTGCTCCATCCATCCAGGCGGATATGAGGTTTCCACGCTCAGCTTCGGCCGGGTGAAAGGCACCGGATGCCGCACGCAAAGCGAGTAATAATCAAACTCCAGTAGCTGTGTCTGCTGCTGGATCTCCGTATAAACGTCCTGTGCCACAGTCATTTCCTGAAAACGCGAAATCATTTCACGACGCCAGGTTAAAAAATCTTTTTGCTGCATACCGACCGGTAATACCCCTGCATTTATTAATCATATTTTTGTATACAATAAGCTAACACATAAAACTTAATTATAAATATAAAATATCGGGATAATTGGTAAGGAGTTCACTTTATTGCCGAATTAAAGCACGGCGAATGGCGGGAAATAAGGCGTAAAAGACAACATTATTTCCCTGGCATAGGTGGGCTAATTGGTTACTTTAATAAAGGCTTTAAGTAAAATCGTCGCGATTCAGCGCCCGGCACTGCTGAATCGCGCGATCTGCTTTACTGGGTGAGGAATTTTTCAAGGAACTGCTGCGTGCGCGCCTGCTTTGGTTCAGCAAACAGCGTTTTCGCCGCGCCCTGCTCTACAATGCGCCCCTGATCCATAAAAATCGCCCGATCCGCGACATCGCGGGCAAAGCTCATCTCATGGGTAACGATCACCATGGTACGGCGCTCCTGCGCCAGTTGACGAATAGTGTTTAACACTTCGCCCACCAGCTCAGGATCGAGCGCCGAGGTAGGTTCGTCAAAGAGGATCACATCCGGGCGCATCGCCAGCGCGCGGGCTATTGCCACGCGCTGCTGCTGACCACCGGATAAACGGCGCGGATAGCTGTTCTCTTTCCCGCTCAGCCCCACTTTCGCTAACAGTTCCCGCGCCCGTGCCAGCGCCTCCTCTTTCGGTTCGCCCTTAACAATCACCGGGCCTTCAATAATGTTTTCCAGCACCGTGCGGTGGGGAAAGAGGTTGAAGTTCTGGAAGACAAAACCGACATGCTGCCGCAGTTCGCGGATGGCACTTTTCTGCTGGCCAACAGAGCGGGTGGCGTCGATGGTGATATTCCCCACACGAATAGACCCGCTCTCCGGCTGCTCAAGCAGATTAATACTGCGCAGCAAGGTGGTTTTCCCCGAACCGCTCGGGCCGATGATCGCTACCACTTCGCCCTCTTCCACCTGCAGATCGATACCGTGCAGCACCGTCTGCCCCTGGAACTTCTTCACCAGGTTTTTTACATCGATTGCGCTCATTTCGGATCCTGCTCCTGCCGGTTAAGCTGGTTTTCAAAGTAGTTTTGCAGCGTCGAGAGCACCGTCGCCATCACCCAGTAAATGAGCGATGCCGCCAGATACATGGTGAAGACCTCCAGCGTACGCGAGGTGATAAGCTGCGCCTGGCGAAACAGCTCCGGCACCTGAATGGTTGCCGCCAGCGAGGTGTCTTTCACCAGGCTAATAAAGCTGTTACTGAGCGGTGGCAGCGCCACGCGCGCCGCCTGCGGCAGAATGGCGCGGCGCAGAGTTTGCCACGGCGTCATGCCGATACTGGCTGCCGCTTCCCACTGCCCTTTATCGATCGACGAGATCGCCGCGCGCAGGGTTTCTGCCGCGTAGGCCGCCGTATTAAGCGACAGGCCAATCATCGCCGACGGGATCGGATCCAGTTCGATACCGAACTGCGGCAGACCGTAATAGATCATAAAGAGCTGGGCGATAAGCGGCGTACCGCGAAATATAGAGATATAGAAACGCGCCAGCCAGCGCAGCGGCAGCAGCTTCGACATGCGCATCAGCGCCAGTAAAAAGCCGAGCAGCAGGCCAAAAAACATGCCACCGATACTGAGCTGTAGCGTGAAGACCGCGCCCTTCAGTAGATAGGGGGCGGAGTCGATAACGAGTTGTAGGCTCTCTTGCATTCTGGTTTTTCTGCCTGCGTTAAAGGTGAGGATGGTAGGCAAAGAGCGCCGGTGCGCCGCCCGTATGCACAAACAAAACAGGACCGTTATCTTTAAAGCGCTTCTGCTCAATGCCATCAAGCAGACCGGCCATCGCTTTGCCGGTATAAACCGGATCGAGCAGGATTCCTTCAAGGCGCGCCAGCAGTTTCACTGCTTCCATCCCTTCATCATTCGGCAGGCCGTAGCCCGGCGCGTAGTACTCATCCCACAGCAGGATTTCCGCCTGCGCCTGTAGCTCAAGCTGACGGGCAATCTCCTGTTGCAGCGTCACTACTTTCGGTTTTTGCTCCGCAACGCTGCGCGAGACGGTAACGCCAATCAGCTCTACGTCCGGCATCAGCTGCTCAAGCCCCACCGCCAGCCCGGCATGGGTACCGGCGCTGCCTGAAGCGACCACCACCGACGAGAGACCGAGCACCCCTTCACACTGTTGCGCGATCTCCAGCGCGCTCTCGACGTAGCCCATCGCCCCCAGCGCGTTAGAGCCGCCCACCGGCACAACATAGGGGCGAAAACCCTGCGCTTCAATACGCGTTGCCAGTTCGCTAAGTTGCGCTGCGGGGTCGGTAAGTGCGTCGCACATCTCAATCTGCGCGTTAAAGAGATCGAGCAGCAGGCGGTTGCCATTGGTGAGGTAGTTTTCCGCACTAGTGCCGGTCGGGTTTTCCAGCAGCGCGACGCAGTGCAGGCCGAGCTTCGCCGCGACCGCCGCCGTCTGGCGCACGTGGTTAGACTGGATCGCGCCAGCGGTGACCAGTGTATCGGCCCCTTCGCGCAGCGCATCGGCGGCAAGAAACTCCAGCTTGCGCAGCTTGTTGCCGCCCATTGCCAGCGGCGTCACATCATCGCGTTTGATATAGATGTCGCGTCCAACGTAATCCGATAAGCGCGGCAAATAGTCGAGCGGCGTCGGCGCGCCGATAAACTCGAGGCGGGGAAAGCGGGTTAAATTGTGTAAGGGCATACAACCTCCTGAAGCCGCAAAGATACGTAATGGTTTTATTATGCACGGAAATATCCGCCGCAATAAAAAAGGCGCTTGATTAAGCGCCTTTTTTTAGCAGAGCACGATTACTTCGTTACATCTGCGCCAAACCATTTTTCTGACAGCGCCTTCATGGTGCCATCTTTCTGCATCTCGGCAATGGCCGCATCGATCGCTTTCAGCAGGTCATCATTACCTTTGCGCACCGCCACGCCAGACTCCTGACGGGAGAAGGCATCACCGGCGACCGCCAGCGTATCTTTGGTTTTCTTCACCAGATCCAGCGCCGCCAGGCGGTCGACCAGAATGGCATCAATACGGCCTACGCGCAGATCCTGGTATTTGGTCGGATCATCATCGTAAGTACGAATATCGACGCCCTGCACGTTTTTGCGCAGCCACTCTTCGTAGTTGGTGCCAAGACCGACGCCGACTTTCTTGCCTTTCAGATCGGCAGGCGTTTTGATGCTGCCTTCATTGCCTTTTTTCACCAGCGCCTGAATACCGGACACGGTGTAAGGCGTCGAGAAGTCATACTTCTTCTTGCGCTCGTCGGAGATGGTCACCTGGTTTATCACCACGTCGATGCGCTTTGAGTCCAGCGAGGCCAGCATGCCGTCCCACTTTGTGGGCTTCAGCGACGCTTTTACGCCCAGATGCTGCGCCAGTGCTTCGGCGAACTCCACTTCAAACCCGGTCAGCTTGCCATCATCACCCTGAAAGCTGAATGGCGGATAGGTGCCCTCCAGCCCAACTAATAATGTGCCGCGCTCTTTGACTTTATTCAGCAGATTTTCTGCGGCAAAGGTTTTGACGCTCATACCGGCCACCAGCGCGACAGCCATAACACCCATCAATGCCTGACGACCCAAAAGTGCTAGTTTCATTCTTCCCCCACTAAGAGATTCGCTATAGCGCGCCGCGTCTGAGCGTGAAGCCCAGCCGCGGCCTGATAACACATTCTTTTTTAATATATATCAGATGTCGCGCCGACAGCGATCTTTTGCGCGCCAGTAAAGCGTTGTTGGGTTTTAAACTGGGCATATTTGCGCAAAGCGATGCGGTAATTGTTGGTGCTGGTCGCAGGTAGCCAGGGTTCGAGGTTCTCATCAAGGAACCCCTCTTCCAGCAGTTGGCGGGAGATATTCAGTTCAGTGAGATGGTTGCCGAGGCGGCGAAGACGCACGACATATTCGCGCACCGTACCGTGGCTCATCTCAGTCTGTTCGAAAAGGTATTGTTTAAAGCCGATGATATCGAAGAAGTCGCTCTGCTCTTTGCAGTGCAGATCGCCACAAAAGCGACAGAGTGCAACCCACTCTTTTTGCTCTTGTAGCCACGCGGCTTCATCCAGCAGCATGTCCAGCCGCGAAATCGCAATTTTGTTGACGATCTCGCCGCGGCGTACCAGTGTAATGCGGTCGAGCAGTTTGTGGCAGTGAGCACAATGCGTTTGGCTGTGTTTAAAGTCTTTCAGGTAGCGGCTTAATGGCCGTCTTTTCGATTGCTGCACCGTCATGATAACTCCTGGTTGTCAATGCGTTGTTCGGCATTTACCAGGGGCGATGCAGTATCACCAACCTATAACTTACCCAGCTTGGTACGTAAGCGCTTAATGGCCTGGCTATGGAGCTGGCTGACACGCGATTCCCCGACTTCCAGTACGGCACCGATCTCTTTGAGATTCAGCTCCTCCTGGTAGTACAGCGTCAGGACAAGTTGTTCACGCTCGGGCAGCGACTCAATCGCTTCCATCACCCGGTGGCGTAAATTACTCTCCATTAACTGGAATAACGGGTTTTCCTGTTGATGATCTTCCGTCACCAGCTCGATACTGTCGCCGTGCTCTTCCCGCCATTCGTCATAGGAGAAAAGCTGACTATTGTTCGTATCGAGCAACATCTGACGGTACTCCTCAACGGGAATACCAAGACGCTGCGCCACTTCTGTTTCCGACGCGTTACGTCCCAGCTCTTGCTCTAGTTGCCCCATTGCCTGCGCCACTTCGCGGGCATTACGTCGGACACTGCGTGGCACCCAATCGCGGCTGCGCAACTCGTCCAACATAGCCCCACGAATACGCTGTACTGCGTAAGTGGTAAATGCCGTTCCTTGCAGAGCGTCATAACGATCTACTGCATTCAATAGACCGATGCCGCCCGCCTGTAGCAGGTCGTCCAGTTCTACACTTGCTGGCAAACGCACCTGCAGGCGTAATGCTTCATGACGCACCAGAGGAACATAACGTTGCCACAGCGAGTGTTTATCCATTACACCATCAGCGGTATAGAGTGAATTCACGATAAACGGCCCTGCGTTAATTGAGTTATCGGCGTAATTATCCGTTTCTATAGTTGTTTTAATCGGATGAATAGTGGGTGAAATGGCAGGTTATTTACACCAATAGAGAAATTTCGCCCTTTAAAACCTACCTCCCTTCAAGAAAAATCCAATCAATCAAGGAGATAATAGAAGCGCTTGCGCATATAAAAAATTTTTCCCTCATGGCACAAAACCATTCAGCGATATGCCTGTTTTTACTAAGTCATCAGCCAAAGCCGCTGACTTAAATGAAATTATTCATAAAATCGCGTTTTTTCACCCTGCCCTATCCGTTGATAAGCGAGGAAAAATGATGGTTATTCCTCCCCTGACTCCCCCCTCCGCTCATTTACATTAAAGCCCTGATCCGGGCTATCACTCTTTGCGCGCGAGCGAACGCGACAGCGTGACGCATTGTTCGCCAAATCATCGCCCGGCAATACCGCATCTCGAGGATATGATGAAACTGGCAATCTATGGCGCAGGTGGTCTCGGCAGAGAAGTGTATGAGTTGGTCAAACAGCTCAATGCAGCCGAATCACGCTGGAGCGGCGTCTGCTTTATTGATGATATTGATCCCCATCGCCAGTTAAAGGGCCAACCTGTCGTCACACTGCAGGAGATCTCGCCCGAGGAGTATGAGGTGGTTGTCGGCGTGGGCGAGCCTAATGTGCGTCATCAAATGGCGCAAAAAGCCCTGAATGCAGGATTCCGACTGGCGACGCTGATCCATCCTCTGGCGCGCGTCAGCGATGATGTCACCTTCGGCGAAGGGACGATCGTCTGCGATCGCGCCTATGTTTCCTGCGACTGTACCATCGGTAAAAATGTCTATCTGCAGCCTAACTGCAACGTCGGCCATGATTGTGTGATTGGTGACGATAGCGTGATCTCCGCGTACGCCAATCTCGGCGGCAACTGCCTGATTGGCACCCGCACCTACATCGGCCTCAATGCGGCTATCCGGGAAACGACAACTATCGGCGACGATACCATCATCAGTATGGGCGCGATTGTTTTTAATGATATTGGCTCCTCGGTAATCGCACTGGGGAATCCGGCGCGCGTCATGCGTGCAAATGAAGATAAAAAAGTATTCAGGTAAACCTGAATAGTCATCAAGCTTGCTGCCATCTGGAGACCGTGATGTCCAATCTGGAAACGTATAACCGTATTTTTATTGAAACCTTCGAGGTTACTGAAGAGATCCTGCCGGGCTATCAGTACCAGGATACTCCCTCATGGGACTCCGTAGGTCATATGACCCTTATCGCCTCTCTGGAAGATGCTTTTGAAATCATGATGGATACCGATGACATCATTGAGTTCTCCTCATGGGAAAAAGGCAAAGCGATCCTGAAAAAATATGATGTTGAACTGCAAAGCTAATCAGTTGACTCGTTGATTCGTCCAGACCCCGCATGTCGCTAACGCATCGGTCGTTGAGGAAGCCAGAAATGTTGATGCAAGGAAAAAACGTAATTATCACTGGCTGTCGCCGGGGGATGGGGCTGGAGATGGTCAAACTCTTCGCCGCGAACGGGGCAAATATTTATGCCCATGCCCGCCAGGCTGATGACGCGTTTACCGGCCAGATGAGTGAGATAGCCGACCTGCATCAGGTTAATATCTGGCCACTCGGCTTTGATATCACCGACACCGCGGCGATGAAAACAGCGGTCAGGCAGATCATGGCGGATAAACGTCCCATTGATGCGCTTATCAATAACGCTGGCGTGGCCTGCAATAGCCTCTTTCAGATGACCAGCGAGACGCAGTTACGTACGCAATTTGAAGTGAATTTTTTCTCTGTTTTTCTCTTCACGCAGTACATCTCAAAACTCATGCTGCGCCAGCAGCGCGGCAGCATCATTAATATCGCCTCAACGGCAGCGGAAGATGGCAATCCCGGTAAAGCAGCCTATGGCGCTTCAAAAGCCGCGCTGGTTGCCATGACCGCATCGATAGCGGCAGAGCTGGGCGAAAAAGGCATCCGCGCTAACGCTATTGCCCCCGGCATAACCGAAACAGATATGCTGCAAACCATGCCCGCTGAAGTGGTAGAAGAGGCGAAAAAACGCACCGATCTGCGCCGGGCAGGTTCCCCTTCTGAGATTGCCCAGCTAGCGCTTTTTCTCGCCAGCGATCTCTCGAGCTATATCACAGGCCAAACAATTCGTGTCGATGGTGGTCTCAAATGACGCATAAAATTCAGAACGCGGCGCGACGCATCCGTCGCCGTATCGTTAATGTGGCACACCACGCGCCGAGCGATGGCGTGCATGTCTCCCCTGCACTGTCGATGACCGACATCCTGAGTACGCTGTACGGCAGCGTGATGCGTTACGATGCGCAGCAGATCACCAGCAAGCAACGGGATATTTTTATCCTCAGTAAAGGCCACGCGGCGCTGGGGCTGTACGCCACGCTGTGCGAATTCGGCATTATTACCGAGGCGCAGCTCAATGAGTTTGAGATCAACGGCTCGGTGCTGCAGGTTCACCCGACCAAACACCCGGAATATGGTATCGACTTCTCCGGCGGCAGCCTGGCGCAGGGGCTCTCCTTCGCGACCGGGCTGGCGCTTGGACGCCGCCTGAACGGCGAAACGTGGCACACCTATGTGCTGGTCGGCGACGGCGAGTGCAACGAGGGGGCTATCTGGGAAGGGGCGTTTATGGCAGCGCACCATAAGATTGATAACCTGACCCTGATCGTTGACCGTAACGGCCTGCAATCCGATGGTTTTACCGCCGAGGTGATGCAGATGGATCTGGAAGCGCTGTGGCGCGCCTGCCACTGGGAAACCATTGTCTGTGATGGGCACGATATTGAC
>Ga0209796_10001277_pt1 | contig 10937 bp, 8 predicted proteins | sample AgamicOrSfrz_FD_187167 | JGI IMG/M metagenome (GOLD analysis project Ga0209796, IMG submission 187167) | Agave microbial communities from Guanajuato, Mexico - Or.Sf.rz (SPAdes) (version 2) | ecosystem: Host-associated > Plants > Phyllosphere > Phylloplane/Leaf | place: Guanajuato, Mexico...
AGTCGCAGGAAGACGGCGAATAACGGCTATGCAACACTCATTTCATAGTAACTGAACGCAGGATATGAACGGTTGATTATTCGTTATCGCGGTCGCGGCTTTTACTATAAAACGTTGCTCGCCCACTTATTTAATTTTCTTAACAGGAAAAATATTATGGCCTCTACCGCTTCTGAATTAGCTCAACAGGCAATTAACAGCGTTAACGCGTTGCAAGCACTGGCTGAAAATGGCGCCGCCGTACCAGAAGATATTCAGGCGCAGCTCGACAGCTACGCCGAACAGGTTAAAGACCTTGAATCGCGACTGGAAACGCAGCAGGATTTAAGCGAAGTGTATCGAAATGAGATCCTGAGCAATAGCGAATTCCTGGGTTTTGCTATCGAGATCATGACTAAAATTCAGGCGCTTCTTAACAGCGGCGTAATCAACACCATGCCTGTCGACGAACAAGGGCAGCTTAATGAAACGCTGGGCTATATTAAAGGACGCCAGAAAGATGATGATAGCTATCGTCGGGCGGGGGATCCAAAACCGCGTTCGTATGAAGAATTTCGCAATCCGGCTTAAGGGTTAACTCGACTGAAAACCGCCTGTTGGGCGGTTTTTTTATGCGGAAAAACGGGCGCTGGTTAAATAAGATAATTAACAGCATATGCTAACGCGGATTAGCGCATCAGTAAAAAATTCATTTAATCACTTCATATCCACAACGAAGGAATAATGAAAGTTATTTTATGACTAACCGATCAGCAATATAAAAATCAACACCCAGAGGAATCACTTTATCAATAGTGAATTTTCTTAGACAAGCATGTAATCGTGCCAGCCTGATAACCTGGGGGAAAAGTTATAATTTTAAGAGAGAGCATAGTATGCGGCTGCAGATCGTATACGCGGCGCTTCGGTTCTTCAACGTCCCTCATCCTGGTGCAGGCCAGTATCAGACGAGCTGCTTACCTTTACGCTTCATCGCCCGGACCGAGCCAGAGGGCCGACAAAGCAGTTTTGCAATTCTGGCCCCTCTTCCCGAGGGGCTGTAATAAATCAAAACGTTACCCAGTTATTCTCGGAAGACTTAACGGATGCCGGTGTTTTTAGACTGTTTTTGCCATTTGGAACTTTATGCATAGCAGGTCCGGACGAGGGCAGCCGGAAGACGGATACTGTTTTTTCCAGTTCAAGCGCCTGCTCCTCAAGGCTGCTGGCCGCAGCGGAAGACTCCTCAACCAGGGCCGCGTTCTGCTGTGTGGTGGTATCCATTTCCGTCATAGCCTGAGCTATCTGGGTAATCCCGCGCTTCTGCTCATCCGATGCCGCAGCGATTTCGCCCATAATATCCCTGACCTGCGAAACGGATCTGACGATATCCCCCATCGTATCCCCGGCGCGATTAACCAGTTCGGTTCCGCCATTGACCCGATCCAGAGACTCCTTGATTAACGTTTCAATTTCTTTTGCTGCCAGAGAACTCCGCTGTGCCAGACTTCTCACCTCGCCGGCCACCACTGCAAATCCACGTCCCTGTTCACCTGCCCGGGCTGCCTCAACAGCGGCGTTCAGTGCGAGTATATTGGTCTGAAAAGCGATGCCGTTTATAACGGTAATTATCTCGCCGATTTTTCCAGAGCTCTGGCTGATGCCGCTCATAGTGGTAATGACATCTTTGATGATTTCACCGCCCCGCCCGGCATTACGGGAAGCTTCAGTTGCCAGCTGGCTGGCATGATGCGCGTTTTCGGCATTCTGTTTTACCGTGGACGTCAGCTCCTCCATACTTGCAGCGGTCTCAACGACGGCTGCGGATTGTTGCTCTGTCCGGGACGATAAATCGATATTGCCGGCGGCAATTTCCGAGGACGCACGGGCCACGCTATTTACGCCGTCACGAACGCGCAAAATGATTGTCCGAAGGCTCAGGTTCATGGCACTGACCGCTGTCATCAGCTGACCCAACTCATCGAAGCGTGTGCTGGCCATTTCCGAAGTCAGATCCCCTTCAGCAATACGTTGCGCCGAAGAGAGTGTTTCTTTAAGAGGTCGAGTAATGCTGCGTGTCATTTGCCATGCAATCAGAAGGCTGAGCACAATACAGGCGATCGTGGTAAAACCAATCTGCCAGAGTACCGTTTGAATATATTTGCCTGCCAGTTCTGACTGATAAAGCGCTAAATTATTCGTCGTCTTATTCAGTATAACTGCCGCCCCGGTCATCTCGACTGACGCCAGCTTTTCTGAGTGCGCTTCCTGAAAATATTTCTGCAACAGAGCAGGCATGGCGGCGCTTTTTTGCCGCATGGTGGTTAATAATGTGTTGAGTTGAGTATCATCAGGGGCACCAACTGGTGTCACAAAGACTTTGATTTCATCAAGTTGCTTAATGATTGTATTTAACAATGCGTCGTCTGGCTTTGTCAGAAAGCTTTGTAATTTTAAAGATACAGAATCAATTTTTGATGCCAGTGAAAAAAGCACCGTCGCTGTTTCGGCTGTCCCCAAAGGGGCGCGCGAGCTAAGCTGCTCCGATAAGGAAGGAAAGGCCATGGCGGCAAGGTCAGTTAAAGCCATGTCGGTGTTTTTCGTCGCTTCAAGAAAGCTGTTACGTTTATCCTGATACTGTTTCAGGTTGTGCTCGAGCTGAATAACTTTTTCATCCCCTTCAACAGACCAGGCGTGTTCCTCCAGGCTATCTTTCAATACGGTTAGCTGATTCATCGCTATCCCGTTAAGCTCAAAGTATTTTTTATCCCTTGTATACTGAAACAGGGTTCGATTGAGTCTGGCTTCGCTGAGTGTATTGACCATATTAACGATAATGTCACGTTTGGCTGAGTTTTCCTGAATGCTGAAAAAACAGCGAAACGCAAGCAGCGCAATAATGGCAGAGGCGAGGATGACGGACGCAAAACCCAGCGTCAGCTTGCCGCCTATTTTTAGGCCTGGGAAAATTTTCATGACTTTCATTTATTCAGCCCCTGTTTGGCAGTTTTCACAGTGGCGAAAAGCCCTGTTGGATATCTGCTTATATCGGGAAAAAATCTGCAAAATTTATATTGTTTTTAACCCCCGCCTCATCTATCTCCATTAAAATTGATAATGATCACGTTTTGACCTCTAAAAAAGTAGAGTCAGGATATTAAGGGATCTAACCATTTACCGGGCAACGTTAACCGTCAACAGAAAATAGCCGCCCCTTTAAACCGTTAATATGGGTTCCCCTGTCTTCTATAGCAAAGCGCAAGGAGCGGGCCAGCATAAAGTGTTGTCAGAAGTAGCATGAGGCCTCTCTCCAGCGCCACTGCAGCGCCGAAGCCTGGGGTTCGCTTCTGCCGTTAACTTTAGGCCGGTTCTTTCCAGGCAATGGTGCATTTATTTTTCAGAGAACATCAAGTGAGCCGTATTTTGCGGCAAAGGAAAAGGCATGCGATCAAGACATTGTTTATACATTTATTCAAATAAAATAATTCGCTCTTCATATCTAAAGTAAATGCTAAAAATGACGTTACTTATAATGCTCTCACCAGGGAATTAAAAAAAACAAATAATCATTTTGCCCCCTCATCCGGGGGCTTTTTTTATGGTTTGTCATGAAAAAATCTTTCTTAAAAGAGGATATAAATATCCTGCAATACCCCAAATACTCAATACTACTCGCCAGAGACAGCAGTTGATGGCCAGGTCTCAGATTCAGGTGCGCTTCTGTCAGCCAGGGCTTCAGGTAACCTGCTGCGATGCCTGAACCAGGCGGCAAAAAAGGCGGCTATAAGCAACAGCTCAGCCAAATCGCCGCCGTAATACATCCACTGCGCAGCCGCCTCTATTTCAATCAAACTGGCTGAGGTGCCGTGCGGGTAACCATAACCGTACATAACTTTGCCGAGAATGGCATGCGCCGCCGTCGCCAGAAATAAGACCGTCAGTCGCACCTTTCTTCCTGGGCGATGCGGCGCCGGATCGGGGCCGGCAATTGACCAGGTAAACAGGTAGCCTGATATAACAAAATGCAGATGAAGTAACGTAAACAGTGCCGGATGCACCATACTGAGCGCAAATAATGGCGTCAGGTAAAGCAGATACATGCCGCCTATATCAAGTAAGGCGGCCGTGATGGGATGGATCAAACATCTGATCGGCCTGAGCCGGAGGAGAGCCATGAAGCAGCGAGCAGTACGTGCCGGCACAGAACGGAGTAACAGTGTACCGGGGCAACCGAATACCAGTCCGAGAGGCCCAAACATCCCCAGAAAAAGATGCTGCAGCATATGGCCACGTAAATCATGATGGGCCCAGTTTGCCAGCGGCGGCAGCATGGATACCCCTATCAAAACGATGCCGGTGGTAAAACTGGCTATGCGCCAGGCGCTCCATCGGGCCGTATGGCGTATCCGGATAGCGGCGAGCAGATAAAAACAGAGCAGTACAGCAGGAATAACCACCAGAAGAATTAACAGCACGCCTGAATGAGGCGCTCCTGCATGATGCATTACAGGCTCCACGAGTTAACTCTCCACCTCAGGATGCGCAGCTGCACGCGCGCGGCGATACAGGAACCATCCGAGCAAAAGTAAAAGAATACCCGTCCCGTTCCATGCCAGATCATAGGGCAACACGTTTTCGACATAGCGAATCTGGTGCAGCCTGAGAACTTTATGATCAACAAGGCCGTCAAAGATCTGGAATCCCCCTAGCCCCAAAAAGAAACCAGCCCAGGCTGACCTCCGGTCCAGCGTGCAGCGTTTACGCAAGTCCATAAACATAAAAAAACCAACAACAAAAAAAATCAACTCAGCAGAATGCAGAAGACCATCTGATAACAGACTAAAAGCAGGCGTACCCCGGTCAAAAAAATGATGCCAGGCCAGGATCTGATGAAATATGATTTCGTCAACAGCCGCCATAAACCCAATACCGAGAGGGAGAGCGGCTCTTAATGAACGCTTCAGGTCTGGTTTGAGGAGGGGTTTTGCATGTGTCACCGCTTTCTCCTGATAGAGCAATATAAAATCCAGTAGAAAGCTTAGCTGAAATAACAGGTTCGAAATCAGGCCAGTAGGCTCAACATGGGGTTTACTGAGCAATGAGTTACTTCAGGCCAGCAATGTATAACCCACTTTCGTGATGAGAATGGTGCGTAAAATGATCACCGTTCTGGATAACCAGACCATCATCAGTCAGCTTCTGCAGCCAGCGGGTAAAGCGCCTGGTATTGCTCCCCATTGCTTTGAGGTCGTCGCGTAAACACATTTTTGTACAGACCTCCTGTCGGCAATACGACTGCGAATAGCCTGCCAGAGAGCCATAAGATTTCCTGTTATAGTCGGCCTCCAGTGAGCGTCCCTCAGCCTCTTGCGCAATATTCCGCACGGCCAGTGAATGGCTTTCCTCACCCTCTTCGTCCGTAAACAGCGTTACCGGCCGGCTAATGACAGCCGCGTTGTCAAAGAAAAACGCTACATTGCGATTTACGACAGTCGCGCGGGCTGCAGCCAAACCAGCGCCGAAACGCGCGTGAAAAGGCGCTGACTTCGGAATAGCCCAGTAACAGCGCCATTTCTGACACCGACAGATGGTGTTGCTTCAGATAGTGCGTCGCCATTTCTTTGCGCACGCTGTCGACCAGGGCGGAAAAACAGGTCTGCTCATCGCGCAGTCGCCGCTGTAACGACCAGGCGGATAACCCCTGTTTCTCGGCGATCATTTCCAGCGAGGGTTCGCCGCTTAATAACTGAAGATGAATATCAGTGCGGGTTTGATTAACAGTGTCCTGATTTACCGCTGGCGGGCTGAGCCGACGAATCGCATCCTGCATCACCAGCAGCAGCATGGGATCGTGATCCGGCATTTTGCGGCTCAGATCCGTTTTAGCCACGATCATCGAATTAAAGGGCTGATCAAAATAAACCGGCGCATCGAATACTTTACAGTGCTCATGCCAGTGTTCAGGACGCGGATGCTCAAAATGGACTTCTCGCGGCGCCCAGTGCCGCCCTGCCGCATGGCGAATCAGATTAAGAAACATGCCTAACGTTAGCTCTGCATCCTGGCGCCGCAGAAGAATCGCGCCGTGACGCACCTGATAATCAAGTTGCCAGCAATCATTGTGCTCCGTCAGGCGGATACAGGTATTGTGCTGATGCCAGGGAAACGCATTCACCACGTTGCGCAGCGCCTGTTCCAGCGTGGCCGAGCATAAGCCGATATAGCCGATCAGTCCCAGCGACTGCGGTCGGAACTGATGGCCATACTGCAAACCGAAATTGTCCACGCCCGCCTGGCTGGCGGCTTCCTCCAGCACCCGGCAGTAATTCACCAGATCCAGACTCAGCGTCGGGCAGGCGAGCGTATCAGGATCGATGCCGCTGATGCCAAAAATGCGGTCCACATCGCCGCCCTGGGCGTTAATGAAATCACCCAGTCCTGTCGCGGCAGCCGACAGGACGCCACGGTGAGTGCTGCCTGCGCTGGACAGGGCTGTCAGCGCCACCTCAGGAAATCTGCTGGTCATGATGTTTTCCGCCTGAAACTGAACATCTTTCGTTTCTGCAAAAAACATACCAGCCGTCGGGCGCGTGATAACAGCGACTTAGCGCCGCCTCTGCGAAGATTGCACTGCGATTATCCACTCAGGCACCGTCAGAGTGCGCTAAACGCCAATCGGCAAACGGGCGCCTTCGAGGTAGCGATGGCACAGGCGTACCGTATCGCCGGCCCAGCCGCTGCCCAGGCTGCGGGCCATCTCCGTTTCGCTATGGGAGGCCACCCAGGCCGTCAGCTGGATACGGCGCTGAATCAGCAGAGACGGGATCATCGACAGTTCCTCATCGCTAACGTGCGCCACCTGCTCATAGCCGTTTAACCAGTTTTCCACCCACTGCGGGGCGCTGGGATGATGCTCGACAAAGCTGATGGCAGCGGCAAGATCGTGCAGGTACCAGCCCATGCCGCAGTCATCAAAATCAATGACCCGCGTTTCGCCTTTGTGAACCAGCAGATTCGTCAGGCGCAGGTCGGCGTGGATCAGGCCGTAGCGATCGGGCGCCTGACCAAATGCCGCCATTTTGCGCCCCACGTGGGCCAGCGTCTCTTCGACGACCGCGTGTTGCGACGGCGCTAAGCCCGCCACATCCCGCCAGTCGCCCCAGTGGCCAGTGGGAGAAACCATGGTGTGATGATCCCAGACGAGACGGCGAAAGCCCTGCGGCTTTTGCCAGCGGCGGCTGTGATGATGCAGCTGCGCGGTGATGCGGCCTAGCTGGCGAAATGCCGCCGGATCGACCGCATCGGTGAGCATATCGCCCTCTATCCAGTGAAACAGCACGGCATAGCGTTCACCGCCCTCACTCAGGGGAAGCGTCTGGATTCGCTTGCCCAGCGCATCTCTGACGGCAACCGGCACACAAATCTCTGCTGCCTGAAGGGCATCCAGCCAGTGAAGCTCGCTTTCAATATCCTGCTTAGCGTGGTAGTCGCCCCGGTGAATACGCAACGCATAGCGGCCCTGCGGCGTGCTGACAGACAAGGTCGCGTTCTCGGAACGGCACAGCAGTTTGACCTCAGCGTGCAGACAGGCGGGATAGGCCTGCAATGCCTGATGGGCAAGCTGAAGAATGGCGTCGTTACTCAAGGTGTCATATTGCTTAATGCTCATGCCTGGCTCCCTCTCTCTGCGTGTGGCTTCAGCATGGCGCTGAACCTTCCCTGCACGCTTGACAGGAGAGCAGGCAAAAGTTGACTTCAGCAGAGTAACGACGGCCTGACCTGGGGCGACTTGACCCCAGCCGACGAGTTTCTGTTTTCTGTGGTCAAGTTTTTCTGTTGACGCTGTGTCCATCATCTACCCGTCAGCTTTTCAGGCATCGTTTTTTCACTTTACGCAGACGGGGACGCAGTGATGAAAGAGAAACTGAAACCCACCCTGGGCACCCTGCAACTCTGGGGCATCGCCGTGGGACTGGTTATATCGGGCGAGTATTTTGGCTGGAGTTATGGCTGGGGCGCCGCGGGTACCCTGGGCTTTCTGGTCACGACGCTGTTTGTCGCCGCCATGTACACCTGTTTTATCTTCAGCTTTACCGAACTGACGACCGCCATTCCGCAGGCAGGCGGGCCGTTTGCTTACAGTCGTCGCGCCTTCGGCGATACCGGTGGGTTGATTGCGGGCATTGCCACCTTAATCGAGTTTGTTTTCGCGCCCCCGGCCATCGCCATGGCGATAGGCGCTTACCTCAATGTGCAGTTTCCGGAAGTGAACCCCAAACTTATCGCGGTCTGCGCCTACCTGATCTTTATGGGCCTCAACATCATCGGGGTCAGCATTGCGGCAACCTTTGAGCTGCTGGTCACTTTGCTGGCGGTGATTGAACTGCTGGTGTTTATGGGCGTGGTGGCGCCAGGCTTCAGCCTGACGAACTTTGTGGCTCACGGCTGGGCGGGACAGGAGACGTTTTCGCTAGCCTCGGTCTCCGGCATGTTTGCCGCTATTCCTTTTGCCATCTGGTTTTTCCTGGCTATTGAAGGCGTTGCGATGGCGGCCGAAGAGGCAAAAGATCCGCGACGCACCATTCCTCGCGCCTATATCAGCGGCATTTTAACGCTGGTGGTGCTGGCGATTGGCGTCATGGTGTTTGCGGGCGGCGCAGGCGACTGGCGCACGCTCTCCGGCATCAACGATCCGCTGCCGCAGGCGATGAAAATGCTGGTAGGCAACGATTCGCGCTGGATGCATATGCTGGTATGGATTGGTCTGTTCGGTCTGATCGCCAGCTTTCACGGCATTATCATGGGCTATTCCCGTCAGTTTTTTGCGCTGGCGCGGGAAGGCTATTTGCCGCCGTCGCTGGCGAAGCTGTCGCGCTTTAACACGCCGCACCGTGCGATTCTGGCGGGCGGCGCGGTCGGCATCCTCGCGATTTTCTCTGACGGCGTCAGCTTTCAGGGAATGAGCCTGACCGCCGCGATGATCACCATGTCGGTGTTTGGCGCCATCGTCATGTACATCATGAGCATGCTGAGCCTGTTTAAACTGCGTCGTACCGATCCGACCCTCGCGCGCAGCTACCGTGCGCCGGGTTATCCGGTGATCCCTGGCATTGCCCTGTGTGGCTCGGTGATTTGCCTGATCGCTATGCTGTGGTTTAACCCGCAGATCGGCGCGCTGTTTGTGGGCTTTATGGTAACAGGCTATCTCTATTTTCTGACCACTCAGTCCCGCCGCGGCGCCATCGCGCAGACCTCTGTTGCCGCAGAAACCGACTAACGCTTATACAAGCCCTGCTGCGCGTCGCGTGCGGCAAGGCAACACAAAGACCAGGGAGTCACGATGACGGTACGATCAACCATTATGGATACCAACAGCTTTCGTGCTGAACACGCGGAAACGCTGGCGCCGGACATTCGACAGCTGACCGATAAGCGCAGCCAGGTGCTGGGCGAGTCATATCGGCTGTTTTACCGCAACCCGGTCCATCTGGTACGCGGCCAGGGCCAGTATTTGTGGGATAAGGCGGGCAATCAGTACCTGGATATGTACAACAACGTGGCCAGCATTGGGCACTGTCATCCGGCGGTGGTGGAGGCGGTGCATCGACAGATGATGCAGTTGAATACGCATACGCGTTATCTGCACGAGTCGATCCTGGCGTACAGCGACCGCATTCTGGCCACGCTGCCCGCGGAAATCGATCGGGCCATGTATATGTGTACCGGATCCGAAGCGAACGATCTGGCAATCCGCATTGCCCAGTGCTGGAGCGGCGGCACGGGGATCATCGTATCCAGAGAGGCTTATCATGGCACCAGCGCGCTCACCTCCGGCGTCTCGCCCGCGCTGGGCAGCGGCCAGCCGCTTTCACCGCATACCCGGCTGGTGGCGCCGCCCGACTTTTATCGCATCCAGACGGCGGATCAGGGAGCATGGTTCGCGCAGGAAATTCAGAAGCAGATCGATGATATGGCCGCGCACGGCATCAGGTTTGCCGGTTTCCTGGCCGATTCGATCTTCTCGTCAGACGGCGTGTTACCCGGCCAGCCCGGCTTTTTAAAGCAGGCGATTGATGTCGTGCATCAGAACGGCGGTATCTTTATCGCCGACGAAGTGCAGCCAGGTTTTGCCCGCACCGGCGAGGCGTTTTGGGGCTTTGCCCGACACGGCGTGGTGCCTGATGTGGTGACCACCGGCAAACCTATGGGGAACGGTATTCCGGTGTCGGGGCTGATGGCGAAAGCGCCGGTGATGGCGGCGTTTAGTGATGCGCTGCCCTACTTTAATACCTTTGGCGGCAATCCGGTCTCCATGGCGGCGGCCCATGCGGTGATGGATGTCATTGAGCAGGAAGCGCTTCAGGCGCACAGCCTGAAAACCGGCGCCGCGCTGCTGGCGGCTCTGCAATCGCTGCAGGCGGCTTACCCCTGCATCGGCGAAGTGCGTGGCGCAGGGCTGTTTATCGGGTTTGAACTGGTGAAGGACAGGGAAAGCAAGCAGCCTGATAAACGTCTGGCGCTCGACCTGGTAGAGGCGCTACGCGAAGAGTTTGTGCTGACCTCCGTCGCCGGGCCCTACGGCAACGTGCTGAAAATCCGCCCGCCGCTCTGTTTCCAGACGCACGATATCGACTGGGTGGTCAGCGCGATGGATCGCTGTCTGAGGAAATTACAGGGCTGAACGTAATAGCGTGAAACATCCGTGGCCGCGCCTGTATGGCGTAATGCATTAAGTGCAGATCGCTATTCAGGCGGTTTACCGTCCGCTATGAGCGCATAGCGGACTTACTTGTTAATGACACAAACCCGGATAGCAGGTGACTATTTCTTTAGCCATTTTTCCAGCTGTTCAATTTCAGCTTTTTGCGCTTTGATGACATCTTCGGCCATTTTTCTCATCTCAGGATCTTTTCCATATTTCAGCTCTGTTTCAGCCATGGCTATCGCCCCTTTATGAT
>Ga0209796_10001279_pt1 | contig 10896 bp, 10 predicted proteins | sample AgamicOrSfrz_FD_187167 | JGI IMG/M metagenome (GOLD analysis project Ga0209796, IMG submission 187167) | Agave microbial communities from Guanajuato, Mexico - Or.Sf.rz (SPAdes) (version 2) | ecosystem: Host-associated > Plants > Phyllosphere > Phylloplane/Leaf | place: Guanajuato, Mexico...
CCTGCTGCTTACGCCGAAATCGGCTTTTTGCTCGCTTTCGGGCTGCGGATAACGAACAGCACCAGGAAGGCGCCGACGGCAGCGACGCCGCCTGCCAGCACGAAGGCGCTGTCGAACTTGCCGGTATGCTGCACGATAAAGCCGGTGACAATCGGACCGATAATGCCCGACAGGCTGCCCACCAGATGGATAAAGCCGCTGATGCTGCCGACGCGGCTCTTGTGCACCACGTCCTGAATAATCGCCCAGTAGATGGCGCCGGTGATGTAGAGGAAGAAGATAGAGATCGACATCATCATGACCGCAGAGTTGACCTCTTTTACCGTACCCGCCAGCGCCACACAAACGGCGGCGGCGAACAGTGAGACCACCAGCACAATTTTACGGGAGAGCAGTAACCTGCCGGTAATATTGAAGATCTTGTCTGAGATCCAGCCGCCGAGCGCGAGGCCGACGAAGCCGACAATCCACGGGATCATGGTGGTGATCGACATCGATTTAATATCCAGGCCGTGCGCCTGCACCAGATAGGCAGGGAACCAGCTCAGGAAGAAGAACAGAATATAGTTGTAGCAGAAGAAGGCGAAAGCGGTGACCAGAATAATCGGCTGACGCAGATAGTAGCCGAATCCGTGCGACGCCTGCGCCAGATCCGCCTCTTCGCCCGGCTGCTCGGCTTTCAGTTTGTCGACCAGCGCGCGCTCCTCGGCGGAAACGTGGCGGCTCTTCGCCGGGTTATCCGCCGAAACGAACAGCCAGATCGCCATCCACACCAGACCGATCAGGCAGATGATCACGAAGGCCGGACGCCAGCCGAACGCGAGCGCGAGATAGCCGATAATCGGCCCGGCGATCGCGCCGCCCAGCGGCGAGCCGGCGCTCAGCAGGCCCATTGCGGTGGCCGCCTGTTTTTTCGGAAACCAGCCGTTAATCGCTTTGTTGGCCGAGGCGCAAATAGGGCCTTCTGCCATGCCGAACAGCACGCGCAGGATCAGCATCGACCAGAAGCCGGTCGCCAGCGCGGTCATGCCGCAGAACAGCGACCACATGCCGACCGCGATGCCGAGCACGATTTTGGGGCCGAAGCGGTCAGTGGCGACGCCGCCGACGAAGTTGAACAGGGCATAGCCGAAGAAGAAGCTGCCGAAGATCATGCCGAACTGTTCGGCGTTGATCGCCAGATCTTTTTCTACCAGCGGTAGGGTCAGAGAGAGGGCGACACGATCGAGGTAATTGATCATGTAAACAAGAAACAACAGCAGTACGATTGTCCAGCGCAGATTTTTAAACATAGTGGCTCCAACGCTTTTTTATAGTGATATAACGCCGGCAGCACGCCGCCGGCTGAATCCCCGGTGAGGGTAGGGCAACAGCTACATGGCCAGCACGACCTTGCAGCAGGTACGGGGGTCTTTTTCGAACAGCGTCATCGCGCGTTCGATCTCGTCGAGCGAAAAATAGTGCGTAACCAGTTTTTCCGGCTGGATCAGGCCCTGTTCCATCCATTCAATTACCTGCGGAAAGCGGTGGCTGTTAAGACGCGAGGTAAACAGCGACAGCTCTTTGCTGGTCAGGCTTTGTTGGGTAATGCTGCAGGGCTCGCCGGAGAAGCCGAGCAGACCGATACGGGCGGCGGGCGAGGCGAGCGCCGCCGCTTCCGCCAGAATAGAGGGGTGACAGGCGGCGTCGATAATCAGCGTCGGCTGCACGCCTTCCAGCTGGGCCGCCAGCGGCGCCTCGGCGTTGTTGAACACCCGATCCGCGCCGTTGGCTTTCGCCAGCTCAAGACGTTCCGGCAGACGATCTACCACCAACACCTGCGCCACCTTAAAGACGCCTTTCAGCACCTGAATCGCCGTCAGGCCCATCGGTCCGGCGCCGTAGATCAGCGCCACATCCTGCGGCTGCGGCTTGAGGAACGCGGTGATATTGGCTGCGATGGTGAACGGCTCTACCATGCTGGCGAGTTTGTCTGGAATAGTTGCCGGCAGCCGGTACGCATTACCGGCCGGCGCAACCGCATATTCGCTAAAGCCGCCGTCGCGGTGCACGCCGATGACGCTCAGCGTGGTGCAGACGTTAGGACGACCCACCGAGCAGGGATAGCAGCTACCGCAGCTCACGACGGGATCGACCGCTACCCGCTCGCCGATGCGGCTGGCGTCGACTTCGTCGCCGACCGCGTCAATCACGCCGAAAAACTCGTGGCCGATGACGCGCGGATATTTCGCGAAAGGGTTATGGCCGTGCCAGATATGCACGTCAGAGCCGCAGATGCTGGCATATTTCACCTTGACGCGGACTTCGCCCGCTGCGGGCGTTGGCAGCGGACGCTCCGCCAGCACCAGCTCGCCGGGTTGTTCAATCACGACACTTTTCATGATGCGCTCCTTACCAGTTCCACAGCGTGCCGTCTTCCAGACGGGCCACCGGTAGATAGGCGGGTTCATAGGGATATTTCGCCGCCAGCTTCTCGTTGAACTCGATACCCAGACCTGGCTTGTCGCCCGGATGCATAAAGCCGTCTTCGAACGTCCAGCTGGCGTCGAACAGCTCCATCATCTGCTCGGAGAAGCCCATGTACTCCTGCACGCCGAAGTTCGGCACCCACAGGTCAAAGTGCAGCGCCGCCGCCATGCAGACCGGGGAGAGATCCGACGGGCCGTGCGAGCCGGTGCGCACCTGATAGAGCGAAGCGAAATCGGCGATGCGGCGCATGCCGGTGATGCCGCCCGCGTGGGTGATGGTGGTGCGGATATAGTCGATCAGCTGCTCTTCAATCAGCTGTTTGCAGTCCCAGATGCTGTTGAAGACTTCGCCCACCGCAATTGGCGTCACGGTATGCTGGCGGATCAGGCGGAAGCACGCCTGGTTTTCCGCCGGCGTCGGATCTTCCATCCAGAACAGGCGGTAATCTTCGACGCTTTTGCCGAAGCGCGCCGCTTCAATCGGCGTCAGGCGATGATGCATATCGTGCAGCAGATGTTCATTAAAGCCGAACTTGTCGCGGATCGCTTCGAACAGCTTCGGGGTAAAGTCGAGGTATTTCTCGGTCGACCACAGCTGCTCTTCCGGCCAGTTGCCTTTGGTCGCCGGCTCATAGGCGAGACCTTTGCCTTTCGCCATACCGTAGGTGGTCTTCATGCCCGGCACGCCGCACTGGGCGCGGATCGCCTTGAAGCCCATCTCTTTGTGCTTTGCGTAGTCGTCCATCACTTCGTCGATGGTATGGCCGGTGGTATGGCAATAAACCATTACGCCGGTGCGCGACGCGCCGCCCAGCAGCTGGTAAAGCGGCATATTGGCGGCTTTGCCTTTGATATCCCACAGCGCCATATCGACCGCGGAGATCGCCGACATCGTGACCGGCCCGCGGCGCCAGTAGGCCCCTTTATAGAAGTACTGCCAGATATCTTCGATCTGATGCGCGTCACGGCCGATCAGCTGCGGGCAGATATGATCTTTCAGGTAAGAGGCGACCGGCAGTTCGCGCCCGTTGAGCGTGGCGTCGCCGATGCCGGTAATGCCGTCGTCGGTAGTGATTTTCAGCGTAACGAAGTTTCTGCCTGCGCAGGTGACAAAGACTTCAGCGTTAACAATTTTCATCTCTCATAGCCTTCTTTCAGCAATCAATGCTGAAAAAGTACGCGCATTTATACTACCATACAAGTTGGTGTAACAGAGTTGTGAAGGCAATCACAGAGAGGATTTTGCGCTCTGCCTGTGGTAAGAAATCGATGCCGAATTGGGGTTACAGGCTGCATAAAAGTTAAAACGCGGGCCAGGCTGCCCGCGTAAGCACTTATCTTACCGCCTGAAATGCTGCCTCAGGCTAACAACGCGCACTGCGGCGGCAAGCGGCAGCTCAGCGCGCCGGGCATCACCTCAATTTCAAACTCGCGGCCGGAGAGCGGTTCGCCATCCAGATTAAAGGTCATCTCATTAGGGGAAACGATGCGCAGCGAGGTCAGTTTCGCGGTCACGATATTCGGGTTGTCATCGTTGCTGGTCAGCGAGTGCAGCAGGGTAGGCAGCAGCTCCTGTGCGGTGACGATGCTCACATCGAGCTGGCCGTCATTGATCAGCGCCGACGGACACAAGCGCTGCCCGCCGCCCGCCTGGCGTCCATTGCCGACGCCGATCGCCAGCGCGTCGCCCTGCCACTGAAAACCGGGGCCGGAAATCTCGCAGCTGTCTGGCTTCAGCGTATCCATGCGCATCAGGCCGTGAATAAAATAGGAGACGCCGCCCAGCGCAGATTTTAACTTTTCCGGCGTTTCGGTGGTGATACGGGTGCCGAAACCGCCGGTCGCCATATTAATGAAATAGCGATCCTGATTAACCCGCGCCAGATCGATCACGTGGGCTTTGCCCTGAACCGCGAGGCGCAGCGCAGGCTCCATCTCGGCGGGAATGCCGACGCTGGTGGCGAAATCATTGGCGGTGCCCAGAGGAAGAATGCCGAGCACCGGCCGACGCGCGGCGTCAACGGCGGCCAGCGCGGTAGCGATCTCGTTAATGGTGCCGTCGCCGCCGCCGGCGACCACGGTCTCAGCGCCCAGCCGCAGCGCTTCTTCAACGTAGCGTTCGCCGTCGCCTTTCTCCCAGGTAACGCGCACGGCGACGTCGAAGCCTTCATCGCGCAGCGCGGTGACGGCCGCACGCAAATCTTCGTTGCCTGCGCCTTTGCCATTAAGAATAAGTAGAGTAAGCGGTCGTTTTTCCATTTTCCGGTCCTTGAAAACCCACAAAGATTTCTGCTTATAGCATAGTCAGGCGGGAAAATTTACGGGAGAAAAGCGGAAAAAAGAAAACCCGCACGGGGGAGCCGGGCGGGTGAATGAGGTGGTTCCTGATACAACAGCTATTAGTTGTTACTCGTTCGCAGCAGGCGCGACTATAAAGGAGCGCGCCGCGGCGGTCTGTGATCCTGTTCTAACTTCATCGGTTTACTTGCGGGACGTGAGTAATTTGCTATGGGGATCGCGCGTGCTGCTGCCGTCGGTAAAATTGCGCAGCAGCAGACCAAAGGCGAGCTCGACGTCTGCGGGCACCGGCATCCAGACGCGATGGCCGTCGCCGGGCGCCACCTCAATGGCGCCGCCGCGCGCGTCCTGCAGCGCCTCCAGCGTGCAGTTCAGGTTGCCGTTCGGCGTCATGATCTCCAGGCTGTCGCCGAGCAGAAATTTATTTTTCACCGCGATCTCCGCCCAGTCGCCGCGCCGCTCGCCGGTAAATTCGCCGACAAACTGCTGACGCTCGGAGATCGAATAGCCCTGCGCATAGTTTTGATAGCTGTCGTGGGTATGGCGGCGCAAAAAGCCCTCGGTATAGCCGCGATGCGCCAGACCTTCCAGCGTGGTCAGCAGCTCAGGATCGAAAGGTTTGCCGGCTGCGGCGTCGTCGATAGCGCGGCGGTAAACCTGCGCCGTCCGCGCGCAGTAGTAGAACGATTTGGTGCGGCCTTCGATCTTCAGCGAATGGACGCCCATCTCGCTCAGGCGTTCAACGTGCGCCACGGCGCGCAGATCCTTCGAGTTCATGATGTAGGTGCCGTGCTCATCTTCAAAGGCGCTCATCACCTCGCCCGGCTTCATCTTCTCTTCCAGCAGAAACACCTTATCGGTCGGCTGGCCAAGCCCCAGCGTCGGCGTGACCTCCTGCACCTCGACGATATTGCCGATCTCGTCCTGCTTGCCTTCCTCAACTTTATACTCCCAGCGGCAGGCGTTGGTGCAGGTGCCCTGATTCGGGTCGCGCTTGTTCATATAGCCGGAGAGCAGGCAGCGGCCGGAGTAGGCCATGCAGAGCGCGCCGTGCACGAAGATCTCGATCTCCATCTCCGGTACTTGCTGGCGGATCTCCGCGATCTCCTCCAGCGACAGCTCGCGCGACAGGATCACGCGCGTCAGCCCCATCTGCTGCCAGAACTTCACCGTCGCCCAGTTGACCGCATTGGCCTGCACCGAAAGATGGATCGGCATCTGCGGAAAAGCTTCGCGCACCAGCATAATTAAACCGGGATCGGACATGATCAGCGCGTCCGGCTGCATCTCCACCACCGGCGTCAGGTCGCGAATAAAGGTTTTTAGCTTGGCGTTATGGGGCGCGATATTGACCACCACATAGAACTTCTTGCCCAGCGCGTGCGCTTCGGCAATGCCTTTGGCGAGGTTGTCGTGGGTAAATTCGTTATTGCGCACACGCAGGCTGTAGCGCGGCTGGCCGGCATAAACCGCGTCGGCCCCATAGGCGAAGGCGTAGCGCATATTCTTCAGCGTTCCCGCTGGAGAAAGGAGTTCGGGTTTCATGATCTTCTCACTGATGTCAGGTCAGCATGCCGCCAGGGCGGCACGTGCCGCGGCCGCGATGTGAGCGGCCCGGCAAACGGTGCGGAATTGTAGGCGGCGGCGCGCGCGAGTCAGTTGATCTAGATCAACTGGCACAGATCCGCTTCCCAGCGATAGCCCATGCCGTACACGGCGCGGATAAACGGCTGGTCGGCGTCAAGATTCTCCAGCTTGCGCCGCAGATTTTTGATATGGCTGTCGATGGTGCGATCGGTAACGACGCGGTAGTCGTCGTAGAGATGATTGAGCAGCTGCTCGCGCGAAAAGACCTTACCCGGCTCCAGCGCCAGGGTTTTCAGCAGCCGGAATTCGGCGGGCGTCAGCTCCAGCGGCTGTTCGCGCCAGCTCGCCTGGAAGCGGCCTTCGTCGATTTTAAGCAAAGACGCCTTGCCGGGCTCTTCCGGCGCGCGCTTCACGCGGCGCAGAATGGTTTTCACGCGCGCCACTACTTCGCGCGGGCTGAAGGGCTTACAGATATAGTCATCCGCGCCGATCTCCAGGCCAAGCAGGCGATCGATCTCCTCGGTGCGTGCCGTCACCATAATGATCGGCAGCTCAGAGAAGCGGCGGATTTCGCGGCACAGCGAGAGGCCGTCTTTGCCGGGCAGCATCAGATCCAGCAGCATTAAATCGGGCGGCGTCTGCTGGACGAAAGGCAGCACGTCGCTGCCGTGGGCAATATGGTGCGTGCGGTAGTTGGAGGCTTCCAGATAGTCGATCATCAGCTGCGCCAGCTTCGGCTCGTCTTCCACTACCAGAATTAGCGGGTCGGTTTTTTCGGGGGTCATCGTCAGTTACGGCTGGGGAACATAGCGCAATTGTAGCGCGATTTTCAGTCCACCTAAATCAGAGTGCTCCGCAGCGATATGGCCGCCGTGGGCGTCGACGATGTTTTTGCAGATCGCCAGCCCCAGCCCGGAGCCGCCGCTGGCGCGATTGCGCGATCCTTCCGTGCGGAAAAAGCGCTCGAAGATTTTCGCCTGCTGCTGCGCGTCGACGCCCGGCGCGCTGTCGGCAAAGCTCATCTGCCACCAGGGCGCCTCATACCGGAGCCGCACCTCGACCTGGCCCGGCGCGTCGGTGTAGCGCAGGCTGTTCTCCAGCAGATTGGTGAAGAGCTGCATCAGGCGATCGGGATCGCCGAAGAAAGGCGCCTCGTCCGGCATCTGCAGCGTCAGCGTCAGCCCGTGGCTGCGGTAGCGTTCGTTAAAGCTGCCGGCGGCCACCTCCAGCAGCTGCACCAGATCGGTGGCCTGCTTGCGGTAGGCGAGCGCGCCCTCGTCGGAGAGCGAAAGCTGATGCAGATCATCCACCAGCTTGCTGAGCACGGCAACTTCGCTCTGCAGCGAGCCGATCGCCGCCGGCGTCAGCTTGCGCACGCCGTCCTGCATCGCCTCCAGCTCGCCGCGCAGGATCGCCAGCGGCGTGCGCAGCTCGTGGGAGATATCGGCCATAAAGGCGCGGCGCATGCTCTCGTTCTTCTCCAGCGAGCTGGCGAGGCGGTTAAAGTCCTGCGCCAGCTGGCCCAGCTCGTCGCGGCTGCCGACCTCGACGCGCGTGGCGAAATTGCCCGCCGCCAGATGATGGGTGCCCGCCACCAGCCGTTTGACCGGCGCCAGCAGGCCGCGCGACATCAGCCAGGTGACCAGCGCCGCCAGCAGCGTCGACAGGCCGACAATCAGCCAGCTGGTGCGCTTCTGCTGGTGATCGAAATTGATGTCGGTGCTGCGCGTCAGCCGTTCCGGCGGCGAACCGACCACCCAGCCGACCACTTTGCCGTTGCTGGTGGTGATATTGCGGCGCGAGCCTTCCGGCGGCACCGGCGCGCGCGGCCCGACCAGCACCTTATACTGCTGGTCGATAATCCAGAACTGGGTGCGCCAGCCGTGCGGCGGCAGCTGGTTATTGCTGTCGGGATTCTGCTCCAGCGAGCGCAGCATGGTGAACACCAGCCGATCGTTGTGCCGCAGGAAATCCCAGTTGCCGTGCTGTTCATACTGATCGGCCAGCGCGTCGCCGAGCATGGCGAGCCGCTGCTCGTTGCCGCGCTTGATGTAGTCGACGAAGCCGTGCTCGAAGCTCAGACGCACGCCCCAGTGCATAGTGATCAGCACCAGCATGCAGGTGGAAAAAATCGCTAAAAAGAGTTTGGCGCTGATGCCCAGGCGCAACGGCAACTTCATGGTTTTCTCCGGCGTCGCAGATCGACGTTTTGACTGGTTTCCTTCGGCACGCGCCAGAACACCAGCGCAGGCAGGGCGATAATCAGCGCCATGCAGGCGTAGGCGGTCATAAACAGGCTGTGGGTATGGTCGCTGCTGGCCAGCGCATCCTGGCCGAACGCGCCTAAGAGCAGGCCGGCGATGGTGACGCCGACGCTCATCGACAGCTGCATAATCATCGACAGCAGGCTGTTGCCGCTGGAGGCGAGCGCGTCCGGCAGATCCTTCAGCGTCAGGGTATTCATCGAGGAGAAGCGCAGCGCGTTCACCATGCCCTGCATCAGCAGCACCAGCGGCAGCAGCCATAGCCAGCCGAGCAGCGCCACCAGCGGAAAGAGCAGCACCACCACGGCGAGCGCCAGCGTGGTGCCGACCAGCGCGTTGCGGTAGCCGAACAGGTTAACGATACGCACCACCATGCGTTTGATGCCCATATTGCCGAGCACCATCGGGATCATCATCAGCCCGGCGTGAAACGGCGTAAAGCCCATGCCGACCTGCAAAAATATCGGCGTCATAAAAGGCAGCATGCCGCTGCCGATGCGGCCTAAAAAGCTGCCGAGCAGGCCAATCGAGTAGAGGCGGTTGTCGAACAGCTTCAGGCTGAACAGCGCATTGTCGTTGCCGCGCGCATGCATCAGATAATACAACAGCGAAAAGAGGCCGATCAGGATCATCGCGCCGAGCAGCAGCGAGGAACCGCCGCTGCTGCGCTGGCCGTCGAGCGCCAGGGTCAGCGTCGCCATGCCGACGGCCAGCAGCAGAAAGCCGAGAAAATCGAAGCGCCGCGTCTGCATCGAGTAGTTCGGCATCAGCGTCAGGGTAGCGATAGCGCCGATGATGCCGACCGGGATATTGATCAGGAAGATCCAGTGCCAGCTGGCATACTCCACCAGCACGCCGCCGAGCGCCGGACCGACCAGCGGGCCGATCTGTCCCGGCAGGGTAACGAAGGTCATCGCCGACATATACTGCTCGCGCGGCACGATTTTCATCACGGTCAGGCGGCCGACCGGCACCATCATCGCGCCGCCGACGCCCTGCACCACGCGCGCCATCACCAGCTGATCCAGCGTCGACGAGAAGGCGCAGAGCAGCGAACCGACGCTGAACAGCACGATAGCGCTGAAGAAGATGTTGCGCACGCCGAAGCGATCCGCCAGCCAGCCGCTCATCGGCAGGGTAACCGCCACCGTCAGCAAATAGGAGACGATGACCGAATGCATATGCAGCGGACTGACGCCCAGATCCTGCGCCATCGAGGGAAGGGCGGTGTTGACGATGGTGGTGTCCAGCGTCTGCATAAAAAACCCGAAGGCGACAATCCATAGCTGCCAGCGAACCGTGGCGTTTTGGGCGTTCATCAACCTTCTCCTGCTTAAAGCCAGTTTTCGCTGAGTAATCCGTCTACCCGGCTAAATTCGCGCAGGTTGTTCGACACCAGCGTCAGGCCTGCGCTACGCGCATGGGCGGCAATATGCAGATCGTTTGCGCCGACTGGCGTGCCTTTACGTTCGAGATCGGCGCGAATGGCGCCGTAATGCAAGGCGGCTCTGGCGTCGTAATTCAGTACGTCGAGGCGAGAAACAAAATCTTCAATCACCCGAAGATTACGATCGGGAAACTGACTTTTTTCGGCGCCGTAATAGAGTTCGGCCAGGGTAATGGAAGAGATCGCCATACGCCCCAGCTGCGCGTTGAACCTGCTCAGCATCTCCACTGGCCGCCGCTTTATCACGTAGATAACAATGTTGGTGTCTAACAGGTAACGATGCATCAGAACGCTTCCCGCTCATCCGCTGGCGGCGTGGCCCGCTCTGCCATAAAGTCGTCGCTGACGCTGTTTTCGCCCAGGAAAAAACTGTCCCAGGCATGCTCAACGGGCGTGATGATGCGCTCATTGCCTACTGCCCGAACGGTGACGTTTTTTACATTTTCCGGAAAACGCACATCGGCGGGAATCCGAACGTTTTGCGTGCGGTTGCTGATAAAAATAGTGCCTTGCGACATATAACGCCTCCGTTGTTAAGATGGTTAAAGGTTAACCATTATGCTCTATGGCATGCGTATAGAGCAACTAGTCGAGCGCCAGTTCCCGACGGCTGCGCTTGCGACGCAGCTTGTCCATATAGAGATAGACCACCGGCGTGGTATAGAGCGTCAGCAGCTGGCTCATAATCAGGCCGCCCGCGATGGTGATGCCGAGGGGCTGGCGCAGCTCCGCGCCGTCGCCGCTGGTGATCACCAGCGGCAGCGCGCCGAATAGCGCGGCGAGCGTGGTCATCAGAATCGGGCGAAAACGCAGCAGGCAGGCCTGGAAAATG
>Ga0209796_10001280_pt1 | contig 10893 bp, 9 predicted proteins | sample AgamicOrSfrz_FD_187167 | JGI IMG/M metagenome (GOLD analysis project Ga0209796, IMG submission 187167) | Agave microbial communities from Guanajuato, Mexico - Or.Sf.rz (SPAdes) (version 2) | ecosystem: Host-associated > Plants > Phyllosphere > Phylloplane/Leaf | place: Guanajuato, Mexico...
ATTCCGCAGATGGTGTGGGCATACGAGAGTCATGCCGACATGATTTCACGCGCGTTGCGCATCGATCCGCTCGAATTCCGCCGCCGCAATATTTTGCGCGAAGGCCGTCCGCATGCAACCGGTACGCCGATGCATGACGCGGCGATCGACCTGGTGCTGGAACGGGTCGCGAAGCGGTTGAACTGGGCGGCGCCGTTCGAGCGCGGCACAGGCGCACTGCGGCGTGGGCGAGGCATTGGCGTCGGCTTTAAGGCGCTGGTTGCGCCGACAACGTCAATGGCAATGGTGAGCCTCGCGGGCGACGGCAGCTGCACGGTCTATTCGAGCACGGTGGACATGGGGCAGGCGTCGGAAACCGCGATCGCATTGATGGCCGGCGAAGTGCTGGGCATTCCCGCCGAACGCATCCGCGTGATGCGGCCGGACACCGACATCACGCCTTACGACATGGCGACGCTCGGGTCGCGCTCGACGTTCCACATGGGTCACGCCGTGCGTCTCGCCGCCGAAGACGTAAATCGCAAGCTCACCGAACTTGCCGATGAACTGGGCGTGCCGGCCGTGCCCGCGAGTCGCGCGGGCGAACTGCTGCGACGCAAGTATGGGATGCAGGCGGGCAACGTCGTGGGTATCGGCAGTTTCATTCCTTCGTACAAGTCGCCGGAACACGAGACGGGGCAGTCGGAGAACATCACGCCGAACTGGATGGTGGGCGGCTGCGGCGTCGAAGTCGAAGTGGATACGGAGACGGGCCACTTCAAGCTATTACGCTTCGAGCATGTGGTCGATTGCGGCACGCCGATCAATCCGAAGGTAGTCGACACGCAGATTTCCGGCGCGGCCATCATGCAGCTCGGCATTACGCTCTTCGAGCGCATGGAGTTCGATGGGGTCGGGCAACTGCGCAATGCGTCGTTCGCGGAATACAAGATTCCGGGTATCCACGACATCCCGCCGGATATCGGGCGCGAGACCGTGGACTCCGTGCAGAACAACGGACCGTTCGGCGCGAAAGGCGTGGGCGAGAGTGCGACGTTCGGCGTCGCGTCGGCAATCGCGGAAGCCATCGAGGACGCGGTCGGCGTGCGTCTGAAGTCGCTGCCGCTTACGCCCGAGAGTGTCTATCGCGCGCTGTGCGCCGCGCGCAATGAACCGCTATCAGAGGAATAAGCATGAGCGCCACTTCCATCAAGATCCAGTTCAGGCTGAACGGTGAGCACATTAGCGCCGACGTCGAGCCGCATCACACCATTCTCGAAGTGCTGCGTCAGCAATTTGCGCTGTATGGCGCCCGCGAAAGCTGCGGTCAGGGGCTGTGCGGATGTTGCACTGTGATCGTCAACGGTGAGAGCGTGTCCGGCTGCCTTTATCTTGCTGCGATGGCCGACGGCGGCGAAGTCTGCACTGTCGAAGGCCTGGACGCCGACGGCGAGCTCGACGTGGTGCAGCAGGCGTTCATCGAGTGCGGTGCGTTTCAGTGCGGGTTTTGCACGTCAGGCTTCATCCTCATGAGCCGCCAGTTGCTCGAGCGCAATCCCGATCCGAGTGAAGCGGAGATCCGGCATTTCCTGTCGGGCAATTTATGCCGCTGCGCTGCATATCCCGAGATCATTCAGGCGGTGAAGCTCGCTGCGCAAATGCGCAGGTCCACAACGCCTGGTGTTCCCGCGTAGCGCAAAGCGCGCAAACGCAACGAGACTCACGCAGTAACGCAGCGCAACGCACTGCAATGCGCTAAGCGCGACGGCAGAAAAACAGACGGCATGGCGCACACCATGTCAGCGAGGAGACAGGCGATGCAGCAACCTCTGAAAGAGGGGTCCGGCGGCGGCACACGCGGCTTGCGTACGGAGGCTTGCGTCGCCGCAGACGCCGCAACGGAAACAGTGTGGTATCGCTCGATCAACCGGCAGCAGTGGAGCGCGCTCATCGCGTCCAACCTCGGCTGGTTCTTCGACGGATACGAAACCTATGCCCTGGTTCTCACCGTGGGCGGCGCACTCGGCCAGTTGCTCGCGCCTTCCGAGCACGCGCAGATTCCGTTCTACGCTGGGCTCGTGATCGCGTTGACGTTGCTCGGCTGGGGCATCGGCGGATTGATCGGCGGCATTCTGACCGACTATATCGGCCGCAAGCGGATGATGATGTTCGCGATTCTCGCGTATTCGCTAACCACGGGCCTGAGCGCGCTTTCATGGAACTGGGCTTCGTTCGCAGCACTGCGCTTCGTCGTCGGTCTGGCGATGGGCTCGGAGTGGGCGACGGGCACGGCGATGACCGCCGAAATCTGGCCCGACCGGCATCGCGGCAAGGGTGCGGGGCTCATGCAATGCGGGCTTGGTACCGGCTTCTTCGTGGCGTCGCTGATATGGCTTTTCATGAGCAGCGCGGGCGAGCATGCGTGGCGCTACATGTATCTGATCGGCGTGCTGCCGGGCCTCGCGACCTTGTGGATGCGCGCGGGCATTCCCGAGTCGGAGCAATGGCAGCGTGTGAACAAACAGCGCAAGGCGACGCTCGCGCGCAAGGAGGCAGGGGCGGCGCTCGACGAGCGGGAACAGGCGCTTGCACGTTTTACCCTTGTCGATCTGCTGGCCGACCCGAAACTGCGCCGCCGCACGTGGATCGCCGTGCTGATGTCGCTCAGCACGACGCTTGGCTGGTGGGGCATCTCCACATGGGTGCCGCCCTACATCGGCTCCGTCGCGGCACATGCGGGACTTCACGCGGCCTCCTGGGCGAGCTTCGCGGGCATGGCCTATAACGTCGGTGCGATCAGTGGCTATATCGGTCTGGGGTTTCTCGCCGACGCGTATGGCCGCAAGCGCATCACCTGTCTTTTCTTTGCGATGGCGTTCGTGCTGACGCCGGTGCTCTTCATGTGGACGCACAATGTCGGTCTGCTGCTCGCAGTGGCTTGCGTGGCCGGCTTTTTTAGCCTGGGGCAATATACGTGGATGCCGACATGGCTACCGGAGCTTTATCCGACGCGCGTGCGCGGCACCGCCATTGCGCTGTGCTTCAACGTTCCGCGCTTTCTGGCATGGACCGGGCCGCTCGTTGCCGGCACGCTGATTACCCGCTTCGGCGGCTACGGTCATGCGGCGGTCACGGTCGGTTTCATTTATCTGGTGGGCCTTGCGCTCGCGCCGTGGCTACCGGAAACGCGCGGCCAACCCTTACCCGAAGAGATATGAATCATGAATTTCATCTTTACCGACAAGGTGCCGGCTCCCGGCGGACACTATTCGCAGGCCGTGCAGGCGGGCGGCTTCACGTTCGTGTCAGGCATGTTGCCGGGCCCTGGCGTGGCTACCGAGGGCCCAGACAACTTCGAACGTCAGGTGCGCGCAACGCTCACGCATTGCGAACGGGTGCTGGAGCAAGCGGGCTGTGCGCTGACTGACGTCGTGCAGTGCACCGCCTATATCGTCGACGTGAAGAACTGGCCGGAGTTCAACCGGCTCTACGCGGAGCATTTCGGCACGCATAAGCCCTCGCGCGCGGTTGTGCCGGTGCCCGAGTTGCACCACGGCTTCCTCGTCGAGCTACAGATGGTCGCCTATCGCGACCAATAGGCGCGCCGCTTTACTCCTGCTCCGGCTCCGATTCCGACACATCTCTTCGCGCGCTGACGATTCCCCACCACTGTTGACGCAGCACGTCACGCAGGATCTTGCCGCGCGCGCTGCGCGGCAGTCCAGGAACCGGATAGATGTCCTTCGGCATTTTTTCGCGTGGCAGTTGCCGGCGGCAATGCGCGCGCAGTGCTTCAAGGTTGAACGCCACGCCCGGCTGAAGGACCACGAAACAGATGGTTTCCTGCCCGTACACCGGGTCGGGCACACCGAGCGCCGCGACGTCCTGCACATGCACATGCGTGCGCATCACATCTTCGATTTCCTGCGGCGCGATCTTCACGCCGCCTCGAATGATTATGTCGTCCATGCGGGCTGCCATGCGCACGAAGCCGTCGCTATCGCGTGAAGCGATGTCCCGCGTAAAGTACGGCGCGCCGCGAATCGGCAGCAATGAGCCGTCCTGCTGCAACACGCCGAGCGCGAGCTTTTCACCGTCTACTACAACCTGGCCTTCGACGTCCGCGGCGCATGGCATGCCGTGCGCGTCGACGATATCGAAGCGGATATGCGGCGCCGGACGACCGACCGTTCCCAGCTTGCGATGTTGCAGCCGGTTGCCGCACATCCATCCCGCTTCCGACGACCCATACAGGTTCAGGATACGGATGCCATACAGTTTTTCAAAACGCATCCATTGAACGGGCGATAGCGGCGCGGTGCTGCATGTCATCGCGCGCAGTGACGCGAAGGTCTGGGCACTCACATCGAGCGGCGCTTCCAGCAGCATGTTCAGGACAGTCGGCACGCCTGCGCACACAGTAATACGCTGCTCGCGAATCCATTCGCCGAACTGGCTGCGCGAGAAACGGCGCGCCACGCACAGCGTCGAACCGAGTTGAAGGAACGGAATGAAACTGAGTATTTGTGCGGAGTACCAGTCGAACGAACGGTATTCGAGCATGCGGTCGTCGCGGCTCGAACCCAGCAAGTGGATGCTGTCGAGGCCATTGAGCCAGTATGACCGGTGGTCGTAGACGACGATCTTCGGAATGCCCGTTGTGCCGGAGGTGCAGCACATCGACGCAATGTCGTCGGGCGTGCACAGGGTTGCGCCGTCGGGTAGCGGCGCGGCGTCATGCGTTTTGTTCTGCAACGAGATCGTATCGCCAACGCCAAGGTCAGCGTCGCCGTGCACCTGAGCGGCGCGGGTCCACGAAACGAAACGCACGACCGGCACGTTCGGCCCCGCGACGGAGATGTCCGCGGCGTCGGCGGAGAACACGACGAGCGTAGGCCGGATCGTGTCGAGTAGCGTGCGCGCGATGTCTTTACCGACGAAGGGCACGTCGAGCGGACATACGATTGCACCAAGCCGCCACGCGCCGAGCCACAGCAGCAGCTTGTCGGGCGCATCGCAGTCGGCGAGCACGACACGAGTGCCTCGGCTCACGCCGCGCCGCGCGAACTGGCTCGCGATCACGTCGACGGAGTGCGCCAGTTCTTCGAAGCTCATGCTCACCCGCTGTTCTACATCGACGATGGCGGGCTTGTCAGGCGTTGCCCGGCGGTGCTCGTCGAGCAGGACAGCGACGCTGCGAAAAGGCGGATCGTCGGTGAGCGGATGAGTGCTGGACATGAACTCAGCAGGGCTCGGGCACAGAGGGCGAGGCGGCCTCGCGTTGTGCCGCGTCGCTGTCGCGATCGCGATTTTCGCCGAGCCGCGAGAGCGCCCACTCGCGAAACGCTTCGACTTTTCTCGTGCGCGCCTTGTCGACAGGGGACGAAATGAAATACGCGGAGTTCGACGGCACGCGCACGTCGAACGGCGCAACGAGTTTGCCGCTCGCGAGATCGGCGTTCACAAGAGGCGTGCGGCCGATTGCAATGCCGACCCCGTCGACAGCCGCGGCGAGCGAGGTGAGCTGCAGATGGAAAACGGACTCGCCGGCAAATTCGACAGGCTCCTGTACCGCCGCTTCGAGCCATGCAGGCCAGTCGTCCTGATACATCGAATAAAAGTACGTGCGTACCTGTCGCATGCGCGAGAGCGCTTCTTCCACCGATTGGAACTCGCCGGCTTCCGCCAGCACCGCGGGCGAACACACCGGGAAAAATTCTTCCTCGTGCAGCCGGTCAGAGCGCGCGGACGCCCAGCGCCCCGAGCCATAACGGATCGCGACGTCGTAACTGTTGCGGTCGAACTCGTTGAAAGTCGAACTGGTTGCCAGATGCACCGTGATGTCCGGATGTGCGCGCTGGAATTCCGGCAGCGCGGGAATCAGGCATTTGACTGCGTAAGTAGGCAGGCACGTGACCGTGAGCACGGTGCTCGGTTTTTTCTTGCGTGCATGCGCCGTGGCGATGGACAGCAGATTGATCGCCTCATGCACGGAATGCAGGTACTCGCGTGCGGCCGGAGTCAGCGCGAGCACGTTGCGGCGGCGCACGAACAGCTTCACCTCGAGGCGGTCTTCCAGTGTCTTGATCTGGTGGCTGATGGCCGTTTGTGTCAACTCGAGTTCTTGTGCCGCGCGGGTGAAGCTCAGATGCCGCGAGGCGGCTTCGAACGCGAGCAGGCTTTGAAGCGAGGGAATGTAGGGTCTCATGTGATGTCAGCGCAATGCAAGGACGCCTGGTGGTTGTCGTAACGGGTCTCATCGGCGCGTGCGACGCCTGGCACAGGCGCGCGGGGGTACTGGTCGGCGGCCCAGGCGGAAAGCTGCACGAATGCTTGGATGATCGGCTGCTTACGGACCCCGAGGAAATGAAACTTTTTCATGCCGGCATGAAAGAAGTTAGTTTGCGCGCGTCGAAAGCGCTCATGCACTCTTGGTCCAGTCGAGCGAAGCGTCGTCTATCGGCGGACATTAATCAATCGTTACAAACCCGGAACGCGAACAGGCCGCGCCGCGTGGGAATAACGGGAAGTGCGGGGCAGTAGGGCCCGCTCACGCGTGCAAGGGAGAGAACAACAGTGGATATCGATGTGCTGGAAAATCCGTTTCTCGCCAGCCTCGGGCTGTCGCGCACGGCGTGGCGCGATGGCTATGCGGAGTTCCGCCTGCGCCTGCAGCCCGGATTGCTGAACCGGCAACGGGTACTGCAAGGCGGCGTGGTGGCGACGTTGCTCGATGCGGCGTGCGGTTACGCAGGTCTTTATAGCGCCGACCCGCAGCGGCCGATACACGCGGTGACCCTGTCGTTGACGCTGAACTTCCTCGATAAGGGAGTGGGCGAAACGCTGATCGGCAAGGGCTTTCTCGAGCGCAAGGGCAGATCGGTGTACTTCGCGCGCGGCGAGGCGTGGATCGATTCGAAGACGCTGATCGCGACCGCGCAGGGCACCTTCAAGTATGCGGGCGGCTACGGCCGGCGTGAGCCGTCTGGTGTAACGCCTGGCGAACTCGATTGACGTGCTGGCTGCGCAGCGTTGGTTCTCGCAACGGCGTCCGCATCCGGGCGGTCTCATGAATCGTTCTCATCCCTGTTATGAACGATGGTCGCTTGCACGCTGCACAGCGTTGCTTCAATGTGGCGATCAATGAGTAGACGGGCAGCGCACGACGACGCGAAGCCCGCTTTACGAGTACGAGCACAAATACGAACACGAGCAAAGAAATCGCAAATCTATCGGAGACACACGACGTGACAGAGAGTTCGGCTTCCCATCCGCTCGATCTGCGAGCATGGCTCGACGAGGCGCGTGCGCTCGGCGAATTGACCGATGTATCGGGCGCAGACTGGAATCTCGAACTCGGCGCGATCAGCGAGTTGAACGTGAAGAAAGAGCGGCCCTCGGCGCTGCTCTTCGACGATATCCCGGGGTATCCGAAGGGACATCGCGTGTTGACGTGCAGCACCGCGAGTCCTGCGCGGTTGTCGTCGATTCTGCGTGTGGGACATCAGGCAACGCATCGCGCGCTCGTCGAAACACTGCGTGGCAGGCCAAAGCAATGGCAGGCGCACGCGCCCGAATACGATCCCGTGCCCGCTGCGAGCGGCCCTGTGTTCGAAAACGTGCAGTCGGGCGAGGAGGTCGATCTTTTCTCGTTTCCCGCACCGCTGTGGCACGAAAAGGATGGCGGCCGATATATCGGCACTGGCTGCATGGTGGTGACGAAAGACCTCGACTCCGACTGGATCAATGTCGGCACTTACCGCGTGATGATCCACGATCGCAACCACGTTGGCCTCGACATGATTCCGGGCAAGCACGGCGCGATCCAGTACGACAAACACATGAAAGCAGGCAAGCCGTTTCCGGTCGCGATCGTGATCGGCTGCGATCCGCTCGGCTATCTGATCTCAGGTATCGAAGTGCCGTTCGGCATGTGCGAGTACAACTACATTGGCGCGATTCTGAAGAAGCCTGTTTCAGTAGTGAAGGGACAATTGACCGGACTGCCGTTTCCGGGCGCGTCGGAGATCGTGATCGAAGGCTATGCGCATCCGGGCGATGTGAGGATTGAAGGGCCGTTCGGCGAATTCCACGGCTATTACCCCGGCAAGGCGGAGACGGCGCCGGTCGTGACCATCGAGCGGATCTACTATCGCAACAACCCGATCATCATGGGGAGCCCGCCCGCAAAGCCGCCAAACGACTACTCGTATTCGAAAGCCGTGATGCGCTCGGCGCTTCTTGTCGACGCGCTGCAGGCAGCCGGCGTGCCGGATGTCGCCGGCGTATGGGCACACGAGATCGGCGGCGCGCGCATGTTCAATGTCGTGTCGATCCGTCAGCGCTATGCGGGGCACGCGCGGCAGGCCGCACACATTCTCAGCCAGTGCGGCGTGGGTGCGTACATGTCGCGCTATTCGATCGTGGTCGACGACGACATCGATCCATCTAATCTGCAGGAAGTCATGTGGGCGGTTGCAACGCGTACAGACCCGGACATCGATATCGACATTGTGAAGCGCGGCATGGGTTCGAAGAACGACCCGATGTCGATCGCGAATCCCTACAAGGCGCCGTTCAACTCCAAGGCCATTATCGACGCGTGCCGTCCGTTCGATTTTCTCGCGGAGTTCCCGCAGGTCGCCGAGGCGAGCAAGGAACTGCAGGATAAAACGCGGGCGAAGTGGGAACACATTCTCGGCTGACGCGTTTGCAACACAACACCAGACTACACAACGTAACGTGGCGGCCCAATGAACGTTATGCAAGCCGCCGTTCATGACCGGGCGCAGCTAGCGCAACGGCGACGGCTGGCGACAAGGAGATTTGCACATGGAACTGACAGGTGAACAGATTCTGCCGCTGCCGCGCGAACGCGTGTGGGCCGCATTGAACGACCCTGAAATCCTCAAGGCCTCGGTACCCGGTTGCGAGTCGTTTGAACGTCTCGACGACAATCAGTTTCAGATGGTGATGGCCGCGTCGGTCGGTCCGATCAAAGCACGCTTCAAGGGAAAGATGGTGCTGACCGATCTGCAGCCGCCCCAGTCCTATTCGATGACCTTCGAAGGATCGGGCGGCGCGGCCGGATTCGGCAAGGGCGGCGCGCACGTCGATCTGCTCACCGATAGCAGAGGGACCCGCCTCGTGTACCGGTCCCATGCGCAGGTGGGCGGACGTCTCGCGCAGGTTGGCGCGAGGTTGATCGACGGCGTCGCGCGGAAAATGGCGGAGGACTTCTTCGGACGCTTCACGACTGCCGTCGTCGGACCGCAGCTCGCAGCAGCGGCGAGCGCCGCACCGCTTGCGCAAGATGCGGAACCGAACGCGGCCACGCCGTCGGGCGACGCTCGCGCGGCCGCACAAGGCGCCGCAGCTGCCGCACCTGCCGCGTCTGTCGCGGGCGCGAAAAACTGGACATGGGCGCTCGGTGTCGTGGTGGTCCTCGCGCTGATCGCAGTGTACGCATTGCATTGATACCAACGACGGGGTGCTGGAGCGTGGCGTTGGGCGTCGGCGCCCGAACGCTGCACAGTGCACTCGCAACAGGAGACGATGATGCAGGAAGGCAATGCGCTGCAGGGGGCGGCAAGACGCGACGAAACGCATACGGCAGCCGCAGATGCGGGAGTGGATGCCGCAAGCGCGGCGCTCATTCGTCGCATCGAGAGTGTGCCGTTTTCGCGCTGGCATACGAAGGCGCGGATCATTGTCGGCAGCGCGACGTTTTTCGACGCATTCGACGCGCTCTCGATCGCGTTCGTGCTTCCGGTGTTGATCGGCTTGTGGCATATCGAGCCCCTTGAAATCGGCGTGCTGATTGGCGCGAGCTACGTGGGGCAGTTCATCGGAGCACTCACGTTCGGTTGGTACGCGGAGCGGCGCGGGCGGATTCGCAGTGCGACCATCGCCATCGCGATCATGTCGGTGATGAGCATGGGGTGTGCGCTAAGCGGCAGTTTCGCGATGCTGCTCGTGTGCAGGTTCATTCAGGGAATCGGCGTGGGCGGCGAGATGCCGGTCGCGGCAACGTACATCAGCGAGCTTTCCAACGCGCACGGTCGCGGCAAATACTTTCTGCTGTATGAGTTGATCTTCCCGGTCGGGCTGATGGCAACCGGACAGATCGGCGCGTGGCTCGTGCCTGTCATAGGCTGGAAAATCATGTTCTGGATCGGTGCGGTGCCTGGCCTTCTCGTCGCAATGCTTATCGCACGTTTGCCCGAATCGCCGCGTTGGCTAATTTCCAAAGGGCGTTTGAGCGAAGCTGAAATCGTTGTGCAGGACATGGAAGCGAGCACCGACCGCCGTATCGAACCCGGCCGGCACCAGCCGACCAACAGAGGTGTTGTGAATGCGCGTGCGGGTTGGCGCGAACTGCTTTCGCCGTTCTATCGGGGGCGCACGCTCGTCGTGTGGGTATTGTGGGCCACTGCGTTTTTCATCGCGAACAGTTTGAACAACTGGCTGCCGACGCTGTATCGATCCGTTTATCACCTGCCGCTGCAAACGGCACTACGCGCTGCGTCGATGACTAACGTCGCGCAAGTGGCGCTGCTGCTGGTCTGTGCGTACGTGATCGATCGCGTGGGGCGCCGTAACTGGACGGTATCCGCCTTCTGTCTGGCCGCAGTTCTGTTTGCATGTCTCGGACTGTTCGCCGCGCACGACGTGTGGAGCGCAATGGTGCTCGGCACGCTGAGTTATGGACTGATCGGTTCCATTGCCGCGGTGCTGTATCTGTACACACCCGAGGTCTATCCGACCAGAATGCGCGCGACGAGTACGGGGCTCGCCACGTCATGGCTGCGGCTCGCGTCCGCCGTCGGTCCTTCGCTTGCCGGACTGCTTCTCCACAAGAAGGGTATTGGCTCGGTCTTCGTCATGTTCGCGGTGGTCGCGGTAGTCGGCGCG
>Ga0209796_10001283_pt1 | contig 10884 bp, 11 predicted proteins | sample AgamicOrSfrz_FD_187167 | JGI IMG/M metagenome (GOLD analysis project Ga0209796, IMG submission 187167) | Agave microbial communities from Guanajuato, Mexico - Or.Sf.rz (SPAdes) (version 2) | ecosystem: Host-associated > Plants > Phyllosphere > Phylloplane/Leaf | place: Guanajuato, Mexico...
CCACGAATAGATCGACCGTAAATCTGCCGCGTGTCGCAACTTGTACTTTGTGAATTCACCTTCGATCCCGAGCAGGTATGGGGCGATGCTGGGCGAAAACTTCAGATCGACCCAGCCCGAGGTTGTCGTGTCACACTTTTCGTAAATCCATCGCACAGCGCGGCGCTTGGTGTCTTTTTTGCCCCGTTCGACAACGTCTTCGTACCAGACCACCTCGCACTCCCAAAGGTGCTCTGCCGCCTCCTTGAGCTCTGAATAGGCATGCTTGGGCTCGATGTGGGGGTACGCCTCAATAAACTCCTTAGCTGTCACGCGAATGGTCCACCCAGGAGCGGCCCCTGTCGCCGGGTCAGGGTGCATGGCTTGGTGCTTCAGCATCTTGTTCTTGGGGTTGCACTTTGCAATGGCAAGTGCGAGCAGACGCTTTTCGGACAGTTTCATGCGCTGTATGCGGCGCACCAGTTCATTCTGGATCGTTACGCTTCGTTCGCGTGTGATCGAATCACGCTGCTCGACAAGGTCGCCCATTCTGACATTTTCCGGGTTATTCTGACATCGGAGATTGTATGTCAGAACGATTTTGCGCAGCAAGCGAAGCTTGCCCAAAAAACGAGCACATACCCGGAAAATTCCCGATTACCCCGGAATTTGTCAGATACCCCCCGGAAAACGCCCGACTACCCCGGAAAAAGGCAGGTTACCCCGAAAAATGTCAGATTCACCCCCGCGAAACGCTTACTGGTATTGGCTCAGCGAGCGCCTACAAACAAGTTTACAAACAAGGTTTACAAACAAGGATAAATATCTCTACAAAGGCGCGGAAACAACCGCCTGTTGATAACTCTCGCGCTCTCCGGTTCAACCCCACTCTGAACGCTCGCATTATCGACTCGCCCCGTATGGATAACCGTGCTGTGCACAGGCCGATGAACCCGGCCTGTGCACAGCCGCTTCGCGGTTCCACGGTTACCCACACTTGAGCCTGACGCGCCCTTGCGGGCTTGCCTCAATTAGAAAGAAAACCTTGAACCCCCCTCGCCTTCATCGAGCGTCGTTCGGCACAAATAAAGCCCTTCTAACGGCTCCGCAGCGTTCTCGGCATGACTGGAATGCGAGCCAAGCCCCCGCCTTCTGCATATTCGCCCTTTCGTCGGTATTTTAGAGGTCCGCAGCACCCCTTTCAGGAGTCGCCACGGGGCCGGCAATGAGTCGGCAACGGACGGGATAAGGCCGAGGGTGTCAGCCGGCCTATGGGGCCGGCGTGCGGGCGATCGCGGCTCGAAAATCCCAGTCACCCTCCCCGCCTACCCTGTTCTTGGGACACTCCTTTTGATGCCGTCGAGTGCCGGCCGGTCGAGCGCATTGCGGCGATTTCGAGGCCGCCGATGTTATGAGATTCAATGCGCGTGAGCTGCGTTTCGAGGTTGAGCGCGCATCCTCGGGTTCTGTGAATGCCTGTGCCGACTTGCGAAACGGCGTGGTCGGCGCACGGGCCGACGCCCTGCCCTGTTCGCCGGCGTTCATAGCATGTTGGTATTCGCTTGATATCAACATGATATGAACATATAATTGCTATTCAGTTGGTATCGAATATATGGCAGGTTGATATCAGTCATATATCTAGATGATTCCAAAACCTGATTGGGTGAAAAATGATTCTGACGGTCGGAAATACAAAAGGCGGGGTAGGTAAATCGACGATCGCCTTGCAGCTCGCGTTGGGTCTTTCGATCGACGGCTCACGCGTGTGGCTCGTTGACGGCGATCGCCAGAAAACGGCGATCGGCGCGATTACTGCGCGGGCCGATACCGGTCGGCCGATGATTGCCGCGTCGGCATACGATGAGGGGCCGACGCTGCGCGCGCAGGTCATGCAGCAGCGCAGCACATATGACCATATCGTGATCGACGCCGGTGGCCGGGATTCGACGGCGCTACGTGGTGCGCTCACGGTTAGCGACGTCGTGCTTATCCCGTTCGCGCCGCGATCCTTCGACGTGTGGGCGCTGAAAGATATGTCCGATCTTGTTATCGAGTCGCGCTCGATTGCCGATCTACAGGCGCTCGCGTTCGTCAACAAGGCAGACGCGCAGGGATCGGAGAACCGCGAGGCGGCCGAGGCGTTGGCCGACTATCCAGCGCTCTCGTTGCTTGACGTGCGCGTGACAAATCGCAAGGTGTTCGCCGACGCGAGCGGGGCAGGGTTGCACGTCGAGGAAATGAAGCGCCGCAACCCGGTCGCATGCGCCGAAATCGACCGCCTGAAGGCCGCGCTTTTCAAAGTAGAATCAATCTCAAGTTGATATCAAGTCAATATCAAATAGATGGTAAAGAGGTATCAAATGGCAATTACAAAACGTCCGCCAGAGGCTGACGCGCGCAAGGTCGAGGCCTTTATTTCCGGGGCACCGGATGCAAAGACGCCGGCCGCGCCGGTTGCAGCATCGCGCCCGGTTGAACCGAGCGCGGCAAAGGTGTCGCCGCCGGCCAGCTCGCGAAAGCATGCGATCAGCTTGACGATTGCGCCCGCGCTTCTCGCGCGCATGGATGAGGCGGCCGCCGCGCGAGGCCTGAGCCGCGCCGCAGCGATCGCCGACGCATGCGCCGATTGGCTTAAGAGCAAAGAGGGGGCGTAAAAGAGGCCGCACGAGACGGTCAAAGGTCAGGTAGGGGGAATTCATCAAGCCGCGGGCGCCAGAGCGTCAGCGGCTTTTTTTCATGGGCTTGTCGTATTGCCGGCGCGCACTATCCGTATGCGCGGGAGACCGGCGTGCTTGCGGTTCCCCGGATTCCTTAACCTTTTGTCACCGCGCGCCTTGCGCAAACCCACGCGCAGCAAGCGTGCCTTCGATTTTCCGCCTACTTTCCCGGGTTCTTTGATCTTTCCCAATTTTGGTGTCATTTCGGCTGAAACGCCCGTCTGGCAAGGGTCCCGGGAAATGTGCGCCGCGATGCCATTCCGCTAGGTTATTTCAGAGCGGGCCACAACGGCGGAAACGAAAAAAACGATAATTTGGTGGCTCCCTACTGCGCCCCGGATTCTTTAACCTTTCGCCTGAAATGCCCCGTCGAGCGAGGATTCCGGGAAATCTACGCGGCTACGCCGCTGGTTGCCGTACAAGTGCAGCACGTCTGCTGTATTTTTGGCGCATCGTTGCAGCATGATCGCAGCACACATGCAGCACCACCAAAGAAAAAACCCACGGCGGCCAAGCTGTGGGTTTTTTGACTGCGCTGAGCGCTGTCCTACTTCGCTTCGTTCTCGTTCGCGCACTGGAACGTCATCGACCGGTAATCAGGTTCCGGCGAGCGCTCGATGGTGTTCAGCGGCTGCGACCGAATTAAGGGACGCACACTCGAGCCGGGTCTCACCGTGTCACAGGTATGGCGAGCTTCCACCGCGCAGGTTTTGCCTGATTCTAAAAGCCCGTGGCACTCGACCTGATAGCCTTGCTCGCCACCGGGAAGTGACATGCTTTGGGTCAAGTACACGGGCGTCCAGTTCAGGGGTTCCGCAGCGTGTCCCGCGCGAGGGAACAGGATGAAAAGGATTGCAGCAGCAACGCCGAGAGCCGCAAGAGCAAAAAATTGGTTGGGTTTCATGTGGAAAATCCTTCGATTGATTATTTGATATTCGATATTGGTAGGGCAGGGGGCCGAGTGCCCCCTTGCGATCACCATTCCATCGCCGCACCGAGGTTCCAGGTCGTGCCGCCCGAACTCTGTGAAACGCCTGCGCGCATTTTGATGTTCTCCGCGAGGCGGGCCGTTGCACCAAGCGACCACGCCTGATAACCCTGATAGTTGCCGGTGCCGACGCCGACCGCGATTGTTTTTCCAGCGTCAACGTCAGGAATCGCAGCCAGCGCAGCAGCCGCAGCAATGCCCGAATACGCATTGCGCGCGATGCTATTCATGCCTTGTTGCAGGCCACCAACAGCGCTGTTTAACTGCTGCACATTCACGGCATCGGTTGCCTGCGTACCGGCTGCAACGTTCGTGATTTGACGCTCCGCACCGGGCGCACCAACGCTCACGCTATCGTCACGCGTAGCAATCGAGCCGGAACCAAGCGCGACACTGTTATTTCCTGCTGCCACCGCAGCCGAACCCACGGCAACGGCATTTGTGCCCGTCGCGGTAGCCTGCGGCCCCTTACTGTTGACGGCAAGATAGGGGTTCGCTTCCGTGATAACCGTGGTCGGAGCGGAATTGTTCGGAGGTGAAGCGGGCGAGGAACCGAGGCCCGAAATCTGCGATTCGATGGCTTGCGTGATTTTGAAAACCTGCGAGCCATTCACAGCATCGAGCGACGTTGCGGAAATTTCGCCGTCTGCAACCTGTGTGATCTGACGGTTGCCGACCGCAACAGCGCCGCTCGCGGCTTGCTGAACCGTGAACGCATAGCCGTTCACAACGGAATTCGGCGTCGTGTAATTTGCGGTCGCATCAGGGCCGTTCGCGGTCGTATTAGCGCCGAGCGCAACATCGTTAGCATTCGTCGCTCTGGCATTAAAACCGATTGCCGTGCTGTTGTCGCCCGAGGCGGTCGCGAACGAGCCAAGCACCGAACTATTATTGCCGGAAGCCGTAGCGCCTGCGCCGAACGCTGAAGCGGAGCCACCCGATGCAACGGAACCAGTCCCGGCAGCGATGCCGAAAAAACCCGAGGCGTTGGCTTCGCCACCGAGCGCGACAGACGACGCCCCCGTTGCACTCGATTGATAGCCGATGGCATCGCCAGAATTCAGCGAAGTGGAATATGCACCGAGCGCGATCCCATCATAAGAAGCGGATGAGAGAGAGCCGATAGACACGGCATAGCCGCCCGTACCGGCAGGCTGTCCCCCGCTAATTTTCGCCTGATCGCCAATGACAACGCTATCCGAATTTCCGTTGTCGGTCGCCTTGTATCCACCTGCAAAGCTATTCGTGCCGGTCGCAGAGGCGTTCGGTCCAATCGCCGTTGCGGACCCTTGCGAGGTTGCCGTGTTGCCTGCCACAGCGCCGTTACCGACTGCGGTGCTCCCGTCCTGCGCCTTGGCCGTATTGCCTACCGCCGTCGATGCCGAACCCGCATTCGCGCCCGTGCCGATGGCCGTAGAGGTCGAATCCGCGCCAGTTGCACCGGTACCCTGCACAACTTGACCGTGAGCCATTCCCGAGCAGATGCCGAAAACCAGTACGGCGATTGCTGACAGTTTCAAATGCCTTTTCATATTCTGCATTCCTAAAAAGTTGCGTGTGATTTTGATATTTCGTAGCCCGCTCCGCGCCGAAGCACAGGCGGGCTTGTTGACGTCACTGAGGGCTTACATTTCCATGCCCTGATCGCGCTCAGGTCCAGACCACAATCCAGGCGCGTTGGACGGTCCTGACGTAAATTCGGCTTTCACCTGTTGAGCCCGTTCGGCCATGCGATCCAACGCTTGATCGAGCTTCGAGCCTCCTTTTTGAGACGGTCCCGATTGCTGCACTGAGCCAGCGACGGCACCTGCTGCGTTCGGCTCGTACTTGACTGAACCAGAAGATCGGATGGCGTTCACCCGTTCACGGGATTTGTTTACGTCCTTGTCAACGCTGTTCATTTCACTCTCCTGTTAGTGCGCTTCGCTTAGCGCATTACCGATTGCGGAATCCGATTGTGGTTCGCGTACATGCACTCCACGTAGGCGTGGTCATAACGCACTTGATCGTTGTTCGCATCCGCGTTGTGCGTGTTGATTGCCGTTGCTGCACCACCCGCCACGCCTACGCCCGTTCCCGTCTGCGCATTGATTGCGTGGTGCGGGTTCGTGCCACCCAAGGCGCCGCCGATAGCCGCGCCGAAGGCAGCACCCACAGCAGTAATTCCCAAGGCTTTTGCAGCCTCGCCCGCTGCCGATTTATGACCGCCGAGAGAATCGCTTGCGAATTGACGGCATTGCTGGTCGTCTGCCTTGAAGTCTGCAAACGTCTTGTCCTTACCCGGTAGGACGGTCATCGAGGGGCCTTGCGGACCCGTGGGAGCCACAGCGCAACCGCTGAGCGTCGAAAGGGTGACAAGTGCGAAAACAGCAAAAATTGCGGTCTTATTCATTAGTAGTCCTGTTTTGTCAGCTTGGTACAGATTTGGTTTGGATACTGAAGGCGGCGCTCTTACTGTTCGATAAAGCCGTCGCTTTGGGCGGGACGCGGAGGCGTCGCCTCCGGCGAGGGTCGGACGATTGACGCTTGTTTCGTAATAATCGGCTCGGGACGATGCACCGTATTTTTCTGCGCAACCCTCGGTGTGGCGCGTGATTGCGAAAGGATGCTGAAATTACCTACCGAATCCGAATCCTCTTTGTTGCTGGATTCACGGTTAATCTCGGATGTCTTGGCTTGGGCTGCCGCTCGGTCAGCCGCTTGCGTGAGGGCCTGTGCTTGTTCAGCATCCTGTTCAAGCTGTTTCTGCGCAGCTTGAATTGCCGCTCGGTCAGCCGTTTTCGAAAGGGCCTGCATTTGTTCGGCCTCGTGCTCAAGCTGCTTCTGTGCAGCTTCGGCTGTGGCTTTCGCAGCCGCAGCTTTGGCAGCAGGGGAATCATCGACCGGAACCGTGGCTGCGGCGGGAGCTACAGCAGTGGCGGGGACAGTAGCGACCGAAACTGGACCGGCAGACGGGGCAGAAGGCGCAGGTTTTCCAGCGCCTACCAGCGTCACGATGCTTTGCTCGTAGCCGGTGGCGTAGACTTCTGCGCTTTGCGCAGCGACGGATTGCTCCTGGGCCTTTTCGAGCGCCAGCGCGATCATGTCGGTGCCGGGCTCCGGCTTCTGAACCTGCGTGGCGGCTAAATACTTTTCCGCGCCAGGGCCGAACGCGAACATCTTGTCCTTGAACGGAGAATTGGCGATCAATGCCTGTGCGGCTGCATACGCCTTGACCTGCTTCTCCAGCTCGGCCCGCACTTGCTTGACAGAAACCGTGTGAACGCCGTCGGTGCGGCGTTGAATGGCGTTCACGTAATTCGCTACCAAATCCTGCCGGGAGCGGTCCTGGTTGGCTACAAGAGCCTTCATGTGGTCGATGCTGGCCTGTACATGGTTCAGCGCCGCCACGATAGGCGCATTGGCCTGATCGAGCCTGGCTTGCTGCACGTGCTCCTGATAAAGCGGGACGCCAAATCCGCCCGAAAGGGCGAAGGCGAGGGCAGCGGCAGCAATGCCCAATTCCGACAGACGGGGAACAGAGAAAAGACGGCCTTTGGTTTCGCTCATGGCCGGATAGTATTGCTCGATAGTTCGCATACTTTGGGTCTCGTTATTCGGTTATCAGGCGGCCTCAAAGGCCGATAGGCGAACCACGTCACGACGAACCACCTGGCCGCGATTCAGAATCGCAATCGCAGTACCGGGACGGGCCAGGAGGGTATCGATTTCCTGTGCCTGGATAACGGCGGTCGGCGTCATCGACAACACGGGCTTGCTCATGGGCGTGTAGTCGTCATTCGGCGCCATCAGTTCATGGAGCTTGTCACCCAGAACAGCCGACTTAACCGCATATTCGCGATGCCAGAGGCCAATCGAGTAAGCGAGGCGAGGCGTCGATACGTAGCCCTGACGCAAAAGTGCAGACTGCCGCATCTGGTTGTCCACGCCAGAATTCGTGTACAGACCGATATCTGCCTGTGCATCGGGAAGGCCCTGATAGCCCTCAGATGTAGCCTTCCAGATTCTGCCCACGCGTTCTTCGACGTACTCATTCGAATCCTTCGTCTTGGGCGGCAGCACGATAAGACTGCTGTAATTACCGAGCATTTGCAGCGCGCCATCCTTCTCAAGACGCTTGTAAAGGCCGTCCACGTTCTGCGTTGCCGACAGCAGGTAGAGACCGAGCGAACGAGCAACCGGGACCGTTTCCAGATCGGCTTTCGTCAGCAGGTTTTGCACTTCGTCAGCGCACATCAAAACTGCCTGCTGGCCTTCCTGTTCTTGCCAGCGGTCGCCACGGAGCTTCACCGCGTCATAGACGCGGCGCATGGTCAATGCGGAAATCGCAACACCGCCAATCCCGTATTCCGATTCCGGCAGCAACAGTCCCGCTTTTTCGCCGCGCAGCACGGTTTCCACTTGCCAGCCGGTTTCTTCGGTATCCGTCCACGGGCCGAGCTTTTCGTGCATCACGATGTTGCCGAGCCACGTGCGAACCATGTTGACGACTGAACCGCGCGTCTTGTCCGGCATTTCCGGCACTTCAACGGCCCAATAATGAAAGGCAGCTTGCACCCGGCTATCCGGCGAATCCTGCTGCGGAATTAGCACCTGTTTCTGCAAATTCACGTCAACGCAGAAGCGCAGGATTTGAGGAATGGTGAACGCAAAGTCGGGGCTCGCGTGGAGGGAAATCGAGGCCATGCGCAGCATCAGGCGAGCCGCATCACGCCAGATCGCTTCGCCTTTGTCATCTGCCGAAAATACGTCCGCGAGAACGTCAGCAACAGCGTCCGGCCCCATGCCAGCAATCGGGTTGAACTGGCCGCGCTTCGGGCTAATCAGGGTAAAGCCGGGAATTTTTTCGAATTCGAGCGGCAGGGCACCTTTGCCATCGAGCACCAAGGCACCGCCCATGTTCTCGCGAAGCCACTGCGAAACCATCGGACGAAGCACACCGCGCGTCTTACCCATCCCCGATGCACCGAGGGCCATCAAGTGACGCGAAAGATCGTACACAGTGAGGCCGACCGGCAAACCTTTTTCCGAGGGGGCCAGCGGGTCACGGCGTTGAGCCAGAAGGCCCGTCGAGGTTGCGAATTCGAGGAACGGCGTTTCGTCATTTGCCGCGTTTACAACCTGTTCCGTGCGCGCATTTTCCAGTTGCACAAAGTGCTCACGGCCCGCCTTATCGATCAACAATTCCGTCCCGGTCTCGCGCACCGATTGGTCGAGTTGAAGGGCGCGAAATTTCAGCGGCGCAATCGTGGTCAGAGACAGATGAACAGCGAGAAACCACATGATGACTGTATAGAGCCAGCCGACGCTGACTGGCGCATGAGCCTCAACCGAGGATTGCGCTACTGGCGTAATCAGGAACGCCACAAACAACACGATAGCGGCCACGCCAACGAAATTCCTTTCGCCCGTTGGAGTGTCACTAAAAAGCGCCTTGATTTTGTCCCACTGTGCCGCTACGAAAACGGCAACAGCAGCCCACGGCGAAAACGCGATTGCGGCAGGGGCCATAAGCGAAAAACCGAGCGCGCGCAGCACCTTTCGCGAGTTCACCCACTCGGCACGAACCGCCGAATATTCGAGGTCAGTAGCAAGAATCTGACCGGCGACGGCACGGCCTTCCGCGTCAGTGACGGCCACGCGCAAACGGTCGCGCAGATCCGCGGGCGTCGATTCATCCACGGGGCGGACAACGCACCGCTCCATCGTTGCTCTGACAGCGTCGATTTCATCCTGTCGAACAGGCACACGCGGCAGAAGATGTGACGCGATGAATGTGGGGGAAATCGAAGAACCGAAAGCCACCATTACACCGACCCAAACGCAGACCGCACTTACCAGCGAGCCAAACATCGGCGTAGGCATCGACGGCGCAATGTTGAACTTCAGGTAAGCCGCTACCGCGCCCGCAACAACGGCAACCAGCGTAACGATGCGGCGACGGGACCAAATTCTCTGAGCGAGAAAATTGCCGACTTGCGAAAGCGAAAGACGCTGCACTAGACGCTCTACAGGGTCCGCGCTCATGCCATCGTTTTCTTCGGGGGAACCTGTGACCCAATACACATTCGGGTTCAGCGTGCCGTTAAATTTCTGCCCGATAACCCGGCGCATCATGCGCTGCTCAACGTCGATGCACAGCGCACGAATTTTCGTCACCGGGTCATCGAACAGGGTACGGAAAAACGATTTTCCTGCTTCCATTGTTGTTCCTTTGGGTTCACTTGGTCCACGCGTCAGGCCATGAACGCGTCACTTCCGATCATGTTGAAACGCTCGAATTCGGAGCGTCCGTCACCGCCGTTCATCCGCTCCCGCGCTTCGATCAGGAGGCCGAGAATCACGGCCTTTTCCATATCGCCTAGGCCAGCTTTGATGACCAGGCCGCCAAGCTCGATCTTGTGCCGCGTATCGGCTTTTCGATGATCGCTACTCATGCGCGACAGGCACCGTTCCAGCGCCGCCACCTTCTGCCGAAGCCGCTTGAGCTTTGACGGCGGGTTGTGCGCGAAAGCTGGCGACGAATTTTTGAAGCTCGGCCAGCATCTCGTCGTCGTCAAAATTCAGATCGCCCAACCCCGCCTTGATCGCGAGCTTGCCGATTCGTGCGGCTTCTTCCGCTTCGATTTTTGCCATTCGCTCCTGCAATGCCTTGAGTTCTGCTTGCGCTGTGGCCTTGCGTTCCGCGAGGGTTTTACGTGCCATTTTTTCTCCTGTGTGGACTGATTTAATCTGCGCCGGAAGTTTACACACAATGCGAATAAGAAATCAAAAAGAATTTTGATTTTGATGTAAGAAAAAGGTCAATGAAAACAAGGTGTTGTGCGTTACATGTATTGACGGAATCGCGCAGAGCTTTAGCAGCTTTTAATGCGTCGATTTGGTTATTGCGTGGCGTTGACATTGAGTTATGCGCGGGGGCAAAATCACAAAGCGGAGCGAAGTGCGCGCTTATGCAAACTCTTTCGAGTTTGCGCGCTCGGGAGCCTCCGCTCCCTTGAAAATCAAAACCAACAGGACTTTCCGGTGTCCGTCATTCAAACCAGCGTCACCACGCACTCGCGGTCGAGCGGTCACTCTGCGACGGCTGCGGCGGCGTATCGAAGCGGCAGCGAAGTGACGGACGAACGCACGGGCGAGATTCACGACTATTCCAGGAAGGAAGGGGTAGAGCACAGCGAAATCGTTTTGCCCGCA
>Ga0209796_10001295_pt1 | contig 10806 bp, 7 predicted proteins | sample AgamicOrSfrz_FD_187167 | JGI IMG/M metagenome (GOLD analysis project Ga0209796, IMG submission 187167) | Agave microbial communities from Guanajuato, Mexico - Or.Sf.rz (SPAdes) (version 2) | ecosystem: Host-associated > Plants > Phyllosphere > Phylloplane/Leaf | place: Guanajuato, Mexico...
ATCTTGCGTCTGATTCCGTCGGGCATCATGCATCCCGGCGTCGCGTGCTACATCGGCAATGGCGTCGTGTTGTCGCCGGAAGCGCTGTTCAAGGAAATCGGCGAGCTTGAAGCCGCAGGCGTCGACGTTCAGAAGCGCCTGTTTATTTCCGAAGCCACCACGCTCATCCTGCCTTATCACATCGCAATCGACCAGGGCCGCGAAGCGCGCCGTGGCGCGGGCAAGATCGGCACCACCGGCCGTGGCATCGGTCCGGCATACGAAGACAAGGTGGCGCGCCGCGGTCTGCGCGTGCAAGACCTGTTCGAGCCGGCCACATTCGCCGAACGTCTGCGTGAAAATCTCGACTATCACAACTTCGTGCTCACGCAGTACCTGGGTGTGGCCGCCGTCGACTTCCAGGAGACGCTCGACACGATGCTCAGCTATGCCGACCGTCTGAAGCCGATGGTGACCGACGTGTCGCGCCGTCTGTACGACGCGAATGCTGCCGGCAGCAATCTGCTGTTCGAAGGCGCGCAAGGCACGCTGCTCGACATCGACCACGGCACCTATCCGTTCGTCACGTCGAGCAACTGCGTGGCGGGCGCGGCAACGGCCGGCGCGGGCGTCGGTCCGCAAAAGCTCAACTACATTCTCGGCATCACCAAGGCGTATTGCACGCGCGTGGGCTCAGGTCCGTTCCCAAGCGAACTGTACGACGCGGACAACGCCGCGCGTCAGGAAGCCATCGGTCTGGAACTTGCCACTGTCGGCAAGGAATTCGGTTCGGTCACCGGCCGTCCGCGCCGCACGGGTTGGCTCGACGTCGCCGCGCTGCGCCGCTCGATCCAGATCAACGGCGTGTCGGGCTTGTGCATGACGAAGCTGGACGTGCTGGACGGCCTCGACGAAGTGAAGCTGTGCGTCGGCTACACGGTCGACGGTAAGCACGTCGATCTCTTGCCGCGCGGCTCCTCCGAAGTCGCGCGCTGCGAGCCGGTGTACGAAACCTTCGCGGGCTGGAAGGAAAGCACCGTCGGCATCAAGGAATGGGACAGGCTGCCGGCGAATGCGCGCGCGTATCTGTCGCGTGTCCAGGAAGTGGCGGGCATTCCGATCGACATGGTGTCCACGGGTCCGGATCGCGACGAGACCATTCTGCTTCGTCATCCGTTCAAGGCTTAAGCGATGGTGCAAGGTGTACCCATGATTGCGATGAAAGATCCGCGCAACGACGACAAGAACCTGTGGGTCGGCTGGGACGAGTATCACCGGCTGATCGAATTGCTGGCTCTCGCGGTGCATGAGTCGGGCTGGAAGTTCGACAAGATCCTGTGCCTCGCGCGCGGCGGCTTGCGCGTGGGCGACCAGCTCTCGCGCATCTACGATCTGCCGCTCGCCATTCTTGCGACAAGTTCCTATCGCGAGGCGGCCGGCACGGAGCAGGGCGAACTGGACATAGCGCAATACATCACGATGACGCGCGGCGAACTGCACGGCAACGTGCTGCTCGTCGACGACCTGGTCGATTCTGGCGTGACGCTCGCGCGCGTGCAGCAGCATCTGAAGGAGCGCTATCCGGCCATCACGGCAGTGCGTTCGGCGGTGCTCTGGTACAAGGGCTGTTCGAAGGTGAAGCCCGATTATCACGTGCAGTATCTGCCTACCAATCCCTGGATTCATCAGCCGTTCGAGGAGTGGGACACGGTTCGCCCGCACAACCTCGGCGCGTGGATCAAGCGCGGCATGGCGCAAGCGCAGGAGTCCTCGGAAAAGTGATGCGCATGCAGCGCGTCCAGAGCGGAGCCCGATGGGGCTCCGTTTTTTTATCCGCGCGCACACGCGCGTCGCGCCTGGCAGGCGCGTAACGACATTGACCGCGCCGCAATTCGCGCAGCAGACGCGCCCATATCGCAGTGCTACACTGCGCGGACCATCCACGTGGTGTAGTCACAACAAGCCGGGCGGCTTCCGGCAGGCGGTTTAGAATAGCGGTCGTTTTTTCCGCCCAGGAAACGGATTTCCTCGCGTTTATGACAGATAACAATCACGAGCACAAACAGCCACTGCCTGCGCTTGCGCTGGCCGCGATCGGAGTGGTGTTCGGCGACATCGGCACGAGCCCGCTGTATGCGCTCAAGGAAGCGTTCAGTCCGTCGCACGGTATTGCGCTGACCGAGCAATCCATTCTCGGCGTGATTTCGCTGCTGTTCTGGGCGATCGTCATTGTGGTCGGCATCAAGTACGTGTTGTTCGTGATGCGCGCGGACAATAACGGGGAGGGCGGCGTGCTCGCGCTGATGGCGCTGGCGCTGCGTTCGCTGGATGAAAAGTCGAAAATGGCCGGCTTGCTGATGATGCTCGGCATCTTCGGCGCCTGCATGTTCTATGGCGACGCGGTGATTACACCAGCCATCTCGGTGATCTCCGCGGTCGAGGGGCTCGAGATCGCGGCGCCTCATCTATCTCACCTTGTGTTGCCGCTCACCATTCTCATTCTCGTGCTGCTGTTCTGGATTCAGCGGCACGGTACCGCGACGGTCGGCCGGCTGTTCGGTCCGATCATGCTGCTGTGGTTTGCGGTGCTCGCCGCGCTCGGCATCTGGCATATCGTGCAATCGCCCAGTGTGATCCGCGCGCTGAATCCCTATTACGCGTACTCCTTCATGGCTGCGCATGTGCTGCAAGCCTATGTCGTGCTGGGTTCGGTCGTGCTGGTGCTCACGGGTGCGGAGGCGCTTTACGCGGACATGGGCCACTTCGGTGCGAAGCCTATCCGCATGGGCTGGTACTGCCTCGTCATGCCTTCGCTGGTGCTGAACTATTTTGGCCAGGGCGCATTACTGATGCACGATGCGAAAGCCATCGAGAATCCCTTTTTCCTGCTGGCGCCCCAGTGGGCATTGCTGCCGCTGATCGTACTGTCCACTGTCGCGACCGTGATTGCTTCGCAGGCCGTGATATCCGGCGCGTATTCGTTGACGAGCCAGGCGATCCAGCTCGGCTACGTGCCGCGCATGAAGATCCTGCACACGTCGGAGCTGGCTATCGGTCAGATCTATGTGCCGGTGGTGAACTGGATGCTGCTCTTCATCATTCTGTGCATCGTGATTGCGTTCAAGAGCTCCGATAACCTCGCCGCCGCATACGGCATCGCGGTGACGGCGACCATGGTGATCACCACGATCCTCGCCTGCGTCGTGATGGTGAAGGTATGGAACTGGAACAAGATTCTCGTCGCGCTGATCATCGGCGTGTTCATGACGGTGGACATTGGCTTCTTCGGCGCGAATCTGCTCAAGGTGGAAGAGGGTGGCTGGCTGCCGCTCGGTATCGGCGCGCTGCTGTTCTTCCTGCTGATGACCTGGTTCAAGGGCAGGATGATCGTCAAGGAGCGCACGGCCGCCGACGGTATTCCGCTCATGCCGTTCCTGCAAGGGCTGCTCGCGCATCCGCCGCATCGCGTTTCAGGCACCGCCATCTATCTCACAGGCAGCGAATCGCTCGTGCCGGTGAGCTTGCTGCACAACCTCAAGCACAACAAGGTGCTGCATGAACGCACCATCTTCCTGACCTTCATCACGCGCGACATTCCGTATGTGAACGACGCCGAGCGTTTGACGGTAAGAAATGTCGAAGGTGGTCTGTATCTCGTCAAGGCCGCTTACGGTTTCAACGAGACCCCGGACGTGAAGGCCGTGCTGGCGGAAATTAGCCGCACTCACGACATGACGTTCGAGCTGATGGACACGTCGTTCTTCCTCGCCCGCGAAACCGTCGTGCCCACGCAATTGCCCGGCATGTCGGTGTGGCGTGAACGTGTGTTCGCGTGGATGCATCAGAACGCCGCGAAGCCGACCGACTTCTTCAGCATTCCCGCCAATCGCGTGGTGGAGTTGGGAACAAAGATCGAAATCTGATCGCGCGCTGTCCGCGTGCTGCCGCGTGCGGTCTGTGCGCGGTGCAGGAAGTAAAAAACCCACGCCATGGCGTGGGTTTTTTATTGGCTATCGGGCAAAAAGAAGCGCGTAAAGACAGGCACTTCAAGACAAGCTAGCGGGGAGCGCGCAAGGGAAGGTGTGCATTCGGTGCCGCACAAGCACTTCGCACACCGAACGCACTCGCTCCTTACTTCTGCTTGAGCTTCGCGAAGGCCGCGGCCATTGCGCCCCCCGGTTCGGGCTCGCGCGAACGCTGCGGCGCGCCGCGTCCGTTGCCATTCGAGCGGCCAAAGCCGCCGCGGTCCTGCTGCGCGCCCCCGCCGCTGCGCGCCGTGGCTGCGCCGAATTCGTCATCGAGACGCATGGTCAGCGCGATGCGTTGCCGCTTCACGTCCACTTCGAGCACCTTGACCTTGACGATCTGGCCGGCCTTGACCACTTCGTGCGGATCTTTGATGAACTTCGTCGACATGGCCGACACGTGCACCAGACCGTCCTGATGTACGCCCACGTCGATGAACGCGCCAAATGCCGCCACGTTCGTCACCACGCCTTCGAGCACCATGCCAGGCGTGAGGTCGCTGACCTTCTCGACGCCTTCGCGGAAGGTTGCGGTTCTGAACTCCGGACGCGGGTCGCGGCCTGGTTTTTCGAGCTCGAGCAGAATGTCGCGAACGGTCGGCAGACCGAAACGATCATCGACGAATTCGGCGGGCGACAGCCCGCGCAGCGCGTCGCGATTGCCGAGTACTTCGCCCACGTGCTTGTTGATCTTCGCGAGGATCCGTTCGACGACCGGATACGCTTCAGGGTGCACCGAGGAGCGGTCGAGCGGATTCTCACCATTGTTGATGCGCAGGAATCCGGCCGCCTGTTCAAATGTCTTGTCGCCAAGACGCGGCACTTTGCGCAGATGCTCACGCGAAGGGAAGGGGCCGTTCGCATCGCGATAGTCGACGATGTTGCGCGCGAGCGTGGCATTGAGCCCCGACACACGCGCGAGCAACGCGACAGACGCGGTATTGGCGTCCACGCCGACGGCGTTCACGCAGTCTTCGACAACTGCGTCGAGCGAGCGCGCCAGTTCGCGCTGGTTCACGTCGTGCTGGTACTGGCCGACGCCGATTGCCTTCGGCTCGATCTTTACCAGCTCCGCGAGCGGATCTTGCAGACGCCGCGCAATAGACACCGCGCCGCGCAGCGACACGTCCATGTCCGGAAACTCTTTCGCCGCGAGTTCGGACGCCGAGTAGACCGAGGCGCCCGCCTCGGACACGACGATCTTTTGCAGCTTGAATTCCGGATGACGCGCGATCAGCTCGCTCGCCAGCTTGTCCGTTTCACGCGACGCCGTGCCATTGCCGATGCTGATCAGCTCGGCCTGCGTCTGCGCGCATAGGCGCGCGAGTTTCGCAATCGAGCCGTCCCAGTCGCGGCGGGGCTCATGCGGGTAGATCGTGTCGGTGGCGAGCACCTTGCCGGTGCGGTCGACAACCGCGACCTTGACGCCGGTGCGCAGGCCCGGATCGAGGCCGATCACGGCCTTCGGTCCTGCGGGCGCCGCCAGCAACAGGTCTTTCAGATTGCGCGCGAACACGCGAATCGCTTCGTGCTCCGCTTCGTCGCGCAGATTGGTCAGCAACTCATTTTCGAGGTGCGGCTGCACCTTCACGCGCCAGCACCAACGGCACACGTCCGAGAGCCATTTGTCGGCCGGACGGTTCTGATTCGCAATGCCGAAATGACGCGCGATCAGCGCTTCGCCCGGATGCGGCACCTGCGCATCCAGTTCTGCGCCGAGGCCGAGCTTGATCATCAGCACGCCCGCATTGCGACCGCGGAACAGCGCCAGCGCACGATGCGACGGTACGGTGCGGATCGTTTCCGCGTAGTCGTAGTAATCGCGAAATTTTTCTTCTTCCGCGCTTTCCTTGCCCTCGACCACTTTTGATGACACGACGCCCTGGTTGAACAGGTAGTCGCGCAGTTTGCCGAGCAGTTCAGCCGTTTCGCCGAACTGTTCCGAGAGAATGTCGCGCGCGCCGTCGAGCGCGGCTTTCACGTCGGCGACACCTTTGTCCGCGTTCACATACGCGGCGGCTTCGGTTTGCGGGTCGAGCAGCGGATTGCCGAGCAACGCGTCGGCGAGCGGCTGCAGGCCCGCTTCGCGCGCAATCTGCGCGCGCGTGCGGCGCTTGGGCTTGTACGGGAGATACAGGTCTTCGAGCACCTGCTTGCTGTCGGCGCCCTCGATGGCCGTACGCAGTTCCTCGGTGAGCTTGCCCTGTTCGTCGATACTGGCGATGATCGCGGCTCGGCGGTCTTCGAGCTCGCGCAGATACAGCAGGCGTTCCTCGAGGGTACGCAACTGCGTGTCGTCGAGATTGTCGGTCACTTCCTTGCGGTAGCGCGCGATGAACGGAACAGTCGCTCCTTCGTCGAGGAGTTGCACCGCTGCCGCGACCTGGCGCGGCTGTACGGACAGTTCGGCGGCGATGCGCTGTACGATCTTGAGTGCTACGGTTTCCGTCATAAGCTGTTGGGTTTCCTGCGGACTCGGTCAAGGGCCGTGCGCCGCGGCGCCTTGCGGCGCCGGGCACGCAGTGCGTGCGCGCTGCGGCCAGATGGCTGGAGCGGGGCATTTTGCCACAAATGCCAAGGGGCTCAACCGCGCCGGGGTGATAGAATTTCGGGCATATCCCGTCGACCCTCTTTGACGTTGTCAATCACGTTGCCAATCAAGTTGCGATTCTCCTTTGTGTTCAACCGCCAGGGCTCGAGCCCGGTCTTTTGCTCGCCATACTTGCCGTCGTTCGCTGTGCGCTGGCCGTTCGCTTCGCGCGCCGCCGGCGGGTCGAGTGCGCATAGTGGCGTGCTGGTGGCGGACCGTACGTCTTTTGCATCTCGCGCGGCATGGGTAATGGCAGCGATGCTGGTAATGCCGATGGCGGCGTCGGCGCAGTCGTCCGTGCCCGCCGTCACACCATCGGTCGCGCCGGCCGGGGCGCCGTCCGCCACTACCCCCGCAAGCGCGGGCGCGCAAGGCACCGGTTCAGCCGCGCAGACGAAGGCCGCTACCGCCGATGCGGCGAGCGCCGCTTCTCTCGACAGCGAATTCGACGCGCGGCAGAAGGTGCTGGATCAGCGTACCGAGGAAAATAACTATCGCTTCGGTGTTGCCGAACACAACTGTTACAGCACGTTTTTCGTCAATCACTGTCTGAACAAGGCGCACGATGAGATGCGTACGGTGCAGGCGCAAATTCGCAAGGAGCAGCTCGCGCTAGACGGCGAAGAGCGCGCCGAGCGCGCCCGCAGGCGTGACGAGCAGGCAGCGCTCAAGCGCGCACAGGAAGAGGCGAGCGCGCCGCAGCGTGCCGCCGAAGACGCGCGCAACGCTCAGGCTTACGAAGAAAAGCAGCGCCAGCATGAGCTCGATCAGGCGCAGCGCAGCGCCGAGGCTCCGCAGCGCAGCGCCAACGCTGCGGCGTACGAGGAAAAGCAGCGTCAGCATGCGATCGATCAGGCGCAGCGCGGCATCAGCCCGTCGCAGGCCGCGGCGAATCAGCGGGCTTACGATCAGAAGCACGGCGACTTCCAGCGCAAGCTCGAGCAAGCTCGTCAGCAGGGTGCGCAGAAAGCGCAAGAACGCGTTGAGAAGCAGAAGAGCTTCGAGAAGAAACAGGCCGACGCCGCTCAACATAAGGCTGAGGTCGAAGCGCGCCAGAAGCAGGCGGCTGAAAAAGCCGAGGCAAAACGTCAGCAGCAGCTCGAGCAGCAGAAACAACAGCAGCAACAGCAACAACAGTGAGCCGCGGCTTCGCCGCAGTCGTGTGGCGCCCGCGCGGCCCACCACCTTGCGGCGGTTCGCGGTTGTAATATCGCGGTAGTGGAGGTCGCGGCGGCCGTCAGCAGTGCGCAGACAGCTGCCGCAACGCGTTCTGAGCCGGACAGCAACCTCAGGCAACGGGCTGAACATGGCCAACATGCAGCCCGTGCCGCAGTCGAGCGGAGGCGAGCATGCGGGATCAACATCAGGTCATCAACGCGGAAACGCTGCGCGACCGGATTCTGCAACTGGAATCGGAGCACAGTGGGCTCGACCGTTTGATCGACCGAATGTCGGATGAACCCGGCATCGACGACTTCGAGCTGCGGCGCCTGAAAAAGCGCAAGCTCAAAGTCAAGGACACCATCATCTTGCTGCAATTGCAGCTCGAACCGGACGCACGCGCCTGAGTTCGCGGCCTGGCAGGTGCCGGGCGCGCGCCGCGCGGGCCGGACTTTGCAGGAAACGCTTGCCTTGAATTCACCGCTTGAAACCTCACCACGCGCGAGTACCGCGGGCGCCGCGACACAGACCGGCACATCCGCGCCGACTCCTGCTGCGTCCGCGCTGAGCGCATCGCTCAACCCGCGCCGCGCCGCGGAACTCAACGAGATTTTCGCCGACAACGGCCTGCTGGCGCGGCAGATCGACGGCTATCGCTCGCGGGCGTCGCAAATCGAAATGTCACGCGCGGTGGCCGCCGCGATGGAAGCGTCGGGCCGTGCGATGCCCGAGCCCGCGATGTTCGAAGCGCAAAAGCGACCGGCGCGGCGTCTGCAAACCGGGGGCGCCGACGCGGCTGGCGAGGCCGCCGAAGCCGATGAAGCACAGGCGCTCGACGGCGGCGAGAACACGCTGATCGTCGAGGCGGGTACGGGCACCGGCAAGACCTATGCATATCTGGTGCCGGCCATGTTGTGGGGCGGCAAGGTGATCGTGTCCACGGGCACCAAGCACCTGCAGGATCAGCTTTTTCAGCGCGATATTCCGACCGTTCGCGACGCGCTCGCGGTGCCTGTGTCGGTGGCAATGCTCAAGGGCCGCGCGAATTACCTGTGCCACTACTATCTGCAGCGCACGGCCGATAACGGCCGCTTGCCGTCGCGCCAGGAAACCTCGTATCTGCAGGACATCGTGCGCTTTGCGAAGATCACGCGCACCGGCGACAAGGCGGAGCTTGCGAGCGTCCCCGAAACGGCGGCGGTGTGGTCGATGGTTACCTCCACGCGCGAAAACTGTCTGGGCCAGGAGTGTCCGCACTACAAGGACTGCTTCGTGATGCAGGCGCGCCGCGAGGCGCAGCAGGCCGACATCGTGGTGGTGAATCACCATCTCTTTTTTGCCGACATCATGCTGCGCGATACCGGCATGGCTGAACTGCTGCCCACCGCCAACACCATCATCTTCGACGAAGCGCATCAGCTTCCCGAAACCGCCACACTCTTTTTCGGCGAGACGCTTTCCACCGCGCAGTTTCTTGAACTCGCGCGCGATTCGGTGGCCGAGGGTTTGGGCCATGCACGCGACGCGGTCGACTGGGTCAAACTCGGCTCCACGTTGGAACGCGCTGCGCGCGACGTGCGGCTTGCATTCAAGGAAGATTCCGTGCGACTGTCGATCGGCCAGTTGCCCGACGACCATCCGTTATTCGCCGCGCTCGAAGCGCTCGAGACGGAGCTCGACGCGCTGGAGTCCGCGCTTGCGGGACAGGCCGAGCGCGCCGAGTCGATCGGCGCATGCCTGCGCCGCGCGCGCGAGTTACAAGCGGTGCTGGCTGGCTGGACCACGCCGCCAACGGAGCTTGAGCGTCAGAGCGTGGACACAGCTCCCGCCGGCACCACAGAAGGCAAGGGCGAGCGCGCCGATCCCAATGAAAAGGTGCGGTGGATCGAGGTCTTCGCGCATACCGTGCAGTTGCATGAGACGCCGCTCTCAGTCGCGCCCATTTTCGCCAAGCAGCGTGCCGGCGTGCCCCGCGCGTGGATCTTCACGTCGGCCACGTTGTCGGTGCGCGGCGACTTCACGCACTATGCCGCGCAAATGGGCCTGAACGCGAAACGTTCGATGACCTTGCCGAGCCCGTTCGACTATCCGTCGCAAGGGTTGCTGTACGTGCCGCGCAACCTGCCGCAGCCGTCGTCGCCGATGTTCACCGACGCCGTGTTCGACGCTGCGTTGCCGGCGATCGAAGCGTCGGGCGGTGGCGTATTCATGTTGTGCACGACGTTGCGCGCGGTGGACCGCATCTCCGCAAGACTGCGCGATGTGATCGAGGCGCGCGGCTGGAACTATCCGCTGCTGGTTCAGGGCGATGCGAGCCGAACGGAATTGCTGGATCGTTTCCGCGCCTACGGTAATGCGATTCTCGTCGGCAGTCAGAGCTTCTGGGAAGGTGTCGACGTGCGGGGCGACGCGCTGTCGCTCGTCGTGATCGACAAGCTGCCGTTTGCGCCGCCGGATGACCCGGTTCTATCGGCGCGGCTCGATGCGCTCACGAAGAAAGGTTTGAGCCCGTTTGCGGTCCATCAACTGCCGCAGGCGGTCATTACGCTCAAGCAGGGCGCAGGTCGCCTGATCCGCGCGGAAACCGACCGGGGCGTGCTGATGATTTGCGACACGCGTCTTGTCGATAAGCCTTATGGACGGCGGATCTGGCAAAGCCTGCCACCTTTCAGGCGTACCCGTGAAATCGAAGTGGTGCGCGAGTTTTTCGAAGAGAGTGGCAACGTCACGCAACAGGCGGGGGTTGACTAACCGTGGAGGCATTTGCCGATATGCGCCGTTGAATCGGCGGTAAAACCGCTGCCGCTTAACAGAGACCCGCAGAAAACAGTGCCGCAATAGCAAAACGCCACAGACGTGAGTCTGTGGCGTTTTGCTTTACCACTCGGGAAATCGCAGTGACTTCCCGATGCAGTTTTCGCCCAAAGGCGAACCCTACGCGACAGCTTACTGGCTTGCGCCCGAAGCCGGAGCAGCAGCCGAAGCAGCAGCGCCTGCGTCCGAAGCAGCGGTCGTAGCCGAAGCAGCAGCGTCGCTCGCAGCAGCAGCCGC
>Ga0209796_10001297_pt1 | contig 10803 bp, 11 predicted proteins | sample AgamicOrSfrz_FD_187167 | JGI IMG/M metagenome (GOLD analysis project Ga0209796, IMG submission 187167) | Agave microbial communities from Guanajuato, Mexico - Or.Sf.rz (SPAdes) (version 2) | ecosystem: Host-associated > Plants > Phyllosphere > Phylloplane/Leaf | place: Guanajuato, Mexico...
CTGGTCGAGGAAGGCCTCGCGGCGGCGCCACAGCTCGTGGGCGACTTCCGCGACGGTGGTGCGCTGCAGCGTCGGCCAGCCTCCGTGCCGCGCGACCCGCGCGAGCCGGTCACGCAGCTGGTTGCGGGCCAGCCAGCGCACGTGCGCGAGCTCGGCGGCGGCGAACCGCGCCAGCGCGTGTACGACGAACAGCCCGGCGTTGGCCGCGTCCTCCACCCAGTCCGAGATGAGCGTGATGCCCTCGCCGTCCTCGATCACCTCGGTGGGCGTCAGGCGGACGCCGGGCGCGTCGTCCAGCAGCCCGAAGGTCGCCACGTCGGCCTCGCGCCGCCAGTAGGCGAAGTGCCGCGGATCACTCAGCTCCGGCGGGTCGTAGGGTGCCGGGGCCGCGAGCCGCTTGATCACCACGGCGCGCTCCCCCACCGACGCCCGCCAGACGCCGACGGTGGACGTGCCGGTGCTCCCAGGCATCGGATGCCACCCCGGCTCGGGCTGCCACATGCTGCGGACGCTAGCCGATGTCGCGCCAGTGCAACCGCCCCCACGCGGACGCCGAGTCCCCACCTTGTGGGGGTTGAGTCCCCACCTTGTGGGGGTTGAGTCGCCATTCCGTCACGCCGGACCGGCAACTCAACCCCGCCGGACGGGCAACTCAACCCCGGCGGAGGGGCAACTCGACGTGTGCTCAGAGGAACGGCTGGTTCTTGCCCGCGATCGTCAGACCGTCCTGGACCACGAAGCCCCGGGCGAGGTCCTCATCCGCGTCGACACCGACCCGGGCACCGGGCGGGATCACGATGTTCTTGTCGAGGATCGCATTGCGCACCACCGCGCCGGGTCCGATCCGGACGTCGTGCAGCAGCACCGAGTTGCTGACCTCCGCCCCCTGGTCGACGTACACGCCCGGGGAGAGCACCGAGCGGGTCACCTCCCCGCCCGTCACGACGGCGCCCGGCGACAGCACCGCCTGGTCCACGTGCGAGCCGACGACCTTCGCCGGCGGGTAGGGACCGTGTGAGGTGTAGATGGGCCACTCGTAGTTGTAGAGGTTGAAGATCGGCAACGGCGAGACGACGTCCATGTGCGCGGCGTGGTAGGCGCACAGCGTCCCGACGTCGCGCCAGTAGCCACGGTCACGGTCGGTGGTCCCCGGTACGACGTTGTCCGCATAGTCATAGACCGCGGCGTCACCGGTCGCCACGAAGCTCGGCACGATGTCCCCACCCATGTCGTGCTTGGTGCCGACCTCGGCCGCATCGCGAGTCACCGCGTCGACCAGCGCGTGGGCGGTGAACACGTAGTTGCCCATCGAGGCCAGCACCTCGCCGGGGCTGTCGGGCAGGCCGGGAGGAGCGCTCGGCTTCTCCAGGAACTCCCGGATCCGGGTGGGATCACTGGGGTCGACGTCGATGACACCGAACTGGTCCGCGAGCGCGAGCGGCTGACGGATCGCGGCGACAGTGCAGTCGGCGCCGGAGTCCAGGTGCCGCTCCACCATCTGGGCGAAGTCCATCCGGTAGACGTGGTCGGCGCCGACGACCACCACGATGTCGGGTTGCTCGTCGCCGACGAGGTTGAGCGACTGGTAGATCGCGTCAGCGCTGCCGAGGTACCAGTTCTTGCCCACGCGCTGCTGCGCCGGCACCGACGCGACGTAGTTGCCCAGCATCGTCGACATCCGCCACGTCTGGCTGATGTGTCGGTCCAGCGAGTGACTCTTGTACTGCGTCAACACCACCACCCGCACGTAGCCGCTGTTGACGACGTTCGACAGGGCGTAGTCGATCAGGCGGTAGGTGCCCCCGAACGGCACGGCCGGTTTCGCACGGTCGGCGGTGAGCGGCATCAGTCGCTTGCCCTCGCCTCCGGCGAGCACGACTGCGAGAACCTTGGTGCGGTGGGGGAACGCCATGGCGTGACCTTAGTAACATCGCGGCGTGCGAGTCGACGTGCTGACCAAGGAATTCCCACCAGACGTGTACGGCGGAGCCGGCGTACACGTCGCCGAGCTGGTCAGAGCGCTGCGGTCGCTCCCTGAGGGGCCACGAACACTCGTGCGCGCGTTCGGCGCGCCGCGGACCGATCCGGACACCTCCTCCTACCCGGATCTGGCCGACTTGGCGGGCGCCAACGCGGCCCTGCAGACGTTCGGCGTGGATCTCACGATGGCCGGCGACTGCGCCGGCGCCGACGTGGTGCACTCCCACACGTGGTACGCCAATCTGGCCGGGCATCTCGCGGGGCTGCTGCACGGCGCCCCGCACGTGGTGACGGCGCACTCCCTGGAGCCCCTGCGACCGTGGAAGGCCGAGCAGCTCGGCGGCGGCTACGCGCTCTCCTCCTGGGCCGAGCGCACGGCCTATGAGGCGGCCGCAGCCGTCATCGCGGTCTCCTCGGCGATGCGCGAGGACGTGCTGCGGGCGTATCCGCAAGTCGACCCGGCACGGGTGCACGTGGTGCACAACGGCATCGACACCGCCGACTGGACCCCGACCGCCGACCCCGGCCGGGTCCGGGCCCTCGGCGTCGACCCCGAGCGACCCTCCGTCGTCTTCGTCGGGCGCATCACCCGGCAGAAGGGGCTGCCGTACTTCCTGCGCTCCTGCGCGGCGCTGCCGCCCGAGGTCCAGGTGGTGCTGTGTGCCGGCGCGCCCGACACACCGGAGATCGCCGCCGAGGTCGAGGGCCTGGTCCAGGACCTGCGCGCCCACCGGGACGGTGTGGTCTGGATCGCCGAGATGCTGCCCCGCCGCGACGTGGTCGCCCTCCTCAGCGCCGCGACGGTCTTCGCGTGCCCGTCGGTCTACGAGCCGCTGGGCATCGTGAACCTCGAGGCGATGGCCTGCGAGACGGCGGTCGTGGCCACCGCCACCGGCGGGATCCCGGAGGTCGTCGTCCACGGCGAGACGGGGCTGCTGGTTCCGATCGAGCAGGTCGCGGACGGCACCGGCACGCCGCTGGACCCCGAGCGCTACATCGCCGACTTCGCCAGCGCCCTGACCGAGCTGGTCACCGACCCGGACCGGGCCGCGCGGATGGGTCGCGCCGGCCGGGCGCGCGCGATCGAGTCGTTCAGCTGGGAGGCCATCGCGGCCAAGACGGTCGAGATCTACCGCTCGGTGCTGGCCTGAGCGGTGGGCGGGCCGTTCTCGACCTGCACGACGACTGCCTGCGCATCGCCGATCGCCTTGTCGAGTACGTCGCGACGCGGGTCCGGGATGTGACCCACCAGCCGCATCGCGTCATCCGGGGCAGCATCCTCGGTGCCGCCGTACACGAGCGGTCCGGCGAGCCCGTCGAGCAGCCGCGCGGCGTGCGCGTCGGCCGCCTCCAGCGCCACCCGGGCCTGGTTGTCGCGGCGCCGGGCGAAGCGCTGCTGGCTCCAGCCGCCGGCCTTGGTGCGGCCCTGCACGTGCCGCTTGCCGACCTTGCTCGCCACGACAGTCGAACCGTGCAGTCGCGCGACCGCGAACCCGCCCTTGCGCACCAGGAGAACGCCCCAGTCCGGCGGCGGCGCACCGGCGGAGACGAAGGACGCCGGCTCGGCCGGGCCGGCGTACCGGCGCTCGAAGGGCAGGCGCGCGAGGAACCACGCGCCGTCGGGCGCATCGCCCCGCAGGGCGCCGTCCTCCACCGACAGGACGGCCGCGCCGTGGCGCACGGAGAAGTTCTCCACCCACCGCACGACGCGGCCGACCGGGACGAGGACGGTCAACGGCTCAGACGTTGAAGCCCAGGGCGCGCAGCATCTCGCGCCCGTCGTCGGTGATCTTGTCCGGACCCCACGGCGGCATCCAGACCCAGTTGATGTGGACGTCGTTGACCATGCCCTCGAGAGCGGTGTTGGTCTGGTCGGTGATCACGTCGGTGAGCGGGCAGGCCGCCGATGTGAGCGTCATGTCGAGGACGACGCGGGACTCCTCCTCGATGTGGATGCCGTAGACCAGGCCCAGGTCGACCACGTTGATCCCGAGCTCGGGGTCGACGACGTCCTTCATCGCCTCCTCGACGTCCTCGAGGGTGAGGGTGGCGGTCTCCACCACGGTGTTGTTCGACTCGTCAGTCATCCGATGACTCCTTCAGGGAACGGGCGGTGGCGTCCTTCCAGGCCATCCACGACAGCAGCGCACACTTGACGCGTGCGGGGAACTTGGCCACGCCGGCGAAGGCGACGCCGTCCTCCAGCACGTCTTCGTCCGGTACGACGGAGCCCTTGCCCTGCATGAGGGTGAGGAACTCCTGGTGGATCTCCATCGCCTCCCCGACGGGCTTGCCGATCACCAGATCGGTCAGCACCGAGGCCGACGCCTGCGAGATCGAGCAGCCCTGGGCGTCGTAGGAGACGTCGGCGACGCGCTGGCCGGCGGGGCCCTCGTCGAGGTGCACGCGCAAGGTGATCTCGTCGCCGCACGTCGGGTTGACGTGGTGCACCTCCGCCTCGAACGGGTCGCGCAGACCCTTGTGGTGGGGGTTCTTGTAGTGGTCCAGGATGATCTCCTGGTAGAGCGCGTCGAGGTTCTGGCCGGTCATCTCGCTCAACCCAACTTGAAGTAGGAGCGGGTGTATTCCAGCGCCTCGACGAGGGCGTCGATCTCGGCCGGCGTCGTGTAGAGGTACGACGACATCCGGGTCGAGCTCTGCACCCCGAAGCGGGCGTGGGCCGGCTTGGCGCAGTGGTGCCCCGCGCGCACGGCGACGCCGCGCGCGTCGAGGACCTGGGCCACGTCGTGCGGGTGGACGCCCTCGATCTCGAAGGAGATCGCGCCGCCGCGCCGCGCCGCGTCCTGCGGCCCGAGGACCGTCAGGCCCTTGACCGTGCGCAGGCCGTCGAGCGCGTAGCCCGTGATCGCCTGCTCATGGGCGTGGATCGCGTCCAGCCCGATGTGGGACAGGTAGTCCAACGCGGCACCGAGACCCACTGCCTCCACGATCGGCGGGGTGCCCGCCTCGAACTTGTGCGGGATGGCGGCGTACGTCGAGCGGGCCATGCTGACCGTCTCGATCATCTCGCCTCCGCCGAGGAACGGCGGCAGCTGCTCGAGCAGCTCGCGTCGTCCCCACAGCACCCCGATGCCGGTAGGCCCGACCGTCTTGTGGCCGGTGAACGCCAGGAAGTCAGGGCGCTCCTCGGGCGGCATGGCCGCGAGGCCGATGGGCAGCTGGGGCGCGGCCTGGGCGGCGTCGACCACGACGATCGCGCCGACCTCGTGCGCCCGACGGGCGATCTCGGCGATCGGGTTGATCGTGCCGAGCATGTTCGATACCCAGGTGAGCGCGACGACCTTGGTGCGCTCGTTGACGAGCTCCTCGATGTTGGAGGTGTCCAGGGTGCCGTCCTCGGCGATGCCGAACCAGCGCAGGGTGGCACCACTCCGCTCGGTCAGGAGCTGCCACGGCACGATGTTGGAGTGGTGCTCCATCTCGGTGATGACGACCTCGTCGCCCTCGCCGACCTGCAGGGGACCGCGCCACGCCAGCGTGTTCGCGACCAGGTTGAGCGCCTCGGAGCCGTTCTTGGTGAAGATCACCTCATCGCGCGAGGGCGCACCGAGGAAGCGTGCCACGGCGTCACGGCCGCCCTCGAACGCCTCGGTCGCCTCGGCACCCAGATGGTGCATCGCCCGGGCGATGTTGGCGTTGTGGCGCTCGAGGTGGTCGACCATCGTGTCGATGACGACCTGCGGCTTCTGGGAGGTGTTGGCGCTGTCGAGGTAGACCAGCGGCACGCCACCGTCGAAGACGCGCTCCAGGATCGGGAAGTCCTTGCGCACGACCTCGAGCTCCGGCAGCAGCCCCGGCAGCCCGGAGGTCGAGCCCGGGTGCCCGGAGGTCGAGCCCGTCGAGACCATCCTCAGACCGCCGCCTTCAGGAACCGGTCGTAGCCGTTGGCCTCCAGCTCCTCGGCCAGCTCGGCACCGCCGGACTCGGCCACGCGCCCGTTGACGAACACGTGCACGAAGTCGGGCTTCACATAGCGCAGGATGCGGGTGTAGTGCGTGATCAGCAGCACCGACTTCGTCTCGCGCGCGATGAAGCGGTTGATGCCCTCGGAGACGATCTTGAGCGCATCGATGTCCAGGCCCGAGTCGATCTCGTCGAGCAGCGCGACCTTGGGGTCGAGCAGCTCGAGCTGGGCGATCTCGTGGCGCTTCTTCTCACCACCGGAGAAGCCCTCGTTGACCGAGCGCTGGGAGAACGACGGGTCGAGGTTCATCTTCTCCATGGCGGCGTTGACGTCCTTGACCCAGGTCCGCAGCTTCGGGGCCTCGCCGTCCAGGGCGGTCTTCGCGGTGCGCAGGAAGTTCGCGACCGAGACGCCCGGGACCTCGACGGGGTACTGCATCGCCAGGAACAGTCCGGCCTGGGCGCGCTCGTCGACCGAGAGCTCGAGGAGGTCCTTGCCGTCCAGGGTCACCGAGCCACCGGTGATGGTGTACTTCGGGTGGCCGGCGATCGAGTAGGCCAGGGTCGACTTGCCGGAGCCGTTGGGGCCCATGATGGCGTGCGTCTCGCCCGAGCCGATCCTCAGCGTGACCCCCTTCAGGATCTGCTTCGGACCGTCCTCGGTGTCGACCGAGACCTCGAGGTCCTTGATCTCCAGGGTGCTCATGCGTTCGTGGCTCCGTTCAGGATGTTCTGGGTGGTGACGTTCTTGGCGAGCTCGGCCTCGACCGTCTCGGTGAGCTTGGCCTCGAGCTCGGGTACGCCGACCTGGCGGATCAGGTCGTTGAAGAACCCGTGCACGACCAGGCGGCGGGCCTCGGCCTCGGAGATGCCGCGGCTGCGCAGGTAGAACAGCTGGTTGTCGTCGAAGCGGCCGGTCGCGGACGCGTGACCCGCGCCCTCGATCTCGCCGGTCTCGATCTCCAGGTTCGGCACGGAGTCGGCCTGGGCGCCGTCGGTGAGGACGAGGTTGCGGTTCTCCTCGTAGGTCTCGATGCCCTCGGCGACCTTGCGGATCAGCACGTTGCCGATCCACACGGTGTGGGCGCCATCGCCCTGCAGCGCGCCCTTGTAGACCACGTGCGACTTCGTCTTCGGCGCGGTGTGGTCGACGAAGAGCCGGTGCTCGATGTGCTGGCCGGCGTCGGCGAAGTAGAGACCGAGCATCTCGACCGAGCCGCCGGGTCCGGCGTACTCAGCGGTGGTGTCGTTGCGCACGACGTTGCCGCCGAACGTGATGTCGATGTGCTTGAAGCTGGCGTCGCGGCCCACCTTGACGTGACGGTGGCCGACGCGCACCGCGTCGTCGGCCCAGTCGTCGATCGAGACGACCGTCAGGTGGGCGCCGTCGCCGACGACGATCTCGACGTTGTCGGCGAGCGTGGCCGAGCCCTCGAAGCGGAACACGAGGGTGGCCGAGGAGTGTCTTCCGGCGCGTACGACGACGTGCTCGGCGACCGCCGGCTCGACGCCGCCGCCACGGGCCGTGACCACCACGGCGCCGTCCACGACGGCCTCGGGGGCGATCTCCACCAGGGTGCTGGTGGGCGTCGCCTGGGCCACCCGAGCGGCGATCCGGTCGGTGGGCACGAAGCCGCTCACGCCGACCAGGCCGCTGACGCCGCGGCTGATGCTCACGCCGTCGTGCTGGTCGGCGGCCACCTCGAGCGCCCCGCCGAACGCGGCCTCCTTGTGCAGGTCACGCAGCCGCTTGAGCGGGGTGAACCGCCAGATCTCCTCGCGGCCGGTCGGCACGGGGTGATCGGCGAGGTCGAAGGAGCCCTCGGGGTGCAGATGCGACTCGACCTTCTCCAGCTCGAGCGCGCTCGCGATGTTGTCGGTAACAGTGGCCGTCATCCGACAGCACCCTCCATCTGCAGTTCGATCAGGCGGTTGAGCTCGAGCGCGTACTCCATCGGGAGCTCCTTGGCGATGGGCTCGACGAAGCCACGCACGATCATGGCCATCGCCTCGTCCTCGGCCATGCCGCGGCTCATCAGGTAGAACAGCTGGTCGTCGGAGACCTTCGAGACGCTCGCCTCGTGGCCCATCGACACGTCGTCCTCGCGGATGTCGACGTACGGGTAGGTGTCCGAGCGCGAGATCTGGTCGACCAGCAGCGCATCGCACAGCACGTTCGACTTCGAGCCGTGGGCGCCCTCGTCGATCTGGATCAGCCCGCGGTACGACGTGCGGCCACCGCCGCGCGCGACCGACTTGGACAGGATCGAGCTCGAGGTGTGCGGGGCGGCGTGCACCATCTTGGCGCCCGCATCCTGGTGCTGGCCCTCGCCGGCGAACGCGATCGAGAGCGTCTCCCCCTTGGCGTGCTCGCCCATGAGGTAGACCGCCGGGTACTTCATCGTCACCTTGGAGCCGATGTTGCCGTCGACCCACTCCATGGTGGCGCCGGCCTCGCAGACAGCGCGCTTGGTCACCAGGTTGTAGACGTTGTTCGACCAGTTCTGGATGGTCGTGTAGCGGCACCGACCGCCCTTCTTCACGATGATCTCCACGACGGCGGAGTGCAGCGAGTCGCTGGAGTAGATCGGCGCGGTGCAGCCCTCGACGTAGTGCACGTAGGCGTCCTCGTCGACGATGATCAGCGTCCGCTCGAACTGGCCCATGTTCTCGGTGTTGATCCGGAAGTAGGCCTGCAGCGGGATGTCGACGCGTACGCCCTTGGGCACGTAGATGAACGAGCCGCCCGACCACACCGAGGTGTTGAGCGCGGCGAACTTGTTGTCACCGACCGGGATGACGGTGCCGAAGTACTCCTTGAAGAGCTCCTCGTGCTCCTTCAGCGCGGTGTCGGTGTCGACGAAGATGACGCCCTGCTCCTCGAGGTCCTCGCGGATCTGGTGGTAGACGACCTCGGACTCGTACTGGGCCGCGACGCCGGCGACGAGGCGCTGCTTCTCCGCCTCCGGGATGCCGAGCTTGTCGTAGGTGTTCTTGATGTCCTCGGGCAGGTCGTCCCAGCTCGCCGCCTGCTTCTCGGTGGAGCGGACGAAGTACTTGATGTTGTCGAAGTCGATCCCCGACAGGTCCGAGCCCCACGTCGGCATCGGCTTGCGCTCGAAGAGCCGGAGGCCCTTCAACCGCAGGTCGAGCATCCACTGGGGCTCGCTCTTCTTGCCCGAGATGTCGCGCACGACGTCCTGGTTGAGGCCGCGCTGCGCGTTGGCGCCGACATCGTTCTTGTCGGCCCAGCCGAACTCGTACTTGCCGATCCCCTTCAGCTCGGGGTTGAGCTCTTCGATCGAGGTCACTTAGACCCTCTCCTTCTTGAACCGCTCGGTGGAGCGACGCTCGGTGGTCGAGCTTGTCGAGACCGGGATGCAGGTGGTGCACACGCCGTCACCGTGTGCGATGGTGGCCAGCCGCTGGACGTGGGTGCCGAGGACCTCGCCGATGGCGGCGGTCTCGGCCTCGCACAGCTGCGGGAACTCATGGGCGACGTGGGAGACCGGGCAGTGCTGCTGGCACAGCTGCTCCCCCACGATGGGCAGCTCGCGGACGGCCGCGACGTACCCCTCGTCGGTGAAGACCTGCGCGAGCACCTGCGCGGGGCTCAGGCCGGGGTCGGTGGCGCTGACCCGCACGAAGCCGTCGCGGATGAAGTCGGCGCGACGCTGGGCGAACGCGCGCACGCCGTCCTCCCCCGCCGTCTCGGCCAGGAACCGCAGCGCCTGGACGGCGAGGTCGTCGTACTGCTGGTCGAAGCCGTTGCGCCCCTGCTCGGTCAGCGCGAACACCTTCGCCGGCCGGCCCCGGCCGCGGGTCAGCGGCGTGCGGGGCTCGCGTGGCTCCACGGCACCCTCCTCGACCAGCTGGTCGAGATGCCGACGTACGGCGGCCGGCGTCAGCTCGAGGCGACGGGCCAGGTCGGCGGCCGTGGAGGGGCCGCTCTCCAGCAGGAACCGGGCCACGCGGGCACGGGTCGGAGCGTCGGTCGCACCGACGTCCTTCACCATGCCCTTGGCTCGATCCACGAATTCCACAACACAAGTGTCGCGTTAATCGTTCCCGCGCTTCAAGGAAGGCCACCCTAACCAGGCGTCGGGCGTCACAATGACCGGATGCAGATGGACGAGCTCGACCGGCTGATCATCGGCGCCCTCCTCGAGGACGGCCGCGCCACCTTCGCCGAGATCGGCGGCCGGGTCGGGCTTTCGGCCCCGGCCGTGAAGCGGCGCGTCGACCGGCTGGTCGCGGCCGGGGCGATCGCGGGCTTCACCGTCCGGGTCGACCCGGCACTGGTCGGCTGGTCCACCGAAGGCTACGTCGAGCTCTACTGCCAAGGCTCCACCACCCCCGACGACATCCGCCGCGCGGTCGAGAAGCACCCCGAGGTGGCGTCCGCCTCCACCGTCACCGGTGAGGCCGACGCCATCGTGCACATCATGGCCACCGACATGCGGCACTTCGAGCAGGTCGTGGAGCGCCTCGCCGGTGAGCGCTTCATGATCCGCACCAAGAGCGTCATCGTGATGTCGGCCCTGCTGCGCCGCGAGCAGGGCACCCTGCCGGGAGGCGCCGGGGCCGGGGCTGCCGGGGTATCCGGTATTGACGCAACGGATCGGCGTCGATGACGTGCTCCTTGCAACGAATCGCCACACGACGCAACGGCCGCCCCTCGATCATGGCCGGTCCGCGACCTACGGTTGACCCATGGCCAGCGAAGCACTCGCCGTCGCACTCTGGCAGTGCGACGGCCCCCTGCGTGACGTGGCGGCCGCGCTCGCGCGGCTCGACGAGGCAGCGGCGAGCGCCGCGGCCCGAGGTGCGCGCCTGCTGGTCTGCCCGGAGCTGACGCTCACCGGCTATGACATCGCGCCGTACGCCGCGGAGCTGGCC
>Ga0209796_10001300_pt1 | contig 10791 bp, 7 predicted proteins | sample AgamicOrSfrz_FD_187167 | JGI IMG/M metagenome (GOLD analysis project Ga0209796, IMG submission 187167) | Agave microbial communities from Guanajuato, Mexico - Or.Sf.rz (SPAdes) (version 2) | ecosystem: Host-associated > Plants > Phyllosphere > Phylloplane/Leaf | place: Guanajuato, Mexico...
CTCCAACTGACCTCCTTGGGATTTGACGGGGCCACGCCCGCGATCACAGGCCGACCGTCTTACCATCCGGCCGTGCTGCTCAAAATCTACATCTACGGCTATCTCGGGCGTCAGCCCGCTGCGTCAGCCCATGATCGACGACATGCGCATGCGCCAGCTTTCCGCCATTCGCACGGTTAAGGCGCTTCGGCGTGCTGCGTCCAACGCTTGCCGTCGAGCGTGCCAATCGAAAACGCGAGCACGAGCCTCGAAACGCGCCAGTCGGCCTGCGACTGGACAACCTGACGTTGCGCCGTCGCGAGCGTATTCTGTGCATTCAGCACGTCGAGCAGCGGCCCGACGCCTGCGCTATAGCGTTTGCTGGCAACATCGTATGCTTCCTGTGCGCTTTCCTCAGTGGATGCCGCCACCTGTACGTTTGCCGTTTTCGTTGTCACGTCCTGATAATTCCGCCACACCGCCGATGCAACTTCCAGTTCGGTTTTGTGCAGGTTCGCGCGGTCGATATTCACCTGCGCTTCCGACGCCTGCCGATGGTACTCGTCGCCGAAGCCAGCAAAAATCGGGATGCTGATTTGAATTCCGACGTATTTGCTGTAGGTGCGCGTGTCGCGCGGAAATGCACCGAGTGATTTATCATTGCTCACCGAGCCGGACAGGGAAATCGTAGGCATTTCCTGCCGCAGTGCAAGTTTTGCGTTCGCTTCGTCGGCTTCGATTTGCGCTTGCGCTTCGCGCAGCTTTGGATTAACCGCTTCCGCGAGCGCGAGCAGATCGGAAATTGAAGACGTGAAATTCACGTCTGGTTGTGCGCCTGCGTCAACGTCGATCTTGATTGGAGTTTCGACCGGAATTCCCATCCGCAGGCAAAGGGTGCCTTGCGCGGTTTTCAGCGTACCGGTTGCATTCACGCGTGTGTAAATCGCTTCCTGCCACGCAGCTTTTGCCTGCAATTCATCGTTGAGCGTGCCCGCACCGGCAAGGTGTTTGTGCTGCGCGATCTCATAGCTTCGCCGCGCGTTGGCTTCGGCCTTGATCGCCGCATCGAGCGTGCTTTGTGCCGTCCAGACCGCATAGAAGGCCCCCGCAGCCTGTTCGAACACGGTCTGTAGTGTATCCGTATGCGCAGCCTTCGAAAGCTCCAACAGTCCCTTGTAGTAGGCCAGATTCGCATCGCGCCTTCCGAAGTCGAACAGCACCCATGACAGCTTTAATTCAGCGTAGCGATCCGACGTGCGACCGATTTCGTTGGGAAATGTTGGACCCGATATGGTTTGCGTCTCGGTCGTGTGCGAGCGGGTTCCGTCTGCGTCAAGCGTCGGCAACCATGCGGCTTTTGCGACGCCGACCTGAGCCGCGTTCAAAAGCATATTGGCCCAACTTTCGCGCACAGTCGGATCACTGCACAGGGCGCGGCTAACCGCTTCGTATATGGAAACGGGCATTTGCAGGCTTGTCGGATTACAGGCTTCGGCATCGCGCGCCATCCGGTTTAAATCAGGCGACACGTCTTCGAGCCCGGCACGCGTCCGAAAGGGATCGATTTGCGCCTGCGTTACCGGCACGGTAAGCAGCAGCGCCGCGAGCGCGATACCGGTAAGCGTGAAGGCAAGACGACCGACAGGCGAGCGCAGCAAACGAATTCTCTTCATGCCGTTTCGCGCACGCGCCCAAGCTCGATGACACGATCCGCCGACGCGATGGTTTCGGGACGGTGTGCAACAATGATCCGCGTGATATTCAGCTTGCGCATGGCCGCGTTCACGGCACGCTCGTTTTTTACGTCGAGATGGCTCGTTGCTTCATCGAGCAGCAGGATTTTCGGACGACGGTAAAGCGCACGCGCAAGCATCACGCGCTGCCGCTGCCCGGCAGACAGCGCCGAGCCCATATCACCGATGTAGGTGTAGTAACCCATCGGCATCGCGCGAATATCCGCATGTACCGACGCCATTTCCGCACATTCATTGATCCACGCAAAATCGGGCGACGGATCGAAAAAACTGATATTTTCGGCAATCGAACCCGCAAACAACCGGTCTTCCTGCATCACAACGCCGATCAACGAACGATAGTTCGCCAGGCCCATTTGTCGAATCGACATACCGCCCGCGATGATTTCCCCGGAATGCGGCATCAACAAGCCCGCCAGCAGTTTAAGCAGCGTCGTCTTACCTTGGCCCGAAGGCCCAACGATTGCGACGGCTTCCCCCGCTTCCACGCGCAGATCGAAACTATCGATAATTTTCTGGCCGTTCTTCGAATAGCTGTAGGACAGGTTTTTGACCTCAAGCGTCGGCACGAATTCATCCTTATCCGGCGCTCGCATAATCTCTTCGGGTTCGCGTTTGGTGAGCACGATATCCGCCAATCGAGCCACGTGCAGTTTCAGAATTCGTAACTCATATAGCTTGTCGATTAAGGCCGTGAAACGCGCAGTGAACTGCCCACGATAGGACAGAAATGCGAACATCATGCCGAGCGACAGCGAACGGTCGATCACGGCGAGCGCGCCGAAATACGTCACTAGAATCGCTTCCAGACCAAAAATGAAATGGTTGCTCGTGCTCGCGATCAGTTGGAGTCGCCGGGTTCTTAAATCGGCGTTCTTTTCGCTGACGACGACATTTAACCATCGCGCAAGCCGATCCTCAGCTTTTCCGAACAGGCGCACACTCTGAATACCTCTTGCCGATTCCATCAGCATGCTTTTGGCGCGCGCCGCAAAAACGATTTGCTTCTGGTTTGACATTCGGAGCGCGCCATAAATGCACGCTCGCACAATCGCGTAGAGCACAACGGCAACCACGCTGACAAGCGATAGCCGGGCATTGTAGACGATCATGATTATAATCGTGCCAATCGACATAAGCCCGTCAAGTACGGATTCAACAAAGCCGACCGTCAGCGCCTGTTGGATTGTATTTACGCTATCAAATCGCGAAACGATATCGCCAATGTGCCGTTTGCCGAAGTAGTCAAGCGGTAGATTGAGCAGATGACGAAAAACATTTGCCAACCATTGGACGTTCACCAGTGTGCTAAATGTCGTCACAGCCCATGAGCGCATCGCTTCGGTTGCGATATGTATCACTAGCACTAAACCAAAGCCGAGTGCGAGAATCATGAGCAGATGCCGGTCGCCGGTTGTAATTGCTTGGTCCGTTACCCATTCTGGATAGAACGGCGCAACGATGGTGAAAACCTCAAGGGCGACCGCGAGCAGAAAGATTTTCAATAATCCGCGCCCGACACCGCTTGCGCGTCCCATCATCGAACGCAAGGCGATTTCCTGCCGCTCCCGGCGCGGCTGAAATGCCGGTGTCGGCACCAGTTCAAGCGCCATGCCGCTAAAATGCAGCGACAATTCCTTAAACGACATGCGCCGCGCACCGAGTGCAGGGTCAACCAGCATCACGTGATCGCGGCCAACGCGTTCGAGCACAACGAAATGCCGGAAATCCCAATGCAGGATGCACGGCAGCCGCAGCATGTGAAGCTCTTCGGGTTCAAGCCGCACCGCACGCCCGGCCAGATCGAGCGCTGCGCCGATCTTGAGCAGATCGACCAAGGTAAGCCCTTTCAGCGACGGCGAAAAGCGCCGCCGCAACGTCGGCAAATCCGTATCGTATCCATGAAACGTCGCGATCATGCTGATACAGGCTAGTCCGCATTCCGTGGCTTCGGTTTGCAACTGCACGTCAATGCTGCGCCGAAATCCGAATTGAAGTTGGCGATTCATGGTCGATTGGGTTAGGTGAAACGTGAACTGCGGCGTGTACTGCGATCAGGGCGAGCGGCGGGTGAGCGTGTAGAGGGGTTCCAGAACCCATTCGTACAACTTGCGCGTGTCGAGCACCACGTCCGCATCGACGCGCATCCCGTCCTGCAACGGGATGGCTTCACCGTACGCACTGATAGTCTGTGAATCGAGCGCGACAGTGATCTGATAGAGATTTTCGGACCGGTCAGGATCGCCCGTGTCGGTTACGGCCTGCGCCTGCAATTGCGCCGGACTCAGTGCCGTACGAGCTATCTGGGTGACCTTGCCCGAATACGCACCAAATTTCTGATATGGGAAAGCCTCATACCGCAATTCAACCGGCGCACCGATTTTCACGAAGCCGACGGCCTTGCTTGGCGCAAATAGCTTTACGTCAAGACTTCCACCTTGCGGCAACAGCGACATTAAAGGAGTCGAGCCGTTGACCGACTGACCCGGACGGGCAAGCAGTGCCGTTACCGTGCCTGCAATCTGCGCCGGGATAGTGATTTCCCGGTTCGATTCGTTGTCAGCTAGTTCACCGTCCACCTGTAGCATTTGCCGGTGGATGGTACCTAACTGGTTTTGTTCGTCTAATGGCGCGTTTCGAAGATCGGCCTTCACCTGCGCCAATTCCGCTTGAGAGGCCGTGCGCTGCTTACGCAAGTCTTCGAGTTGCGCCCGGCTCGTCAACATGGCCTGTTCGTGCTGCTCGTATTCCGACTGCGATACAACATCGTCATGCCGCAATTGTGCGAACCGCGCACTGTCGATTTCGGCCAACCTGCTGCGCGCGTCAAGCGTTGTGATTTCCGTGTCCAGATGCTCGATACCCACACTCAACTCGATGGATTTCGCCTTGAGCATCGCTATGTTCTGCTCGAAAATGCTTTCGATGTGCCGCGACTCGCTTTCGAGACTGGATCGACGGGCGTTCAATTCCGCGCTGATTTGCTCGCGTGAGTTACCGACCGCGCTTGTTCGTTCGGTTGAAATCGTGAGCAAGGGCTGTCCGGCCTTCACGGCATCACCTTCGTTCACAAGCACGCGAAGCACCGTGCCGACAGTCGGCGGATAGATTTCTGCTGCGCCGTTGTCGATCATGACGCGGCCTTGCACCTCTTCTTTCCGCGTGTACTTACCGAAAATGAGGAACAGCACGACCGCGACCGCAATCGCAAAAAACACAAGGCTCCCCGTCAGACGACGTGCTGAACCTGTCAGCACGACCTCACCTAGCCATTGATGCTGACGATATTCGAGCGCGGCAGGTCGGAACAGCAACGCACGCTTACTCTGCTCTTGCGGCGGCTGCGCCTCTTCGTCGGCATGCTCAGTGCTCGGAACGGTTGATATATCGCTCATAGCTTGTCTACCGTCATGGCTTGTCCAGCGGTCACGGTACGGACTCTTCGGTTAGCGGATATTCACGCGGGTTGAACGTCGGCAACTTCGGCTGCGCGGTTTGGCTCGAACCATCCCCTCGTTATGTTCAAAACGAGATACATCAGCGCGATGGGTAATGCCCCTTTCAGAAGGGTGAAGACAAACCAATCGAACGTCGTTACCGTTGCCGAAGTCTGAAAACGAGGCATTGGACCCGTGAGGAACAGGGTTTGCAGCACCACACAGATATTCAGCATCGAGTGTGCGCCAATCGAAAATTCTAGACGTTGATCGCGCAAGCTCAACGCGGAAAAACCCAGTGAGCTAATCACCATCAGCATCTTTCCTTGCAAATCATATTGCGTATGGTAGGCCGCGAACGCCACGGCCACAATTGCCACGACGACAACCGGCACGCGTATATATTGCCCAAGAGTCTGCGTCAGCCATCCACGGAAATACAGTTCCTCACCGAACGCGAGGAACGGGATACTAATGATCGCGAACACCGCTGCGATGATCTCGCTACCGTGAGGCCACTCGAAGTGGTGAAACGGAACCACCCAAGCGCCGTATCGCATCGACGCGTAAAGCGGCATGGCCGCTAATCCAATTACGTTGGCGGGCAGATACAGAGCAGCGCCGAGAAGACAGCGCCGAAAGCTGAATGTCCGATCAATCGAAATCAGCGTGCGGAATGGGCGTCGCAGAATCTTTCTGCATGCGAGCCAGAATGCGAAAATAGAAACAACCGGGTTCGTTGCAGCATTTGCGATATCCTTGACTGCGTTGGCGATATGGTAATTTCTGAAGTAAAGGGAGCCGCCCGTGAACAGCAGGACCGGCAAATTAGAAATGATGCTCAGGAAGGCGATGAGAGCGACAGTCAAAACCGGAACCCACCAGTTGGTTCGCCCTAACTTCGCAAGATCAATGAAGGAATATGATTCTGTTTTCATGCGCAGTACTCTTCTGAAATAGCTACTTCGTTGTCGAGCACAAACCATCCGTTCGTTACTTGCAAAACGAAATACATCAATGCGACGGGCGGCGCGGTTTTTATCAAATCGAAAACGATATAGTCTGGAAACGAGATATGAAAATCGGCATGCTGCGGGCCGGTATAGATAATTCCTTTTAGATTTCCCAAGACGTTCGTCATTGAATGCGCGCCGATTGCAAGCTCAAGCCGTCGATCCCTCAGACTTAGAACAGAGAACCCAAGGCCGGTAAAGAACATTTCGAATTTGACGTGCCACGTATATTGCGCATGCAGCAGGGCGAAGGAGCCTGCAACGATTAACACGACCACAAACGGAACGCGAATATACTGCCCAAGGGTCTGGGTCAACCATCCGCGTATATATAGCTCTTCGCCAAACGCGAAAAAGGAAACACCGAGCATGAGGAAAATCGCGGCCAATATTTCTAAAATTGGATTTCCGCGCAGTTCAAGGTTAAACTCAAAGTGCCCAATAGGCGACGACCAAATATCGAAGCGCAACCCGGCATAGATATACATCACTACCAGACTGATTGCGTAGACGGCAAAGTAAAGCCCCGCGCCGAGCGAAAAGCGCTTGACGCTAAATCTCAGATCGACCGAAATGAGCGAAGCAAATGGGCGTCGCAAAACAAACCGACATACGATCCAGAAACCCAAAACGCCAACCGGACCGCCCGCAGTGGTGAGCAAATTTTGAATGGCGAGATTGAAGCTGAAATGATGGAAATACAAATCTCGAAACGCCTGCATGCCGGGAATGGGCAATATCAAAGCACCAAGGTTTGCCACGACACCCACAAACCCGAGAATCACGACCGTCAGAGCAAGAGCCCGCCAGTCGGTTCTGCCCAATCTGGCAAGTTCAATAAAAGCACGTGCAAAATCGTTTTTGGTTTTCATGAGCACATTCGACTAGAACAGCGATTGCGATTTTCTGCACAGCGCTATGGAACATCGTGACAGCGCGTCAAACCGATGAAGAAAGGCGGCCAGTCGCAGGACCAGTTGCGCACCATCGTTCATCGGATAATCGATCAGTTCAACGCCTGTACTTCAGCTTCAATGGTTGCCGCCGTGCGAGCCACCACCTAGCCCAGCCGAATGTGCGCCATATCCAACCATATAGCCCGCACCAAACGCGAGCGAGTTGTCCGAGTACGCACTAGAGTTTTGACCTATGGCGGCAGTGAGCGATTCCCCGGTCAACCCGGCTTTGTAGCCCGCCAAAGCGGAAAGACCGAGCGTTTGGCCAGCAGCCAACTCATGGGCTATCGTGTCCACGTCCGAATCAATTTGCGCTTCGTTTTGGGACGAGTCTTGCATGCCCATGTCGGACAACGCTGTGGCGGCGGTGCAGGTGCCGCCATCACCGTCGCCATCACCATCGCCGTCCCCATCACCGTCGCCATAGCCGCCGCCGTCACCGTCGCCATCACCGTCACCGCCGTCACCACCGGCCACGTAACGCAGCAAATCCAGATCGTCAATCGTTTGCACTTGATTCACTCCTGAAAAAAGCGGGTTTGATATGTACAACCGCAATGGCAACCCGCGTAGCCATTGATTTTTTGATCGATGCTCAGAGCAGAAGCTGGCCAACGTTCGTGTTCGCGTCGTCGCATTGCGCCTGCTCAACAAAAGCAGCACGGATGAAAAGCGGATTTGCGTTGTCTTCGGCAACGGCCCACGTCCAGCAAGGCGCAATTTCCCAGATCGCAGCCGGAATATCGGGCAGCGACGCGACGAACGTTTCTTCGTCCATCCCGCTTTGCATAGTCGATACGGGCAGAAATATCAGTGTTTCGTTGTCGGCCTTACAGATCAACGCATCGCGATCCATTCGGAAATGTCCACGGCAGTGCGTGCGATCCCCAACGCTGCGGCCTTTGAACAGAAGCGACAACAGGACGTGTTCCGAGCCCGTATAGTGGCCTGCGACGGCTTCTTTGAGATCGTGCGGATTCCGCACATCGGTAACCGGCAACAGAGCCGTAGTGACCGTCTTAGCGTCATCCGCGTAGCGCGTCACAGCAACCGCCGAAAGCCGATCCGTAAAATCGGAACCGAAATGCTCAGGCTCGTCGTGTTGCTGCGGATCGAGCAGCCATGACACGAAGCGGGTTAATTCAGGTACTTCGTACGGGAAAGGCGCGCCGTACACCGGCCAACCGGGAATTTCCGCCTGCCGTACAACCGTGTGCCGATAAAGCGTGTGCCCTTCCCACTCAGCGATCTTCGCATTGCGCAGGGCATGCAAATACTGCCCGCGCTCGTTGGAATATTCGGGCGAATTTGGCAACGCGCCGCCGAGTTTCGCGCCTGCCGTGGCGCGTACCACGATCCCGAATTTTTCATGGCTCAACGCTTCGAGCGTCGTTTGCTCAAGCGGGCCAAACATGCTCACGCTGGCATTTGCATCGCGAAGTGAATCGGCTGTCAGATTTTCACAAGCTTTCGTTGCAGCGACGATGACGGACATTTCCGGCGACGAATTAGCCGCATCGAATGTCCACTGACCGCCGCGTCCAATGCGTTGCATAGTCGTCCGATTTCTCAGACTGACGAACACACCGCCTTGCGGCAACGTACCCGCGACTCGATATTTTTCCGGATCGGGCAAAGGCGTGCGGTTCACAATGGCATCGACAACAAGGCGAGCCAGTTCTAGCGCGGTCACGTCAACTCGCGGTTGACCGCCCGGCGTCTGTGCAGGTGCGAGCGGCGGCGTCACGGATATGCCGTACAGGCGATTGGCCGTACTTGCGACAATCAGCATTTGATTGACCGGATCGAACTCGACGGCGCTCGTAATGGCATCCGGCAATTGGAACACACCAGCGAGCGCGAAGGTTTCCGGATCGATTGCCCGTACGCGCCCGTTCGTGCTGCCAAACCAAATCCAACGTCCGATCCGGGAAGGCGACGAAAAAATCTTCGCATGCGCGCCAATCTTCGCGATGCCTTCGCCGGTCACAAGATCAATCACGTACAGGTATTTATCCGTCGAGCCGCAGTAGGCGCGCGCACCGTCGATTAACGGCGTGGTGTACACCGCGTTGCCGGTCTGAATGCAAAATTTCTGTTCGCCGCTATCGAGACTGACACCGCGAATTCCGCCGTCGAACGATCCGAACACGACTTGACGGCGAGCAGGATCGAGCACGGGCGCGTGCTTGATTGCGCCGGTCGTCTGGAATTTCCAGCGAAGCGCACCGGTACGCGCATCGAGGGCGAGTAATTCGCCGTCGTTCGTGCCGCACAGCACTAGCGAAGCATCTGCAGCATAGACCGGCGAGCCGTGGACGTAGCACCGCACCGGAAATTCCCAAACCTTTTGACCGGTCTTCGCATCGATAGCGGCGACACCCCCGCCGCGCGTTGGACTGGCGTATTCGACACCGATAAAGACGAAATTCAGATCAGCCGCGTAGGCCGGGGATGAACCGATCCAATCGGGTTCGACGTGGCGCCAGATTTCGCGCCCGCTTTCGGCGCACAGTGCATACAGGTTGCCGTCATAGCCGCCGAAGAAGACGAATTCCGGCGTCACGTGTGGCGTAGACCAGATGCCCTTATGCTTTCCCGCCGCGATTTTGAAATTCCATCGCGTCTCGCCGCTTGCGCCATCAACACAGCGCATTTCGCCGCTGTCCGTGCCGAAGTAGATAAGGCCGTTTCGTGCCCGTGGTGCCGACTTGGGCACGACGTAATGATGATTTGCGGATGCGGCTTTATTGACCCAGCGCACGAGAAACGAAAGCTGCGCTGCAACGCTTTTAGGCGACGACAGCTTGAGTCCAAAATCGCCAAGCGAATACACAGATTCGACGGATATCCCGTGCCGCTTCTGCCAGTCAATGCCTGTACGCGATCCGTAATCGATCACACTCCAAACTTTCCAGATGGTTCGGTCGATTTCCGCGAGCACAACCCTAGATTGCTCAAGGCTCGCGCCACTATTGAAAATATCGTCTACGAGTACAATCGGCGCGTCGGAAACGTCACCCTCAATCGCGTTCATCCGGCCATATTTCTTCCGCTCTTTGTGAATCACAAAACCGTTGACGTTATATCCCTTGCGCGCGGCAGTCATGAGAATCCCGGCAACAAGGGGGACAGCCGCCATTTCCATACCGCCCACCTGAAACGGCAGTTGATCGGCGTAACGCTCCCAGAATAATTCGGCGAGCATATCGAGCCCATCCGACGACAGCAGGACAGGTCTTAAATCGATTAGCCACGAAAGCGATTTTCCGCTCGATGAGACAAGCCGGTGCTTCGGCGCACGGAACACGCATTTGAATTCGATCAAATGACGCAACAGGGTCTGTCTGTTCTGGCAGAAATCGTTCATGTCTTTAATATGGTCCGCTTACGTTATACCGTCCAATCAGGAAGACCAATGACGGACGATCCAAAAATAACGAAACAAGCATATTTGGGATTTACCCTTCGTCTGACTTTCTGTTATAATACGAAAAGCTTTTAGAAAACCGTTGCTGTGTGTTGATACCCATGGCGAACTGCGGGATTCTGCCTTGTCCAGACGAAACGATGTATCGATTTTTCCAAGTTATGCGAAATGCATTATTACCATTCATTACCGAAAATTTCGACAGGCAGTTATAGTAAATAC
>Ga0209796_10001302_pt1 | contig 10777 bp, 7 predicted proteins | sample AgamicOrSfrz_FD_187167 | JGI IMG/M metagenome (GOLD analysis project Ga0209796, IMG submission 187167) | Agave microbial communities from Guanajuato, Mexico - Or.Sf.rz (SPAdes) (version 2) | ecosystem: Host-associated > Plants > Phyllosphere > Phylloplane/Leaf | place: Guanajuato, Mexico...
CCAAGTTTCAGAAAATCCCAACAGATAAACACCGTTTCGGTATAAGGCCCCATTTCTTTGGTCATTTAATGTCATCGCCGGAAAAATCGCAGCTAAGTGCGGTGGCTTTTTCGATGCAGCCATCATTTGGGTATATCCATAGTAAGACATGCCAAACATTCCAATTTTTCCTGTCGAATACGGCAAGGATGCAGCCCATTCCACTGTATCATAACCATCATTTCCTTCCTGTCTAAACGATTGAAACTCCCCTGCCGACTGAAATCGCCCTCTCACATCTTGAATAATCACAATAAAACCATTTTCAACTAGGCGGTTTGTGTCAAGATACCGATGTGAATAATGTGGCAAATCCTTACTGTAAGGAAGTCGGGTTAATAGAACAGGATAGGTTCCCTCCCTATTTGGCCGGTAAATATCTGCATAAAGGACCACACCATCTCTCATTTCACATGGAACATTTTTCTCTACTAAAATCTGAAACTGTTTCAAATAAAATCCCCTAATTTCTTTTAATTTTTTAAATTGAACGAGATTAAAATACTATCCCATGAGTCTGAAGACTTCATGGGATAGCGTTAGTTTTTATAGATTACTTGCTTGACTGATATGATCTTCCTGGATAACGGAAACCTTTTTAGTAAATAAACTAAAAGCAAGCATAATAACCGTATTAACCGTAATCGCTACGACACCAATGTCTAAATCTTGAATGAAATGAGGGGCACTTGGAAACATTGTGGCCATTGTTGTGCCTTCTAGTGTTTGATAAGCGACAATTGCCACCCCCACGATCATCCCAGCGGAAGCACCAATTTTACTAATCGGATTCCTCTTTAATAAGCTGAAAGCAAGTGGCGGGAAGAGTTGAAGAACAAAGCTGTAAGCCATTGTCAGCAGTGCAATCATTGTATTTCCTCCATAAAATGTAAAGAACAAAGAAATTAAAGCAATAATCGGAACAAAGATACGTGTTAATTTTGCTAGTTTCTGATCAGACGTGTTCGGCTTAAAATGTTTGAATATATTTTTCGAAAGAAGTGTTGATGCTGTTAGGATGAGCAATGAACAAGGAATGAGAGCTGCGAGTAATCCCGCTGATCCAATTACACCAATAAACCAGGTAGGCAGTGATTCTTTGGCAATTTTAAATAACGCAAGGTCCGAAGCTGTCCCTTCCAGATTTGGAATTTTCAGTACAGCTGTAAAACCAATAAATAGGATAAAAACAAGAACGATTTGATACAAAGGTAAAATGGCAGTGTTTTTTCTTAAGGCAGTTTCACTCTTGGATGATAAGCTGGCACCAAAACAATGAGGCCACATATATTGACCCAAAGCAATTGTGATACTGATAGAAACATACCAAGAAATACTTAACCCTTTATCAGGCATTAAAAGGAATCCTGGTTTGGCTTTATCTAAAGTCTCAAACATCGGCTGGATTCCACCGTAGTAATGATAGGGCAAATAGAATCCCAAAAATAGAATAACAGTAAGCATAAGAATATCTTTTAATACTGCAGTCCATGCAGAACCATGAATCCCAGAGATATAAACGAAAATGGTTACAGCAATTAAACCGATCCATACGGCTATCTTCGGGGGAATTGCTCCGTAAGATGCTTCAGAAACAATAATTTGAAATCCTTTCAGCTGTAAAACAATATATGGAATCATTGAAATTACACCAATTATTGCTACAAGCAACCCCAAATTCTTACTTTGGTATTTTTGGGCGAAGAAATCTGATTGGGTGATGAGATTGTTTTTTTTAGCATAGCGCCAAACTGGAGGTAGAATCCAAAAAGGAATAACATAGGTAAGGGCACAAAAGACATAAATCGTAGGCCCCCCCATCCGGTAAGCTCCACCGCTAGCCCCTAAGAACACGAATGTGGAAAACATTTCTCCTGCCATTAACACAAACATAATCAGTGAACCGAAATTTCTCTCGGCAACGGCCCACTGTTCGAGCTTCATATCCCGTCCTTTTCGAGCTCTTATTCCTAAGTAAATAGCGAAGGCAAGTGTTAAACCAATAATAAAAATGGAGCTATTCATTATTTTGCTCCTTTCGATCATAAATGACGTTACATACCAATAGACAGACTGATGTGAGGATGAGCCATAATGTGGACCAAAATACAATAAACGGTAAACCAAAAATATAAGGTTCAATTTTATTAACAACAGTTAATGACCCAATTCCAGGTAAGATGGTAAGCAACGCAATCCACTTCTTCATAAGCAAAAATCCCTTCTAATGTAAATTTTACAGGAGTCCCAGCCCACTAATTTGTAGGCGTTTTCATTAAACAGAAGAACGAATTTACTTTATATTCAGATAAATACTTCCAAAAATCACCCTTCTTATCAAAAAGAAAATAAGAAGGGATATAATAGACCATTTTTTACCCCATCCAACGATCAAGCCATCTTTTGTATTAAGCCTTAAACGAAATAAGTGAATGAATAATCTCTACCGCACGGTCCCCCACTTCCGTAGTCGATGCAGTTCCTTTCATATCAGGTGTTAACACCTTACCCTCCACAAGCAGTTCCTCAATTGAGTCTAGAACTAACTTTCCGTATTTATCGTATCCTAGAAAGTCGAGCAGCTGGCTGGCGGACCAAATCGTTGCTAAAGGATTGGCAACACCTTTTCCGGCAATATCGGGAGCAGATCCGTGAATCGGTTCAAACATCGAAGGATACGTTTTATCGGGATTGATATTAGCCCCAGCCGCAAGCCCAATTCCCCCGGCTAAAGCTGCCCCTAAATCGGTTAAAATGTCTCCAAACAAATTAGATGTTACCACGACTTCAAATCGCTTGGGATCGGTAATCATAAGCATTGCTGCAGCATCCACTAGATAGGATGCTGTTTTTACATCCGGATACTCCTTGCTTACCTCTTCAAAAACCTGATCCCAAAAGACCATTGAATAATTCAAGGCATTTCCCTTACTAATACTTGTTAACAATTTTCTTTCTCGTCTTGCCGTTTCAAACGCATAACGAATGACTCGTTCTGTTCCTTTACGGGAAAACACCCCGGTTTGCAATACTACTTCGTTTTCTAAGCCCTTAAATAACCAATCCCCGGCTCCTGCATATTCACCCTCAGTATTTTCCCGGATAAATAGCATGTCCACATCTTCAGCATTGACACCCTTCAATGGACATACGGCGCCTTTCATTAACTTTATTGGACGAATATTGATAAACTGATCAAAGCCTTTTCGAATTTTTAATAGTAAATCCCATAGTGAGATATGATCCGGTACACCTGGATATCCAACAGCACCTAAAAAAATAGCATCGAAGTTTTTTAATTTCTCCATTCCGTCTGGATCCATCATTACGTCATGTTTCGTGTAATATTCACAGCCCCATGGAAAATACGTGTATTCGAATTGAAGAGATTGATCCAATTCGGCAATTGTATTTAATATTTTAATTCCTTCCTGTAGGACTTCAGGTCCAATTCCATCCCCAGGAATGACAGCAATTTTATAGGTACTCATCACTTTTCTCCTCTGTTCCAAACAACTAATTTTAATTCTGTCATTTCCTCCACTGCATATTTAATCCCTTCACGACCTGTACCGCTTTCTTTTACACCGCCATAGGGCATTTGGTCAACCCGAAAAGTTGGAATATCGTTGATTATAACAGCCCCTACTTCGAGCGTCTCACTCGCTAATAAAGCTTGATCAATATTTTTTGTATAAATACCTGCCTGAAGCCCGTAACGGGAATTATTTACGTAACCAATTGCCTCTTCAACGGATTTTATTTTATTAACAATCACAATCGGAGCAAATACCTCCTGGCAGGATACTTTTAACAGTGGATCAACATTCACAATGACTGTCGGCTCTAAAATTCCATCGATTAGTTTCCCTCCGGTCAATACCAATGCCTCGTTTTGTTTCGCTTCTTCAATCCAGCTTAATACACGTTCCGTTTCTTTCTTTGAAATTAACGAAGAAATAAAAGTTTCTGGATCTAAGGGATCTCCAATCTTTAATTTCTTGGCCGCTTCAACTAACTTCTCAACAAATTGATCATATACCTCTTCATGGGCATAAACACGCTGTAAGGAAATACAAACCTGCCCTTGGTTTGAAAATGCACCTATAATACAACGGTCAATGACTTCATCGATATTTGTATCTTTATCTAAAATAACCGCTGCGTTTGACCCCAGCTCTAAAGTCGTTTTCTTTAAACCGGCTTTATTGCGGATACCGATTCCAACCGCGGGGCTTCCCGTAAAGGTAATCATTTGCACTCGATCATCTTTTATTATTGCCTCCCCCACAACTGAACCCGGACCAGTCACTACATTCAATATTCCATCAGGTAATCCAGCTTCTTTAAAAAGATCAGCAATATATAAAGCGGAAAGAGGTGTTTGTAATGCGGGTTTTAATACGATTGAATTCCCAGATGCAATTGCTGGGCCAACTTTGTGGGCAACTAGATTCATTGGAAAGTTAAACGGTGTAATTGCCCCAATAACGCCAATGGGCTTGCGAACGGTATAACCGATTCTCCCCACTCCGCCTGGCGCCGCATCAAAGGGTATCGTTTCACCATGAATTCTTTTTGCTTCCTCTGCCGCAAATTTATAGGTTTCAATCGTTCTTGCAACTTCACCTTTAGCAAAATAAATCGGCTTTGCTGATTCCAATGCGATCACTTTTGCCGCTTCGTCTGCTCTTTCTTTCAATAATTCTACCACTTTTTCTAAAATCGCAGACCGTTCAAATGCTGGCATTTTTGAAATTACTTGAAATGCTTTCTGAGCTGATTTAATCGCTTCCTTGGTTAACTGCTCATCTGCCATGGCAATTTCAGCAACCACTTCTCCAGAATATGGGGAATGAAGTGGCGCATAAACAGAAGTCCCTACTTCCTGACCATTGATAAATAAATGTTTTTTTTCGACAGTCCTCACATTTTTCATCGGCCTAACGCCTCCAATACCATTTCATGGAATTGAACAATTGCCTTTTCTGATTTGGAGTATACTCCTTGGTTAAATGCACGAGAACGGAATCCAATTTGTTCTAATTCTACTAATTCAACATCTTCCTGCCTTACTTGTTCCGCAAATGTAACTAGATCCTTTTCTTCTTGCGTCAATTTTTCATCTCTAAAATAATAGGTGTAAACCCCTAGGGTAGTATCTTGGTCAATCGGAATCATTTGAATGGTGGCCATATTTCCAGGACCTGGGTAAATTGTTACCATCAGATTTGGCCATAACCAATAGAACTCTCCACCCTGCATTTCTGCCTCATTCAAATCTGTTGTTCCCATTGTTTTATCCGGTTTTACTACCGACCCCTGTACGGAGTAGTTTTGACAGGTCACAATTTGATAGTTTTTCATATCAAGTGTGGCAACAAAGCTAGGATGTGCAACATGACAGTGATCACATTCTAAATAGTTGTCAATAAATGCTTTCCAGTTTGCTTTAATAACACGAGTCTTTTGACTAACTCTTTTTAACTCGCCAAGGAACGGAAACTTGCCTAAACGTTCAAAGAAATCACCGTAAGTTTCACTTAAAGATTTTGCATTATCATCAAGGTTAACAAAAATTAAAGATTCCAAGATTTCCATTTTGACAGATCTTAGACAGCGGTCCCCAACACAATGAGCATCTTCACCAGTAAAGTTTGGGGCTTTATTTAAAGTACCATTTAAATGAAATGTCCAGCCGTGATATCCACATTGAAGAATTTTCTTTTGGCCAGCTTCGTTTTTTTCAAGCTTTGTTGCACGATGAGGACAAACATTATAAAATGCACGAATTATTTCGTCCATACCACGGGTAACAATAATGGGCTCTCCTGCAACATCAGTGGTAAAAAATTGCCCTGGTTTTTCTAACTGACTCACATGACCAACCACCTGCCAAGATTTAGCGAAAACATCCTTCATTTCTTGTTCATACACTTTTGGATCTGTATATAAATCATAAGTCAATGTTCTTTCAAAAGTTCGATTTGCCTTATTTTGCACTTCATTATACGCCATTCTGGTTTTCCCCCTCTTATTGTTTGGATCATTTTTTTGCAGTTTAGTAACTTAATAGATTCTTAGATTATTGAGTGTTCCACCTCCTTTTGACAAGATGAGTCATTTGCAATTCACCTTTAAATCTTCCTAAATCCACTGTGACAATAGTAAAAATTAAACGTTTACAAGAATATGAATATCTTGTTTAATTAACTCAGGTGAGTTCCCTCTTCCATGTCTATCGACATTCACTTTTATATAATGCAAGTATCGTGCCATCATTTTTAATAATAGAATAACTGATAAAAACGTCACTTTATTTTCAATATCCGTTAAAAATTGGGTGAAAGGTGAGTTGTTTTCAACTCACACGAAACGAAAACAACTCATTCTGCAAGGAGAGAGAATGAAATGATATCTGAAACTCAAAACCCTTTTGATATTACCGTTGAGACATTAAAAAAAATCCTCGATTATTCATCCGATGAGATCTTTGTCCTTGATTCTGAGCAGCGTGTTATTTATGTTAATGGTGCTTGCGAAAGGCATTACGGTTTAAAACCGGAAGATGTGGTCGGAAAGAAAAACTCAGAACTTTATGAAAAAGGATATTGGAAACCTTCCATTGTTCCATTAGTTTTCAAGGAGAAAAAGACAGTTACTATTAAGATGACTACATATTTAGGGGCAGAACTATTAACGACAGCGGTCCCAATTTTAAATGAGAAAAATGAAATTGAATTTGTGGTGACTACTTCACAGGAACTGCAAAACTATAAAAGTATCCAAACTGAGAAGCAAGAAAAACTATCCTTTGACAACGTTAACAGTGCTACACCCATCACAAATTGCGAAAAGATGAAAAACATCTTAAAAGTTTGTGATAAAATTGCAAAAGTCGATTCAACCATCTTAATCCAAGGCGAATCGGGTACCGGAAAAGGAGTGCTCGCTCATTACATTCATAACATCAGTAAACGAAGCGGCAAAACCTTTTTAAAAATAAACTGTGCTGCATTACCAGAGGATTTACTTGAATCAGAACTGTTTGGCTATACAGAGGGGGCATTTACGGGGGCAAGCAAGAAGGGTAAAAAAGGACTGCTTGAAGTTGCAGATCAAGGTACATTGTTCCTTGATGAAATTGGCGAGATGCCCTTATCGCTCCAGGCAAAGCTTCTACAAGTCATCCAAGAGAAGCAGTTTCTTGCAATAGGTGGCCATAAGATGAAGAAGGTTGATGTTAGGATTATTGCCGCAACCAATCGCGATTTAGTTGAAATGGTCCGCAAGTATCAGTTTCGTGAGGACTTATTTTACCGCCTAAACATTATTGATATCCATCTTCCGCCACTGCGGGAGCGGAGAGAGGATATTATTCCGTTAACCTATAATTTCTTATATAAATTTAATAAGACGTATGAAATGAATAAAATTATCTCTCAACAATGCCTGGATTTATTTTATCGATATTCCTGGCCGGGAAACATCCGCCAGCTTGAAAACCTCATGGAGAGATTGGTTGTCACCAGTGATTCAATCATTCAGAAAAGTGATTTACCTGATTTAATCTTAAATAATGTTAAACCGGAAACACAGCATCTTCTCCCCTCTAATCTTGATGATGCGATTGAGCATGTGAAGAAGGCACTTGTTATGGAGTCATTTAAAAATCATAAAAGCTCTAGAAAAGTCGCAAAGGACTTAAATATTAGCCAAACAAGAGCAGTTAAACTGATTAGTCAATACTGCGATAGTTTAGAGGAAGACAAATGAGACTGAAATCATGAATCCTTGATGCAAAATAAGATCCTGCTAATTGGGGCATCTAGACAAAGAAAAGGCTGCCCTGCGGCAGCCTTCATAGTTATTCCTTCTGGAATCAGGATTAATATAATTAATATGTCAATCCATGACCAAGCTTATAAACATTACCATCACTATCTTTATACGCATATGTCAGTCCTTCTGGCATATACTTGTCCTTGTCATAGCCAGGCACATCATTTCTTGACATGCAATCACCATTTTCATCAACCGCAATAACAGCTTCACTTGCAGGCAATGTTAACGGTAATACACCTACTGGACGGCTATTGCCAGCGATTACCTCATACTGTGCCTTATAGTAAGTATCGTAACCAGCAATAAGGACATCAGCCAAAGGTTCGACATTTCCAAGGATCCATGGCAAAATGACATTCACACTCATAATCACTTTTCCACCACGAACATGGATACTATCTGCCACTTCCTTTAGATGGTCCATTCCACTTAAAGTGGTTTCTTGATAGGTAGACCCATCCAAAGCCGTTTCTGTTTTATCTTCACAGATTTCAAGTTCTAAGAGTCCTGGGGTTGCATTGAAATAAGCTCCTGATTTTGGACTTAAGAACAGAATTGCGATGTCGGCCTCTTCATGATTATCAGTCAAAGTAAATTGACCAAGTTCCTGACATTCCTGTCTTGCTTTTTCTGTATAAGCAGTTGCACGCTCTGGTTCCTTATGGAACACTTCTACATATACCTTCTTATTACCAAGCTTATCAGCAGTTAAAGGTAACGTCTGGTTTGTATTTTTAAGAACGGTTACTGATTTTTTATGAGCTTCATATGCGGCTTCCCAGTTAGCTTGATTTTTTACTACTAAAGTAGCATCCTCTGGTGAAACATAGGTCCGATCATCGAATAGTCCTAAAGCAAACATCTCGGTAAGAAGTCTTACATTGGCCTCATTAATACGTTTTTCACTAATCCAGCCATTTTCAATTGCCTTTTTAAGGTTCGTAATGTCATTAGTATCAGCGACAAGGTCTGTACCTGCGTTAACAGCCTTGGCAAAACGCTCAGCCTCGCTCTTGTCTTCAACACCCCAGCACATTTTACTTGTCACGCCGCTGTCGCTATTTACATAGCCTTTAAATCCGAGTCTTTCTCTAAGGATATGATTAATAAAATAATGATTAAATGTAAAGCCTACTTCTTCGAATGGAATGTCTTCCCCTTCAAATTCTTGAACCACACTTTTCTTGATACTTGGAATCGAATAATACGGCATAATCGATGAAGTGCCATGGTTTACAGCTGCTTGGAACGGTGGCAGGTGATATTTTTCTAAGCTGCCTGGAGTTGGGTATAAGTTCCACTTTCCTTCTGCATAATGCGGATCGAATCCATTTTCCCTTGCACCACCGCCAGGGAAGTGTTTGGTTGTCATCGCAATACTATGTTTCCCCACAGTCTCACCTTGGAATCCGTCAATGATCCGGCCGATTGCATCAGAAATAAATTCTGGGTCTTCCCCAAATGTACCATACGTACGCTGCCATCTAGGATCAGTAGCAGTATCGGCCATATACATATAACCTTTTCTTATCCCCACAGCATCCCACTCATCATGGGCGATCTGAGCAAATTGGCTGATAAGAGAGGCATCACCGCCATTTTTAATTTCTCCTTTAGCTGCTGCTGCAAGCCCTAAAGTTCCAGGCCAAGTCGAAAAGATTCCAGCTGCATCATTCATACCAAAGATGAATTCAGTATTTTCGTTTCTTGAATTAGATGCGATTAAGCAAGGGATCCCAAGACGTGTTCCCTCACATAATTCATTCATAGTATTGACCCACTCTGCCATTTGAGCTGGACTCCAGTTATCTCGAAGGATGAAGTGGCGCAAATGCATGTTTTCAATCGTATGCGTTGTGCCATAAACCTTTTCCAAAGCAAAAATGGTTTCGCCCTTTTCAACAATCCCTTCATCAAGCACGCCATCATGGCTTGTCTTACTCTTATCTTTTTGAGTAAGCCCCATCTGACGGGTATTTATAAGCATCATACCTACCTTTTCATCGAGATTCATTAATGAAACTAGGTTCTCAGCACGTTCTTTAGGGCTCAAACGCCAATCCTTATATGGCTCTAATTTCCCGCTATTATTTAAATCTTTAAATTTTAATCCATCCACTTCGATTATATTCTTAACTCTGACCTCTAAATTTGGTTGTTTATGGTTAGATTCCACTATAATGCCTCCTAATCTTGCTCACCCTAATAAAATGCTCGAAATTTATCTTTTAATTTTTACTTTGATTAAACTTTACTAGTTCATACGATAGGGTGCTCAATTTTGGGTATATCCATTTATTTAGTAAGCAGTTTCTTTAAGAATATTGCTTTAATAAATGAATGTTACCGCTCGCAGTTATAGAATAACAACAAAAAGCTCAAAATATATAGCACTTTTTGCTAAAATTATTGTAAATGTTGCTGTTCGAAAGGAGGATATTATGAAACAGTCCGTTTTTATCCCAGTAATTGGTAAGGATTTTGAAATTTATTACTTCAACAAAAAATATCACTCCGAAGATCATCTTAAGAAATATAATGAATCATCAGTGAACTTTTCCCAATTAGAGACATTATTCCGCCTTCACAGTCATGATGTTTATGAGTTCCTTGTATTTCTAGGCGGGAAATGTGAATTTTTCTGTGAGGGAAAGACCTATAACCTGAGGAGAGGGGATGTTGTGGTCATCCCTCCTTATGCTGTTCATGAGGCTAATGTTAAAGATATTGATAAATACGAACGCATTATTGTTATGGTTAGTAAACATTTAATGGAAGACCTTTCCACTAGTTCACCATCAATGAAAGAGGATATTGTTTATCAAAAGACACAAGGATCGTTTGTATTACAACTTCATTCAAAGAATTTCCAAGATATCATTTCTATATTTCA
>Ga0209796_10001308_pt1 | contig 10746 bp, 5 predicted proteins | sample AgamicOrSfrz_FD_187167 | JGI IMG/M metagenome (GOLD analysis project Ga0209796, IMG submission 187167) | Agave microbial communities from Guanajuato, Mexico - Or.Sf.rz (SPAdes) (version 2) | ecosystem: Host-associated > Plants > Phyllosphere > Phylloplane/Leaf | place: Guanajuato, Mexico...
GGCTCCGTTCTCGCTCGGGGTGACAGCATATTTGATCGCATTCTCGATCAGCGGCTGGAGCAGCAGCGACGGCAAACGGGCGCCGATCGTTTCCGACTCAATCCGGAAATGCGGCCGAAGCCGGTCCTCGAACCGCATCTTCTCGATCTCAAGGTAGAGCTTCAGGGTCTCCACCTCCTGCGCGAGGGTGACATTCGCCGTCGGCTCGTTGGCCAGCGTGTAGCGAAGGAATGAGGACAGCCGGGCCAGCATGGCATTGGCGCGCTCGGTCTGCTTGAGCAGCACCAGAGTCGAGATGGAATTGAGCGTGTTGAACAGGAAATGCGGGTTGAGTTGGTAGCGGAGCATCGCTAGCTGCGCGCTCGAAGCCTGGTTCTCGAGCCGCTCCCGCTGCCGGATCTGCTCTTCCAGCATCAGGTAGTAATTGATCCCGTAGTAGAGCGCCGCCCAAGCCGCGAGCAGCGCGAAATCGAGCAGGATGGCGCCGAAATATTCGACGCCCACGGGCTTCATGCCAGGGTTGACGAAGGTGGCGGCGCTCCACGTCTCGATGAAGGAGAAGGCGCAGGCGGCGAGGACCACGGCAACCAGCGACAGCGCGAGCGTAAGCGCCGGCCGGAGCCGGATCAGGCGGCGGAACAGAGCGCCGATCAGCAGGGTCAGCGAATAGCCGGTCGCCGTCAGAAGCAGGGTATGGACGACGAACATCCAGCCCTTGCTGTTGGCGAAGCCGGAAATCGTCCGAAGAAAGAAGTAACCGCTCCAGCCGATCGACTGCAGAATCCAGAAGGCCCGGTTCTTGTCGTCGAAGAACGGCTGGTCGAGGCCGATCCCGCGGGCGATGGGCGCAGCCGGCGAACGGATCGCCTCGACCTCAGGCGAACGCCGATGCCGAGCCGTCCGCTCGTCGAGGATCGCGCTGTCGGTCGCCATTGCCGCCGATATAGAGGGGCAGCGCAGCCATTGCGAGACGGCAGCTTTGCCGGGTCGTTCACCGGGGCTATGGCTGCGGCGGGCTGGATTGGGAGAGACTGCGCGATGAGATTGCTGACGGCCGCGGTTCTGATGGGCGCTCTGGCTCTAGCGGCCTGTCACCCGCGATCGGGTGCGGGTCAGGCCGCCGACAATCCCGTCGCGCCGATCCTTACCACCGCCGATGCCGTGGACGATCAGAGCTTTGCACGGCCCCTGGAAGCGCGCGTGACGCATCTCGCGCTGGACCTCGATGTCGATTTCGACACCAAGCGGATCGGCGGAACAGCGACTCTCGACATCCAGCGGCGGCCCGACGCCAAGACGATCGTGCTGGACGACAATGGTCTGCAGATCGACGCCATTACCGACCAGCATCGCAGGGCGCTGCCATTCAAGGTGGGGGCGGCCAGGCCAGAGATGGGTTCGCCGCTGGTCATCGCGCTTCGGCCGGACACCAGCCGGATCATCGTCACCTACAAGAGCGCGCCCAACGCCGGCGCCTTGCTGTGGCTGACGCCTCAGCAGACGGTCGGCAAGAAGGCGCCATTCCTGTTCAGCCAAGGCGAAGCCATCGAGAATCGGAGCTGGATTCCGACCCAGGATTCACCCGGCATCCGGCAGTCTTGGGAAGCGACAATCCACGTGCCGGCCGGAATGACCGTGGTGATGAGCGCTCCGCGCCCCGAGCAGCCGATCACCGAGGGCGGCGAAGGCGTGTTCAACTTCCGGATGGATCACCCGGTCGCGTCCTACATGATCGCGATTGCCGTCGGCGATCTCGCCTTCCGGCCGCTGGGACCGCGCACCGGCGTCTGGGCGGAGCCCGCGACGCTCCCCGCCGCCGCCGCCGAATTCTCCGACACTGAGAAGATGGTTTCGGCCGCGGAGGCTCTCTACGGCCCCTATCGCTGGGGCCGATACGATGTCCTGGTGCTGCCGCCCTCGTTTCCATTCGGAGGCATGGAAAATCCCAATATGACCTTCCTGACGCCGACCGTCATCGCCGGCGACAAGAGCCTGGTGAACGTCGTCGCGCATGAGCTGGCGCACAGCTGGTCGGGCAATTTGGCGACCAACGCGACCTGGAACGATGGCTGGCTGAACGAGGGCATGGCGACCTATGCCGAGCGGCGGATCGTCGAGGCGCTCTACGGGAAGAAGCAGGCCGACGAGCAGATCGCGCTCGGGATTGACACCCTGAACAAGGCGGTCGCCGATGCCGCCGCGGGCGGAGGCAACGCGACCCGACTGCACACCGATCCCAAGCTCAAGGATTCCGATCAATCGGGCGAAATTGCCTATGAGAAAGGCTCCGCGTTCCTGCGGACCATCGAGGCGATCGTCGGCCGGCCGGCGTTCGACGCCTGGCTCAAGGGCTATTTCGACCGGCACGCCTTCCAGCCGGTGACCTCGGCCATGTTCCTGGCGGATATCCGCCAGCATCTGGTCAAGGGCGACACGTCTCTGGAAGCCAAGCTGATGCTCGACCGCTGGGTCTATCAGCCCGGCATTCCGCCGAACATGGTGCGCCCGCCCGCCGACACCTTCGCCGAGCAGGACAAGGCGGCGCGGGCATTTGCCGCCGGAAACGCCGTTCCCGAGGACTGGGCAGGCTGGACCACCGATGAGCGGCTGCGGTTCCTAACCCGGCTGCCGCGCAAGCTGCCGGCGCGGAGCCTCGATGCGCTTCAAACTGCGTTCAAGCTCAACCAAGCCCGCAACTCGGAAGTGCGGTTCGCTTGGCTCGATACGGCCGTCGCCAACCATTATGACGCAGCAATCCCCTCTCTCCAGCAATTCCTGACCGAACAGGGACGCGGCAAGTTCGTGATGCCGCTGTTCCAGGCGCTAGCGAAGGATAGTTCGTGGGGCGAGCCGATTGCCCGCCGGATCTATCCGCTCGCGCGGCCGCTCTACCACCCGGTTGTCACGCGCGTCCTCGACCCGCTTTTTGTCGCCAAGCCGACGGAAAAAGGGGCGAAATGAGCGCGAAATAACGTGCGCCCTTAACTGCGCTTAAAGGGTCTTTGGCTAAGCCCTGCCGAACAGTTGGAACGGCGGGCGAATGTACGAAGCTCCTGATCGATATAAGCGTTTGATTTCGGCACGGCTTCCCGGCGGCGAGTCCGCTGGCCTGGCGGCTGACGAGTCGACGGCCGAAAGCTCACCGCTCCGCGACGTCCAGCTGATCTCGCGCGCCCACCTCGCGCCGTTCTTCGCCGCGGCCAACATCATCGCCGCCCTGCTCATGGCGGAAGTGCTGTGGGACGCCGTCGGCAGCTTCCTCCTCCTGCCTTGGTTCGTCGCCGTGGCTGCGATCAACCTTGGCGCGATGCAGCTCGCCCGAACCCAGTCGATTACTTGCGTCGGCCGCTCCGGCCGCCGAGTGCCGCAATGGCTGATGGTTGGCGAAGTGATCGCACGTGCCGCCGTCTGGCTGAGCCTGCCGCTCTATCTGTTCCCCACGCTCGACGGCTCGCATCAGGTGATTACGGCCTCGCTGACGGCGGGCCTTGGCATCGGCGCGCTCGGCCTCGTCGTTGTGCCGCCATGCGCGACCGCGTGGATGATCTGCTTCACCTCCGGGGTCGTGGGCGCGCTGTTCATGGGCCGTCACACGGTCCCCTTCCAGCACATGCTGTCGATCGTCTTCACGATCGGTGTCGCCATCTTCGGCGTGCTGACGGTTGCCCGCTGGGCGTTCGGGCAGCTCAAGACAAACGCAGACGTCGGAAGCCAGAGCGAGAGCGCCAGCCTGCTGCTGCAGGAATATGAGCAGCGCGGCGTGGGCTGGCTGTGGGCGGTCGATTCGGAGAACCGCGTCACCTACATCAGCTCGCGCATGAGCACCCTGCTCGGCCGTCCTGCAGGGCAGCTGCTCGGCCATTCGCTCCCCTCGCTTCTCGGCGGCCATGCCGAGCTCGGCCGAGTGCTGCTTGAGAAGCAGCCGTTCAACTCGCTGGACATGGAACTGACGACTGCCCGCGGCACCCGCTGGGTATCGATGGCGGGCGACCCGATCATCGACACCGCCGGCCGCTTCGAAGGTTTCCGCGGCGTGGGATCCGACATCACCGAGATTCGCCAGACTCAAGAGCGCCTGACCCATCTCGCCAATGTCGACGTGCTCTCGGGGCTCCCGAACCGCGGCCGGGTGCGCCAGTTGCTCGGCGAAGCACTGCGGGGCGCGACCAGCGGCAATGTGCCTTGCGCGATCATGTTCCTCGATCTCGATGGCTTCAAGCCGGTCAACGACACCTTCGGGCATCCCAAGGGCGACGCGGTGCTCCGCGCCGTTGCCAAGCGGCTGGTCGACGAAGTCAGCACCGACGGCCACGTCGGCCGGATGGGCGGCGACGAGTTCGCCATCGTCGTCACCGACGCCCAGAGCCGCCGCAAGGTGGAGCAGCTTGCCGACCGGATCATCCAGGCCATCAAGGAACCCTATCTGATCGATCAGACGGAAATCCGAATCGGCGTGTCGATCGGCTGTGCGTTCGGCCCGATCGACGGCGCCACGGTCGACGATCTGATCCTGAAGGCGGACCTCGCGCTCTACCAAGCGAAGGACGCCGGCCGCGGGTGCGCGCGCTATTTCTCGTCCGAGCTTCAATCCGAACAGGAGGACCGGGTCCGGCTGGAGACCGACCTCCGCCAGGCGCTCGCATCCAAGCAGTTCCACCTGGCCTTCCAGCCGCTGATCAACGCCAAGACCCAGAAGCTCATCGGCTTCGAGGCGCTGATCCGCTGGAATCACCCGAAGCGCGGGTTCGTGCCGCCGAACGTCTTCATCCCGGTTGCGGAGGAAAGCGGGCTCATGCCGGCGATCGGCGATTGGGTGATCGACGAGGCCTGCAAGGCCGCTGCCTCCTGGCCCGAGCCGATTACGGTCGCGCTGAACATCTCGCCCAAGCAGATCGTCCAGCCGGCGCTTCCGAATACGGTCAGCGAATCGCTTGCCCGCTACAAGCTCGCCGGCAACCGCATCGAGCTTGAAGTCACCGAAGGCGTGTTCCTCGGCGATCACGGTTCGACCCTTGATACGCTGAAGCGTCTTCGCCAGCTTGGCGTCGGCATTGCGCTCGACGACTTCGGGACCGGCTATTCGTCGATCGGCTATCTGAACAAGGCCGTGTTCCACAAGCTCAAGATCGACGGCAGCTTCGTCCGCGAAGCCGGCTCGCGGCCGGAGAACGTCGCGATCATCCAGTCGATCGTCCAGCTCGCCAAGAGCTTCCGGATGTCGATTACGGCCGAAGGCGTGGAAACGGCCGAGGACTTCGAGCGTATGCGCGACCTCGGCTGCGACATCATCCAGGGTTATCTGTTCGGCAAGCCACTCGCCTATGAGCGCGCCAACGAAATGGTGCTCGGGCTTAGCGCAAAGCGGATGGCAGGCTGAATCCGGCTAGGGGATGATCCGCAGGCGGCCGGCCATCGTGCCGGCGAATTGAACCGGGTGATCCGGCCGCGCCTGCTCGAGCCCGCCCTTGGCAAGAGAATCGAAGCGTGCGGCTAGGTCGCGATGCGATTGCGCAGCGCGGGCGTCCGCCGCCTGAGCTGCGGCTGCGCGCTCCTCATCGGCGCGCCGACTGAAATAATGGCGATTGTTTTCCGCTGGTTCCATGGGGCGGCTATAACATCCGCCGCCCCCGCCCGGCGCTAATCGAGGTTATCAGTTGCGCGTTAGGATGTAATGACGCGCCAAGCGGTATTCGGTGGGTGTGATCCGGCCATCGCGGTCGATGTCCGCAAGCTTGCGGAAAGCCGCTGCAGCGGCGGCGGCCTCCTTGGGTGACAAAGCGATGTCGCCATTGGCATCGAAAAAGCGCAGCGCCCAGTTCATCAACACCCAGTCCCGCTGAAAGAACGCCTGCGCGGCGGTGGTGTGCGCGGCCGAAGCTGCCCTTCTCGGTCCGGCCGGAAGAGCGGACGATTGAGCGAGCGGCGTCAGGATGATGAGCAATGCAGCGAGATTCGTCAGGCTCATGATCATCTCCTGCAAAAGGGAATCGATTTAGCCGATCGGTCCAAGCGCTCCTCGAACGGCCTTGGCAAGAGCATCGGCTCGGAAGGGCTTGGCAAGCAACGGTGAGCCCGGCGCCACCCGCTTGACCGCTTCCGTCTCGCTATAGCCGGAAACGAACAGGATCGGTTGCCGGGGATTATCGGCGAGGATTCGGCTCGCCACCTCGGCGCCGGAGAGCCCAGGCATGATGAAATCGAGGACGACGAGGTTCGGCGTCTCGCGCGCGATCTCAGCCAGCCCACGCTCACCGTCGCCCGCTTCGCTAACCCGATAGCCCTGTTCCTCAAGGCTGGCGACGATGAACCCGCGCACGTCGGGGTCGTCGTCGATGACGAGCACCGATCCTGCGCGCCGCTCCTGCTCCGGTTCCAGGGCGTCGGCGGCCAAAAGGCTTGAGTCGGTCGCGCCGTCCGCCTCCGCCTGACGGAAGTAGAGCTTTACGGACGTGCCTTCGCCGGGCGTGCTGTCGATCCTCGCCGTGCCTCCGGATTGCCGCGCCATGCCATAGACCATCGACAGGCCTAGTCCGGTACCCTTACCGACGTCCTTGGTGGTGAAGAAGGGCTCGAACGCACGCTCCACGATCTCCGGCGGCATGCCGGTGCCGGTGTCACTGATGCACAGCTCGATATACTTGCCTGGGTCGAGCTCGGAATCGCCATCGACCTGGACCGCCCTGCTGGCGAAGCGAAGCACCCCGCCGTTGGGCATCGCGTCGCGAGCGTTGATCGCAAGGTTGAGGACCGCGACCTCGAGCTGAGTCGGATCGGCCATCACCGGCATCATTTCGTGGTCGAGATCGAATTCCTTGGTGATCCCCGGCCCGAGTACGTTGCGCAGCAGCGGGCGCATGTTCTGGATCAGCGGCGCGACCTGGGTCGGGCGAACCTCCAGACGCTGGACCCGGCTGAACGCCAGCAGCTGTCCGGTGAGGCGAGCGCCGCGATCGGCGGCGGCGAGAGCGTTGACGGCATAGCGCTTGATCCGTTCGTCCTCGGCGCGCTTGGCGATGATATCGAGGCCGCCGACAACGACGGTCAGAAGATTGTTGAAATCGTGCGCGATGCCCCCCGTGAGCTGGCCGAGCGCTTCCATCTTCTGGCTTTGCCGAAGCTGCTCCTGAGCGGCCTTGAGGTCCGTGACGTCGCGCGCTTCGAATAGCAGATACAGCACCGCGCCGTCGCCCCCACGCACCGGCTGGACCGAAATGTCGATGTAAGCGGTTGGCGCGCCGTCGCGTTCAAGGCGCACCTGCTGGCTGAAGATTTTCCCCGAAGCAGCGGTGCGAACGGCTCGCTTGATCATGCGAACCTGCCGTGGGTAGAGCTTGAAAGTCGGCCCGTCCCAGATCTTCCGGCCCACTGCCTCGCGAGTCGCTGCCGATCGCCACGGGCCGCCCTTGCTGTTCAGCTCAACGACGGTCCCGTCAGGATCCATCAGCACCAGCACTTCGAGCACCGTGTCGAAGACGGCCCGGAAGCGGGCTTCGCTCAGAGCCAACTCTCCCGTGCGCTGTTCGACCTGGCGACGCAGCTCCAGCTCGGCTTCCTTGGCAAGGGTAATGTCGCTGGCGACGCCGATGAAGCCGCTAAGCTGCCCGTCAGCGCCGAAGCGTGGTTGCGAGACGCTGCGCAGCCATCGGTACTCGCCGTCGTGGCGAAGGTAGCGCGCCTCGAGGGTGAAGGGCTGCAGCGACGCCTCGCCCGCGAGGCTGCCGGCAACGATTCGGTCAACGTCATCCGGATGGATCCGACTGCGCCAGTCAATCAGCCGTGCCGCTTCCCTCGTCTCGCCGGGCCCTGTTACGAATTCGACATAGGCGTCATTGACGAAGTCGCGGACCCGGTCGAGTCGCGTCACCCACATCAAGGCCGGCGCACTATTGGCGATGCGGCGGAACCGCTCCTCGCTTTCACGAAGCGCCCGCTCGGCGGCGCGCTGCTCGGTGACGTCGCTGACGAGCACGATCAGCCCGCGGATATCGCCGCTCGGATCAGCCCAGGGAACATAGTCGGTCTGCACCGCAACCGGCCCGCGGCCGGGGTGGCTAAGCTCGCTGGCGAAGAATTGGCGCTCGCCTGCAAAGGCGGCTTCGAGCAATGGCTTGCGCTGCGCGAACGCGTCCGCGCCGAGCATGTCGGCCATGGTTCGCCCGACGATTTCGCCGCGGTCGAGCTCGAACCACTCGGCAAGCGGACGATTGACGAAGCGATAGACGAAATCGGCCCCGACGTAGCCGATCATCACTGGCAGCAAGTCGGCGATGGCCAGCATCGCTTCGAGGTTGAGCGCTCCGCCGCCAAGCGCCGTGACCAGCGGTTCGTGGTCCAGCGTATCGCGCGGCCGAGAGGACAACGGCTCTCCCGTCTGCCGACGTTGCGGTCCTTCCGCCCCTTGCACCCCGTGACGCGACATCAGCGGCAACGAATAAGCGCAAAATCCGAAGAGTCGAATACGCAAGTTAGCCTGTCCGGGGGACGCCGTTGCTGGTGCCACGTTTGCCGCGCGGGGGGCAGGTTGCTAAGGGCGGCGCCATCCCCATCTCCGGCTCAGACGAACCGCTCGAGCGACAGCGAAGGACCATTATGATTCCGACCGGCCAGGACAGCCTCAAGACCCGTTCCACGCTCCAGGTCGGAGACAAGAGTTTCGCTTATTATTCGCTGCCCAAGGCGGCCGAGACGCTTGGCGACGTGGCGCGACTGCCCTTCTCGATGAAGGTGCTGCTGGAGAACCTGCTGCGGTTCGAGGATGGCACGACGGTCACCCGTGACGATCTCCACGCCATGGCCGATTGGCTGAAGGAGCGGCGGATTGCCCGCGAGATCCAATATCGGCCCGCCCGGGTGCTGATGCAGGACTTCACCGGCGTGCCTGCCGTTGTCGACCTCGCCGCGATGCGCGACGCCATGACCCAGCTCGGCGGCAGTGCGCAGAAGATCAATCCGCTGGTGCCCGTGCACCTCGTCATCGACCACAGCGTCATGGTCGACGAATTCGGCACCCCAAGGGCGTTCAGCCAGAATGTCGAGCATGAATATGCCCGCAACGGTGAGCGCTACCAGTTCCTCAAGTGGGGGAGCCAGGCGTTCGATAATTTCAAGGTCGTGCCGCCCGGCACCGGCATCTGCCACCAGGTGAACCTCGAGCATATCGCCCAGAGCGTCTGGACGGCCGAGGACCAGAATGGCGAGACGATTGCCTACCCAGACACGCTCGTCGGCACCGACAGCCACACGACCATGGTCAACGGCCTTGGCGTGCTGGGCTGGGGGGTTGGCGGGATCGAGGCCGAAGCAGCGATGCTCGGCCAGCCGGTCAGCATGCTGATCCCAGAGGTGGTCGGCTTCCGACTCGATGGGGAGCTCAAGGAAGGCATCACCGCGACCGACCTGGTGCTGACCGTCACCCAGATGCTGCGCCAGAAGGGTGTGGTCGGCCGCTTCGTCGAATTCTACGGCCCCGGCCTCGACGCGCTGACGCTCGCCGACCGGGCGACGATCGCCAACATGGCGCCCGAATATGGCGCGACCTGCGGCTTCTTCCCGATCGATCAGCGCACGATCGACTATCTTGAGCTGACCGGCCGCGACGCTGACCGCATCGCCCTGGTGCGGGAATATGCCAAGGCGCAGGGCCTGTGGCGGGATTCGTCCACGCCCGAGCCATTGTTCACGGACACGCTGGAGCTCGACATGAGCTCGATCGAGCCGTCGCTCGCCGGCCCGAAGCGGCCGCAGGATCGGGTTCTGCTGAGTGACGTCGACGACCAGTTCAACCGCGACCTTAGCGAGACCTATCGCAAGGGCGACGAGCCGCGGTGCGCGGTGGAAGGAGAGCAATTCGACTTCGGCAACGGCGACGTCGCCATCGCTGCGATCACCAGCTGCACCAACACATCCAATCCCTCGGTGCTGATCGCCGCCGGCCTCGTCGCCCGCAAGGCCCGCGCCAAGGGCCTGACCAGCAAGCCGTGGGTCAAGACCAGCCTTGCGCCGGGCAGCCAGGTCGTGACCGACTACCTCAACGAGAGCGGCCTCAGCGAGGACTTGAACGCCCTCGGCTTCGACCTCGTCGGCTATGGCTGCACGACCTGCATCGGCAACAGCGGCCCACTCGCTGAGCCGATCAGCAAGGCGATCAACGAGAACGATCTGGTCGCGGTCAGCGTTCTGTCCGGCAACCGCAACTTCGAGGGGCGCGTGTCCCCCGACTGCCGCGCCAATTATCTCGCCTCGCCGCCGCTCGTGGTTGCGTTTGCACTCAAGGGCACCGTCCGCAGCGACATGGTCAAGGAGCCGATCGGCACATCGGCGAATGGCGAAAAGGTCTACCTCAAGGACATCTGGCCATCGAACGAAGAGGTTCGCGCACTGATGGACCAGCATGTCCATTCCGCGATGTTCCGCCGCCGCTATGCCGACGTTTTCCACGGCGACGATCGCTGGCGGGCGATCGATGTCACCGGCGGCGCGACCTACAGCTGGCCGGCCGACTCCACCTACATCCAGAACCCGCCATACTTCACCGGCATGACGATGACCGCGACCGCGCCCGGCGACATTGTCGATGCGCGGGCGCTGGCTGTGTTCGGCGATTCCATCACCACCGATCACATTTCCCCTGCGGGTGCGATCAAACCGGACAGCCCGGCCGGCCGCTATCTGCTCGAGCACGGCGTGCCGCGGGCCGAGTTCAACAGCTACGGCGCCCGCCGTGGCAACCATGAAGTGATGATGCGC
>Ga0209796_10001309_pt1 | contig 10743 bp, 9 predicted proteins | sample AgamicOrSfrz_FD_187167 | JGI IMG/M metagenome (GOLD analysis project Ga0209796, IMG submission 187167) | Agave microbial communities from Guanajuato, Mexico - Or.Sf.rz (SPAdes) (version 2) | ecosystem: Host-associated > Plants > Phyllosphere > Phylloplane/Leaf | place: Guanajuato, Mexico...
CGGTCCAAGCGGTGCTCATGATGAGTTCCTGATGGCAGCAACCGCGCAAAATCTGCGAAGAATGGCCAAGTGGCTCATGCCAGCAAGCAAGCAGATGAATCAGGCCGCTACATGACCAGCAACGGGGGATCGCTGCCTGATTCAAGTTCGCCACTTCGCTAAGCGCCACAACTCGGAAACGTGTCGCCAACTTCTGCGCCCCCAACCACAACACGACTTTTTCAACAGAATCGGCCAAGAAGTGACGTTCGATGTCGTCCCGACGGTGCCATTCGGACGGCCGCTCCCCTTGGATAACGGTCCTTACGTCTCTGGCGCACGGGCCTAAGGAAGGCTGGGAGAGCAGATGTCGCGGTACCCGTGGGTGCTTTGATTTTGCAAGCAGCGGTAGGAACCGTGCTTATCCTAATCGGACATCTGGCTCAACAAACGCAAAAGCGCATCGGGCGCTCCTGCCTTCTGGCAGTAGCCGTCGAACCCGGCCGCCACCCCGCTTCTGCAGACCGTGGAAGCGTCCTGCGCGGTGAAAGCGACGATAACGATGTCCCGGGTACCCGGGTTCTGCCGCAACTGCCGTGCAACGCCGAAACCGTCCATGCCAGGCATGTTGATGTCCAGTATCGCAACGTCGGGCGTCCAGACAGCGATCGCCCCGGCGACCTCCGGTCCGCTGAGGACGAAGCGCGTGTCGTACCCTGACACCGAAAGGAACATGGAAATTGCTTCCGCACCGTCGTAATAATCATCGACGACGAGCACCCGACGCTGCTCCGTCGCGCTTCGAGCCAGAGTACGCGGCGTCCAACGTGTAATGTGGGAGGATGACATAAACGATACATATCGGCACTTTGCACAGACTTCTTCAACAGCCGCTGTTCCCGGCGCTTTTCTAGGCAGAATTCCCCGGGTAACGACAACGGCCAGAACCTGCTACACATGAGAGGGGCACTATGATTCTGTCGGATTTTATCGAAGCGAACCTTGATAGTCTAATCCACGACTGGACCGAGTATGCCCGCGCCGTCGCCCCTGTGAATGTCCGCCTGAGCGAAGAGCAACTGCGCAATTCGGCCCGCCAGATGCTGGCGGGGATCGCGGCCGATATGCGGGAGGCGCAAACTCCGGCGCAGCAGCTGGCAAAGTCGCAGGGCGACCGGGCGGAACCCCATTCGGCTTTCAACAGGGTCGGGCGGGAACACGCGGACGACCGTCAGAGCCAGGGTTTCGAGATCAGGGCGTTGGTGGCGGAATTTCGTGCGCTGCGGGCCAGTGTCCTGCGGCGATGGTCACGGACAGCGCAGCCTGATGCGGCGGCATTTGAGGAGATGATCCGCTTTAACGAGGCTATTGATCAGATGCTCGCGGAGTCGGTCGATCAGTTCGCAAAACGCACGGAGCGCATCAGGGACCTCTTCGCCGGGGTGCTTGCGCACGACCTGCGCTCCCCCGTGGGCTCAATATTACATTCGGCGTACGTCCTGCTCCGGGATGAGAATCTGTCGCCCACGAGCATGCGGGCGGGAGCGAACATCCAGCGAAGCGCCGATCGGGTGAAGACGATGATCGACGATCTTTTTGTGTTCACCCGCACGCGCCTGGGGGACTCGCTCCCGGTTGACCCCACCCAGCAGGATTTTGGGCGCATCTGTCTTGACGCAGTCGATGAAGTATGTGCGGCCAGCCCCGACGCGCAGATCGAGGTCAGACTGAGGGGCGAAATCGCCGGCATCTGCGACGGCGCCCGCATGAACCAGCTGGTCGTGAACCTCCTGACGAATGCTGTGCAGCACGGGTCGGGGGCAATCCGTCTCGAAGGCGCTGGTGACGGTGCGCACGTCACGCTCACCGTCTCGAATGGAGGCGCGCCGATACCTGCAGCCGCGCTTCCAACGCTTTTCGACCCTTTGACGCGAGGGGGACCATCGGCGGAGCATAAGAGATGCTCGTCAGGCATGGGCCTCGGTCTGTACATCTGCCGATGTATTGCAAACGCGCACGGGGGCACAATTGCAGTTGAATCGGGCGAGAGCGGAACTGTATTCACGGTGCAGATCCCGCGTTTTCTGACGCTTCACTGAGCGCTTCGCAATCCTCTGTTTCGCGTCGGCCAGTTTGCGGGCGCCAATGTTCCCGGGACTGACAGGCGCAAGCGCGGTGCGATCCAAGCCCTCGCCAGCACTGGCGAGCGACGAGATCGTGTAGACAATTAGCTCGGCATTGCCTCATTTTTCCCGTAGCGGCCATCGGTGCGCTGGAATAACAGCCGGGCGGTGACTATCCTTAATGCACGATCGTCAGATGTCGGGACCGCAATGGCAACGGCGACGGTTGGGCAATATGTGGTTGCAACCGAGGAGCGCTACGAACACGCTGCCTGGCGATCCCTATGTGCCGTCAGTTCTGGGAGTTCCGGCAGTGCGACTGTGCTGTTTCGCGAGGATGATTGTAGCCCGCCATTTGACTCGCCCGTCGAAGCCGCGCAATCTGCGCTTCAGCGCGGCGTCAGATTTGCCCGGTCACTTGGCGATCCCACAGTTGTAGGGCTACTGACGCTCTATTCGTAGGAACCGCCCGGTGGGCGCGCCCGACGAGAATGCCGGGGCAAAGGGCGAGCACTGACATGACTGACACTGCAAATTCACATCGCACCGGCCAATTTTCGGCTGGTATGGCGGCCGTGCATCACGGTGCGGGCGGCGGCCGGCCAGTTGCGGATCGTTCCAGTGTGGCAGACACTAGGCCCGCACGCCGCCTGCGCCAGACGCATCAGGATTCATTGCAGCGTAAAGCACGGCTTCGAAGAAATGACAGTGATCCTCGACTCGGTGTCGCCCGGGACATTGACCGACATCGCCCGTCGGCTTCGTGCGCAACAGTGGGTGGTGGCGACCGCCGTGCACTGACGACGCGCTCGACCTGGCCGGTCGCGCATCGCGCGGGTGGGCAGCACAGACAGACCCCGCGGTTCAGCACCTGAACGCGGTGGTTTAACCCCGGAAGCGCCGTTATGATGGTCTGCCCTAAGACGGTTGCCTTCGGCCGCATGGGAAGTCGGGCCGAAGTCCCCAGAGGTGCGTGCGCTCGAACGTCGATCTTCGGGCAACCGGCCATGAGGGACATTCTCCGCCCTTTCGCTCGGACATTGCGATGGCCGCTATGGATGGCAAACCGGCCATTTGCCGACGTGCCGATCGAAACGCTCAGTGCTCACGGCGGTTCACGCTATTCTGCTATACAGTTCACCCCTAACCGCGTTATTTTCCGACACTTTCCTCGAAACGGACCTCTCGGCGGGGTGGCCGCCGGGAGGGGCGAGCCCGGAAAGCCCATCGCCACACCAACTGAAAGACATTCGCACGCTCCATACGAGGTAATCCCCTCGCGACGGCTGCCGCAAGGCATTAATAGGGAATATGGTGAGGCGAGTGCCGAGTCCATAGCTGTGCCCGCAACTGTAAGCGCGGAGTCCAATGTCATGAAGCCACTGGGTAACCGGGAAGGCGACGCCGGGCGCTGATGCGCAAGCCAGGAGACCTGCCGCGCGCCGGGCGCCTATGCGTCCGGACCTAGGCGCCCATAACGGGCGAGTCAACCGGCATGCGAGGACATTCATGCAACAGCGTTACCTTTCCCACCTATTCGACGACGGACCACACGCGCTGCGCGGCAAGGTTGTCGCAATCTTTTCCCTGCTTATCGCGGCTAACATCGGCATCTGGATCTGGGCGCTTGCGGCTTTGCACGATCGGCCGGCACTGATCGGCACCGCGTTGCTGGCCTATACGTTCGGCCTGCGGCATGCGGTCGACGCCGACCACATCGCGGCAATCGACAACACCACGCGCAAGCTGATGCAAAGCGGCAAGCGGCCACTCGCAGTGGGCTTCTTCTTTTCGCTGGGTCATTCAACCATCGTCGTCGCGCTATCCATTGCGGTGGCGTTCGCGGCGGTCACGCTCAAAGCCCGCTTCGAGGATATGAAAGCGATTGGCGGAGTCATCAGCGCCTCCGTTTCCGCGGCCTTTCTGCTGGTACTGGCAATCGTCAACGTTATGATTCTCGTATCGGTGGTGAAAACTTTCCGGCGCGTGCAGCGCGGCGAGCGACTTGTCGAGGAGGATCTCGACATGCTATTGAACAGGCGCGGTTTCCTCTCGCGAATTTTCCGCCCGCTGTTCCGGCTGGTCTCGCGTAGCTGGCACATGTACCCGATCGGATTTCTGTTCGGCCTGGGATTCGATACGGCTACCGAAGTCGCACTGTTCGGCATTTCCGCTGCTCAGGCGGCCGACGGCATGTCGCTCGCGACGATCCTGATCTTCCCCGCGCTATTTACCGCCGGAATGTGCCTGATCGACACAGCCGACGGTGTGCTGATGCTCGGAGCCTATGGTTGGGCCTTCATGAAGCCAGTGCGCAAGCTGTACTACAACATCACGATTACCTTCGTGTCGGTGGTCGTGGCAGTGTTGATCGGCGGCATAGAAGCACTCGCCTTGATCGGCGACAAGCTTGAACTGAAGGGACCGTTCTGGGATGTGATAGCCACCGCTTCGGATAATTTCGGGCTGCTCGGCTACGCGGTGATTGGCATTTTCGTTGTCAGCTGGCTGGCGTCCGTTCTGTTCTACAAGCTCAAGCGGTACGACGATCTGCCCGTGAACGTGGGCTGATTCATCGTCGGGCGTGCAACGCGTCCGGCTCAAACATGCAAATGATCGTGCTGATCGGACGCGTCGCCGTGATGGTGTCGCGCGCGTTCGATCAACACGGGGATCGTATGCAGGCGCGCAAAGCGCACACCACGCTGACTGGCTACGCTATCCGCGAAGGCTGCAACATCCTGCGAACGCCCCCTTAAGACTGACGATTCGAGCAGGCTATCGTGGTCCAGATGGACGCGCGTGCTCGCCACCGCCAGATCGTGCCGGTCGTGGTGCGCCTGCGTGATGCGGCGCGCCAGATCGCGCGTGGCATCGTCATAAACGTAAGTAAGCGTCGCGACGCATTGCTCTCCGATCTCGCCGGCCGGTTCACGCGCCTGACTGGCGCGCATGCAACCATCAATACGAACGACCCATCGTCAGGCCGCAATCAATTGGTGATTGCAACTGGCGTGCGTCACCGCTTCTGATTCGCGAAGCGCGAAGGCTGGCGTTCGGTGGCGCCAGCAGGCCTCCTGTAAGCCGGATAACGCGCAGATAACCGCAGTCCACGATGGCCGGGCAACGCACGCTCAGTGTCGCGCGTCACCCGACTCACGTTTAAAACCTGTAAGACACGGTCACCTGGGCCGACAAGGGAGTACTTGGCATCAGCGTATAGTCGAAAGTCGCAGCCGAGCCTCCGGTGTAGTACTTGCGGTTGAACAGGTTGTAGATGTTCAACTGCGTTTCCCATCGGCCCTGCTGATAGGACGCCATCGCATCGGTACGCACGTATCCGGCGAGTTTGAACGTATTGGGCAAGGTCGCCTCCCGTGGGCCTACGTAATAAACTCCTGCTCCGACCTGCAAGCCTGGAATGGACGGTAACTGGTACACCGTCCAGACACTCGCGCTGTGCCGCGGAACATTGCTCAAAAGATCGCCCGCAGGAAACGTTGTATCGCTCGTGACCTTGGCAACGGTGTACGCATAGGTGACGATGGCTTTCCATCGTGGCGTGATGTTGCCGGCGATGTCGAGTTCCACGCCCTGGCTCCTTTGCCTGCCCGTCAGCACTTGCAGCAACGGGTTGGAGGGGTCGGTGGTGAGGATGTGGTTCCGGTCCAGATTGAACAACGCCAGGTTCGCATTGAGCCGGTCCTTGATCAGCTCCTGCTTGACGCCCACTTCGAACTGCTGTGCGACTTCAGCGTCGTAAGTGACGTTGCTGCCGCTGTGACCGACGTTCGGCGAATGACTGATGCTCCAGTCGGTGAAGAACGACGTAGTGGCCGTGGGTTGCCACACCAGACCGACGCGCGGCGAAAAGGTCGACTGCTGCCCTCGGCCAGTCGGTTCACCGGCCTGATCGGCGCGGTTGATGAATCGGTCTCCCCGCAATCCAACCTGGAACCTGATCTGGCTGGTCAGATCAACGAGGTCCTGCACATAGACGCCATAGTCCGCACCTCGCCCCTGGTGTCCCGGCAATGGATCGCTCGGGGTCAGTCCGGACAGGTAGTTGGGGTCGAAGAGGTCCAGCGTCATCGTGGAAACCTTCGACCCGCCACTGCTAACTTCGAGATAGCCGTAATCGACACCCGCAAGCAGCGAGTGCTTCAGGCTTCCGGTGTAGAAGTCACCGACCAGCTCGGCACGGGCCGCCCATTGGCGGGATACTTCGTTCGCGCCGCTGTACACGGAGTAGTCCAGCAGATTACCCGTTGGCGTCGTGCTGTCAGGGAAGGACTGAGTCGAGAGCTGGCGTGCATAGGTGTACTGCCCCGACAATCGCAGCTTCCAGTTCTTCGAAAGCTCGTGCTCAAATAGCAACGTCTCTGACAGGGTGTCGTTTCTGCCATAGTCCCCATCGACCCCGGGGTACATGCCGCTGCGGAGCCCGTAATAGCGGGTCCGGGAAAGCTCCGGATAGTTGGCCACAGCGGGAACTCCAAAGTCGAAGCCATCACGGTTCAGGTGGTTGTACTCGGTCAGCAGAGTCATCGATGTGCCGTGACGGTTATCCCAGGTGATGGCCGGCGCGAAGGACCATGACTTGTAGCCCGCGTTGTCCCTAAAGGTCGAGTTGGTTTCGGCCGAGGCGTTCAGCCGGATGCTCAGATCGTCGTTCAGCACCCGGTTCACATCCATGGTGGTGCGCGCGAGGCCATAACTTCCGCCGGTCGCACTGACCTCGCCGAAGTTTTCCCACTCGGGCCGTTTGGAGATCGTATTGATATAACCGCCCACCGCACCGATGCCGCCATACAGGGCACCCGCAGGCCCCTTGAATACCTCGACACTGTCGATGTTCTGTACGTCGCGGAACGCGTAGTAGCCGTAATTCCGGAAGCCGTCGCGCAAGCCGTTGCTCTCGCTGAATCCGCGGATGTTGAAGAAGGTCGCGCCATTGCCGCCGTAGCTTGCCTCGGCGTGCACGCCGCTTACGTTGTCGGCAATCTGGTCGATGCTCGTGACGCCGCGGTCCTGCAGAACCTCGGACGGCACGACCTGAATGGACGCGGGGTAGTCTTTGAGAGGCGTGCCGGTCCTGGTCGTGGTGCCGGACGTTTCGGGGGTATAGCTTGAACTGGCGGTGCCGGTCACGGTTATTGCCGGCATGACGTGGTCCGCTGCGGCCTGATCGTTCATAACGCTGCCGTTATTGACGTCCGCCTGCCCGGATACTCTCCTGCCCGGAAGGCTCGTCGTCGCATCGGACGACGTGCTCACCGGGGGCGATGACGGATCCGTCGCATGCGCTTGAGGCGCGGCGGCGAGCCCCGCAAACAACATTGCTGCAGCGATCCGCAAAGGCACGGCGTTAAAGCGCGTCTGCGCCTCAGGGAAACATTGTCCGGCACCGCGCGCCACGGGCGCGCGCATACTCACGACGCCCGCGCGCGTCGGTCGTTGTTTGGTCTTCATTTTTTCGATTCAGCAAAAGAAATAGTCGTGCATGCGCGGCACCGTCACGGCGCGCGCAGCATGGAGGCGGATTTCAGCTGAACGCAGGAGGCGCCCGGGACAGCGGCCGGGCATGTGGTGAAGGGCGCACCAGCGGGCGCGCCAAAATCGGGCTCCACCACTGTGTGACACCCTTTAGCGAAAAAAGAATGGCCGAGAGTGCTAGTGCCGCGCAGGCCACGACCAGCGCGGCACTAAACGGACAGAGCCCGTCGTCTCCCGCCATCGAGCCGTGAGCCTGTGAGCTCGACATGTGAGACATGTCCATGTCGTCCTGCATCATGCCCGCCATGTGACTCATATCCATGTCGGGCATGGTGTCCGCCATGTTCTCCATCAGGTTGGGCGCGCGCGTGAACATCGGGCCATGGCCGGAACACATGACGAGTGCGATACCGCCTTCTGACGCGGATGCCGAATCAAGCATGACCACGCCCGGCAGAAGCGCGCGCGCGAGGAGGACGGCGAAAGCGGCCACGAAAGAGATGCGGCCCGCTATGCCGCCCCGCAGGAGGAAGCGGCGGAAGGCATTCATGTCGAGTATTTTACCAGGCCCGATCCGACTTGGACCGCTCGACCGCGATCGTGACGCGGCCAAACGTCCCGGTCGCAGTCAAGATTGCCTTGTTCGAGACGGCCAGGATTCACTGTCGCGTGGAACACCGCCATCGACAGACCGCGTGTCCGTTCCTGCGCGCTGAACGCGTCGTGCCATAATCGAGGCCTACGACGACTGCGTCGCTTGAGCCGCCCGCCAAAATGGTCGCGCGTTTCCATCGGAAGATCGGCAGCCTTATGGGATTGCTTGCAATCCTGATGGCGATATTCGCGCCGGCCGTGTCTCAGACGCTAGCTGCAAACCGTAACGGGTCGGCGTTGTCGGCCGCGCTCTGCTCCACGCGGTCCACGTCGGCCGACGCCCCTGCCAATGACGACCCGGCGCATTCTATGGCGTCGCATCAACACGTTTGCGGGTACTGCAACCTGCTTGCTCACCTGCCGGCGCTACCGGGCGCTCAGCCGGTTTTTGCCATAGCGGCCAGTCAGATCCGGCAACGCATTGCAAACCGGTTCGTGAGCGCTCGGCGCGTCCCGTCGTTCGCCGCCGCGCAGCCCCGGGCCCCTCCGGTGTGATCCCGCTTTGAGTCTTACCGACGCGACGCATCAGTTGCCTCGCAGTGGATCGCGCGTCTGTTTCCGCACGTGCGACGGTATTACAACGACTTCAGACAAGGACGGACCATGCGCAACATTTCAAGGCGTGGTGGTAGACCACTGCCCACGGCCACAATTATTTCGGCTACCGCAATTTCACTTTTGCTAATCCCCTCCCTTGCGTCTGCCCATGCCATTGCGGGCGACCGCGTGTTTCCGGCAACCATGGCCGTGGACGATCCTGGCGTCGGTGACGAAGCAAATGTTGTGTACGGTCACCAGCGCGTGCCCGGCGACAATGGCGACCAGAGCATCAATACGTTCGACTTCGAGTACAACAAGCTGATCACGCCGAGGCTCGCCGTGTCGGTGGGAGGCACTTACGCGATGCAGAACAATCCGACGGCGCGAGGTTTTGACAATTTCAGCGTTGGTCTGAAGTACCTGCTGTACGTCAACGAGCCGCACGAGTTCATGACCTCCGTCGGCGTCAACGCCGAACTCGGCGGCACAGGAGGCCGGGCGATCGCCGACAATTTTTCGACCATCTCGCCGACGATCTTCGCCGGCAAGGGCTTGGGCGACCTGCCTGATTCGCTCGCTTATCTGCGTCCGATCGCGATCACGGGTGAAGCAGGCCCGGCATTGACGACGGGGGCGGGACAACCCAATGCGTTCAACTACGGCTTCACGTTCCAGTACAGCCTGCCCTATCTGCAGCAGCACGTACGCGACCTTGGTTTGCCGCAACCCCTCGCCAATATCATTCCCATTGTCGAGCTTCCGTTGTCGAGAAGCCAGGGACAGACAACAGGTACCGTGAACCCGGGATTCATCTGGATCAATCGCTACGGTCAATTCGGCGTCGAAGCACAAATACCGTTGAACCGCGCCAGCGGCTCGCACGTGGGCATTCTGGTGCAGGCCCATATCTTCTTTGATGACGTCGCGCCAAGAACGCTCGGCAAACCGTTGTTCCCTTGATGAAGGAAGTAGACGAATGAACCATAATCGAAACTCCCGGAAAACGGCTGTCCCGACACTAGCCGCGTTCTTGACCGTACTGGTCTTCGCCAGCACCACGTTTGCGCACGTTTTCCCGCAGAAGCAGGAACCAGGTGCCGGCGCGAGCGTGGCCGCTCCGCCGCGGGTGAGGGTTACCTTCGATGGGCCGCTGGAGCCAGCATTCTCGTCGCTCACAGTCACCAATGCTGCCGGAAAGCAGGTCAACGCCGACAAGTCCGTGGTCGACGGGCATCAGCCGGACGTAATCACGGTTGCGCTGCCTCCGCTGCAGGCCGGGCGGTATGCCGTGCATTGGGTAGCAGTTGCATCAGACGGGCATCGCACGCATGGCGACTATGCGTTCGAAGTGAAGTAAGGGTACATGCATTGCACGTATCGAGTTGTTCGTCCAGTTGCGGTGCCGCTTTCGATTTAACATGAGCTCGTTCGGCTATCGATTCCGTTGACCCATCTGACACAGGCGATGTCGACAGATTGCTTTATCGTTGATTGAGACCCATTCGTCGATAAAGAAGCCTGAGACTCGCCGACAGGGAGCCTGTGGGCCGCAGCAGACATCGCGGATGTCCGTTGAAGCCTCGAAGCGGCCTTTGACCTCGTCTGTGTCTCAGTGCCAGCGTCGGGTCGGGAGTGCGCACTGCCGACTGGCCGCTTCCGGGAAGCCCACTTCCACTGGCCGCTTTCCTGCGATGAATTCGAAGAGCGGGCCGACGCGACCCGACCCACTCCGGCCAGATGACTTTCTCGAAACCGGTCACTCGGCAAGACTCAGAATTCGCGAAATGGAGTGCCCCTAAGCGGTCGTTGGCGACCTCACCCAATCGGCCACAAGCGGACGGTCGACGGCTGGCGCAGGATCGCTGACAATCGCTATTCTGCTGCTCTCGCCGGCGTGCGAACGCTTGCATCGCAGGCAGGGAGCGCCTTGAAACGCAACGCCGACTCAACA
>Ga0209796_10001310_pt1 | contig 10730 bp, 11 predicted proteins | sample AgamicOrSfrz_FD_187167 | JGI IMG/M metagenome (GOLD analysis project Ga0209796, IMG submission 187167) | Agave microbial communities from Guanajuato, Mexico - Or.Sf.rz (SPAdes) (version 2) | ecosystem: Host-associated > Plants > Phyllosphere > Phylloplane/Leaf | place: Guanajuato, Mexico...
GTTTGCCGCGTCCGCGTCTGCCGCAGCGCTATCAGGCTTATTCGCTGACTGACAGGCGGTTAAGGCGAACATTCCTAGCGCCAGTAACGCTTTTCCATAATATTTCACGTTTTCTCCTCATGAACGTGGTGAATTCGCCCCAGAGAGTAGCAAAGACGCGCGGCAGGCTTAACCCTCTTTGGCTAAAAAGAGTGTCGAAAACAGCCTGTTTACGGCATCGCGCGCTGTTTTTTTTCAGATAAATCGCACTTACGGAACAAAACCCCTTCGCCGGATGGCTAAAATTATTAAGACTTTTCCGAGGAGGATGGTATGGAACTGGCAATTTTCGTGGGCTTTGCCGTTCTGATGACCGCCGTGGCGGTCAAAGTGCGTTAAGCCCGACTCTGATGAGACGTTGTTTCCAGAAGCGCAGTAAAGGCCGCCAGCGGCATGGGGCGCCCCAAAAAGTAGCCCTGTCCCTCTTCGCATGAGAGCCGCTTCAGCTGGTCGAGCTGCGCTTCTGTCTCTATTCCTTCCGCCGTAATCGTCAGCGCAAAAGCGTGCGCCAGCGCGATAATGCCCGCCACCACCGACTCCGCCTGCTGCGACTCCGGAAAATCCTTCATCCAGGAGCGATCGATCTTCAGGCCGTTAAACGGGAAGGTCTTCAGATAGCCCAGCGCCGCATAGCCGGTGCCAAAATCGTCTACCGTCAGCCTTACGCCGAGCGCGCGCAGTCCCTGCATCACTTCCAGCGCCTGCTGCGGATGTTCGAAAGTGACGTTTTCCGTGATCTCCAGCTCCAGCCGCGTCGCGGGCAGTCCGCTGCTGGCCAGCGCGCGCGCGACGCGCTGCACTAAATCGTTGGTGCGAAACTCGACCGGCGAGATATTGACCGACACATAGCGATCCGCGCCCCAGGCGCTGGCGTCGCGACAGGCGCACGCCAGCACCCAGTCGCTGATGGCGACGATCAGGCCGTTCTCCTCCGCCAGCGGAATAAAGCGATCGGGCGTGATCGGCGGACCCTCTGCGGGCTGCCAGCGGATCAGCGCCTCCGCCCCCGCCAGCCTGCCGCTTTGCAGCTGATAGCGCGGCTGGTAATGCAGGCAAAACTCGTCGTTGTGCAACGCCTGCTCGATGCGTTTCGCCATCTCGCGCTTATGCTCGCGCTGGCTGGCCATATTATTGGCGTACCAGACCCAGCGGTTGCGCCCGGCGGCGCGCGCTTCGTTCAGGGCGATATCCGACATGCGCAGCAGCGCCTCGGGGTGGCTGGCGTCCTGCGGCGCGCAGGCGATGCCGATGCTGGCGGTGAGATAGTGCGCATGCTGGCCGGTGTAGATCGGCTGCTGCACCTCCTGCAGCAGGCGGGCGCAGCGGTGCGCCACGACTTCGGCGTCCCCCTCCTGCAGCACCAGCACAAACTCGTCGCCGCCCAGCCGCGCCGCCAGCTCGTGCGCGTCGACGCTGCGCTGCAGCCGCTGCGCCAGCTGATTCAGCACCTGATCCCCCGCCGCGTGCCCCCAATTGTCGTTCAGCGGCCTGAACTGGTCGAGATCGAGGCTGACGATCGCCAGCGGCGACGCCAGCTGCGGCGGCTCCAGATGGCGCGTCAGGAACTCCTGCAGCTGAATGCGGTTGGCAAGCCCGGTCAGCGCGTCATGGCGCGACAGAAACTGGATGCGCGCCTCCGCCTCCATGCCCTGAGTGATATCCGATACCGTGCCGCGAAAGCCGGCGCAACGCCCCTCATGCCAGATGGTTTTCGCCACCAGATGGCCGATGCGGCGTTCGCCCTGCGCGCTCATAAACTGGCAGCGCAGCGGCGTGGAGGAGCCGTTGTCCTCCTGACGCATCAGCCAGGCCACCAGCGAATGGCTGGAGTGCGTCAGCAGACGGTCGATATGCTCTCCCGTCCAGTCGGCGATCCGGTGGCCGGTCAGGCGATGGAAGCGGGAAGAGAGATAGATCAGCCGCCCGTGCTCATCGGTTTCCCAGATCCAGTCCGAGGCGGCTTCGGCCAGGTCGCGGAAGCGCGCTTCGCTGTTGGCCAGCTCCTGCTGGCTAAGGGTCAGCATAGCGAAACGGCGATCGGAGAGAATGGCGTGATGCAGCGCGTGGCGGTTAACGCGGCGCGTAATCCAGCCGGTGAGCAGCGCCACCGCCGCCAGGATCGGCAACAGCAGCATCAGCAGGCGCGTGCCCGGCATTTTCGGCTGCCAGCGCAGCGCCACGGCCCCGCCGTCTATCGCCTCCAGCGTCATGGTCGGAAGCTGACGCGCGTCGCTGTCCGCGGCGCCGCGCGGTGCCCAGACGTCGAGCATCTTGCCCAGCGCCTCTAATTTAGCGGGAGTAAAGCGGTTAACGAAGATGATGACCGACGGCGCGCCCGACCGCTCAGCGAGGCCCGCCGCTTTGCCCATCGAGATGGGCGCCGCCACCACAATGGCAGGCTGCCGCTCAATCACGGCGTTGCGCGCCAGCGCCGCGTTATCCAGCCGGCGCGCGTCGCGCAGCAGCGAAGCGCTCTGCGCGCCGAGCCAGGCCTCCAGCGGCAGATCGGCGAGTTTTCCGTTAATTACCGCGTAGCGCGTGCGGCCCACGTTATCCACCACGAACACGCCTTCGTAGTGATACTCGTTGTAGAGATCCGGCCCGAGATTCTCCTCGTCCCAGGCCCAGCGCTTATTCAGCGTCACATGCAGGTTGCGCCACGCCTCGCCCCAGAAGGCGTAGTCGCGTACGTCGGTCAGCATCGTCTCCTGACGCGCCTCCCACGCCTGGCGCAGCCGCTGGCGATCGTGATCCGTCGCGTCGCGGTTCTGTCGCTGGGCGATGACGAGCACCATCAGCACGACGAGCAGCAGCACGCCGGAGAGCAGCAGCGAAAAGATGCGCAGGCTGCGGCGCGTGCTGCGCAAGGTGCGATCTTCAGTCGCTGGCGCAAAGCGGCGCGACGGCGATTCCGGTGGTACAAAAGTCATCAGGAGCGCTCACAGCAAAGCGATAAAATAGGTTCGGGCAGCAGCGTGTCGATGGCTGACGCCGCAGGCTCAAACAGGTTTAAACGGTTATCGGCGCGCGGCGTCGCGGTTTTAGCCTGAGCCGGCAATTTACTGCGCTAAGTTTGTACGCGCGCCTCCCTCGACAGGGATCGGGCGCGTTGCTACTATGCGCTTTCCTTCAATGGCTGGGTCGCCTATGAACACCAATCCCGACAGAGTGACGTTGACGCTGTTCTACGTCGGCAGCTTTGTGGTCTATTACCTCGTGACGATGCTGATTACGCTGTTTCCCAACTACGGCGTGCTGCGTAACGACGGTCTTCTGGTGCCGGTGCTCTGCCTGTTTGAATTCGCCGTGATCTATCCGCTTTACCGCTTTTATTGCCAGCGCCGCAGCGATCTGCCGCTGGGCGAGCTGCGCGTGCGTCAGACGCTGCTTTTTATCCTGGCGCTGTTTGCGCTGATGGCGGCGCAGACGCAGTTTTTGCAGCCTGAAGGCTGGCTGGTGGAGCAGGCGCAGCAGGGCCGCAATTCAATGCTGATCCTGCTGCTGACCGCCGTGCTGCTGGCGCCGGTGTTTGAAGAGGTGCTGTTTCGCGGATTTCTGCTGCAGGGGTTTCTGCTGTGGGCGCCGCGCAGCCGCTTCGCCTGTATGCTGCTGACGTCGCTGCTGTTCGCGGCGATGCATACCCAGTATGTGCACTGGGAAACGCTGGTGGCGCTGACGCTCTTTTCTCTGCTGCTCTGCTATGCGCGGCTGCGCAGCAACAGTCTGGCCTTGCCGATTTTCCTGCACACCTTCAACAATCTTATCGCCCTGCTGCCCGCCTGGTTTTTCTCCTGATACGCAATACCGCTCAGGCTGATAATGCCGAGCCGGCACGTTTGTCTATACTGGATCGTAAAAAAGGAATCTTAGCATCACAGTCCGTACCAACGAGACCGTGTAAAGGAGTCGAGCCATGTTGATTGGATTTGTGTTGTTAGTGAGCGCCTGCGGCCATGATGCCTGCGATGCCCTGCCCGTATCGGAGCGCATTTACCCGACGAAAGCGGCCTGTGAAACCATGGCGGATCGCATCCATAAAGTGCGTCCCGGCGTGGTCCTGCTGTGCGGCGAAGTGCATCGTTAATTAAGGCCGCTGAAGGATGTGAAGAAAAAAGAAGCGGTTTAAACGTTGCAGCCCGCGGCAACAGCGTTCAAAATATAAGCTGTTTTAACCTATATCGTTGTGATCCCCATGAAAACACCACGCCCCCGTCGTCCGACTGGACGCTGGGTTTATTACATTTTGTATGACGGCATTATCTGGCCCTGCCCGGTGCGCTGGGAGTGGGAAAGCGCCTACGGCGGCTGGCTGCCGTTTTACTATTCGCCGACCTTCGAGTTCGTCGCCGGCGATCCCGGCAAGGCGTATCGCATCGCCCGCAGCGACGTGCGCGCTAAACGGCGCGAGCAGGAGGAGCGTGAATATGTATGATGCGGCTCAGCGAGAGACCCAGGGCAGCCAGGATGAGGTCAGCAGAAAGTGAATCAGCTCCAGCGCCAGCACGATCATCACTAATACACCCAGCTTATGGCGGCAAATCCATGCCTTCAGGCCCATATCATCGCCGCCCAGCGGATCAGCATTAACGCGCCGCAAATACAGAGCAGCACCAGCACCATTTTCCAGTGTCTTTTTGCCGGCAGATATTTCGCCACGCTTCTCCTCCTTCCGCAGAAGAAAAGATGCGCCCCAGGGCGCATCCATTGCGGTTCATCCGAACCCGTGTCAGCCAGCATAGCGCGGTCGCCGATTGAGGGCGACCTGCTGGATCAATTATTCAGGGTATAGTCGAGGGTGATCTCGGCGTTCAGCACCTGCGAGACCGGGCAGCCCGCCTTCGCCTTTTGAATAATTTCGTCAAATGCCGCGCTGTCGATGCCCGGCAGGCTGATGGTGCTGTTCAGCGCCACTTTGGTGATGGCGAAGCCTTCGCCTTTTTTATCCAGCGAGACGTCAGCGGTGGTGTCGATGCTCTGCGGCTTATGGCCGGCATTGCCCAGCATCAGCGACAGCGCCATGGAGAAACAGGCGGCGTGCGCCGCGCCGATCAGCTCTTCCGGGTTGGTGCCCTTCTCGCCTTCGAAGCGGGTGTTGAAACCGTAAGGCGTCTGGCTCAGCACGCCGCTTTCGGTGCTGATGGTGCCTTTCCCTTTGATATCGCCTTCCCAGTGCGCCGATCCTTTCTTGTGAATAGTCATTTCATTCCTCCTGTTGATGAAGAGTGAGTAAGTATAGACAAGCCTCAGCTAACGGCACGCGGACGCGGCGCGACAGCTGCATGAGTGAGCGCCGCGCCGGCGTCCACCAGCGCGTCGCGCGTGATCTCGGCGATCGATTTCGCGCCGGTCAGCGTCATCGCCACGCGCATCTCTTTTTCCACCAGCGATAGCAGGTTTTCTACGCCGCGCTGGCCGTGCGTCGCCAGCGCGTAGAGCCAGGCGCGCCCCAGCAGCACGCTGTCGGCGCCGAGCGCGATCATGCGCACCACGTCCAGCCCGTTGCGAATGCCACTGTCGGCGAGAAGGGTAATATCGCCTTTCACCGCATCAGCGATAGCGGGCAGCGCGCGCGCCGAGGAGAGCACGCCGTCCAGCTGACGGCCGCCGTGGTTCGATACCACGATGCCGTCCGCGCCGAAACGCACCGCATCGCGCGCGTCTTCGGGATCGAGAATGCCTTTGATCACCATTGGACCGTCCCAGAATTCGCGGATCCACTCCAGATCGCGCCAGGAAATAGAGGGATCGAAGTTGTTCGCCAGCCAGCCGATATAATCTTCCAGCCCGGTCGGCTTGCCGAGATAGGTCGAGATATTGCCGAGATCGTGCGGGCGGCCGTGCAGGCCGACGTCCCACGCCCACTGCGGATGCGTCGCCGCCTGCCAGTAGCGGCGCAGCGCGGCGTGCTGCCCGCTCATGCCGGAGTGCGCGTCGCGATAGCGCGCGCCGGGCGTCGGCATATCCACGGTAAACACCAGCGTCGAGCAGCCTGCGGCTTTGGCGCGCTCCAGCGCGTTGCGCATAAAGCCGCGGTCGCGCAGCACGTAGAGCTGGAACCACATTGGGCGGTTGATGGCGGGCGCCACCTCTTCAATCGGACAGACCGAGACCGTCGACAGGGTAAAAGGAATGCCTTTCAGCGCCGCGGCGCGCGCCGCCTGCACCTCGCCGCGCCGCGCGTACATGCCGCAGAGCCCGACCGGCGCCAGCGCCACCGGCATCGCCAGGGTTTCGTTGAACAGGCGGGTTTCCAGGCTTAGATCGGACATATTCTTCAGCACGCGCTGGCGCAGCGCCACGTCGGCCAGATCCTCGACGTTGCGCTGCAGCGTGCGCTCGTTATAGGCGCCGCCGTCGATATAGTGGAAAAGAAACGGCGGCAGAATGCGCTGCGCTGCGGCGCGATAATCAGAAGCGGCGGAGATAATCACAGGTCGGTTTCCTTGCGGTTAAAAAGAGTCGTTGCCTGGCAGACGCGTGATGCGCGCCTGGCGCGCTTCGTCTTCATGCAGGCTTTTCAGAGTGGCGTGTACAAAGCCGAGGTGATCCATCGCCGCCCGACGCGCCGCCTCAGCCTCGCCGGCGAGGATGGCGTCGAGCAGGCGCTGATGCTGTTCGGTGAGACGGGCGAAAATCGGCGGCTGGCTGTACATACGCTGTCGGCTTTGCAGCACCGAGGACTGCAGCAGCGCAAAGAAGCCGCGCATGGTCTGCAGCAGCACCACGTTGTGCGACGCTTCGGCGATAGCCAGATGAAAGCGCACGTCGGCCTGCGCGGCGAGGTCGGGATCGTCGCTCTCTTTCAGCTTCAGCGTGGCGTCGAAGGCGAGCCGCAGCCGCTCTTTATCCGCCTCGGTAGCGCGCTGCGCCGCGTACCAGGCGGTGCTCGCCTCGATCGCATGGCGCGCTTCGAGAATGTCGTAGCGGTAGTCGGGATCGTCCTGCAGCAGCGCGCGCACCGGCGCGACGATGCGCTGTTCCGCCCAGGGCGCCAGCTGCTGGCGCAGCCAGGTGCCGCCGCCACGACGGCTGATCAGCAGGCCGCTGCTGGCCAGCTGCTGCAGCGCTTCGCGCAGCGACGAGCGCGATACGCCCAGTTCAGCGGCGAGCTGGCGCTCTGCGGGCAGCCTCATGCCAGGCTCCAGTTTTTGCTGCTCGATATAGCGTCGCAGCCGCACCACAAGGTGCTCTGCAACGGGCGATGTCGATTCACTCATGGCGTGTCCCAAAGCGGCGCGCCCTTTTTGGTCGGACCAACGGCGCGCTGCGCGTCAATAAGAGTTCAAATGGTTAATCTTTTGTTAACCACAGACAACCTTTGCGGCGCGATTTTTCCGCTTCTGTGACTTGTGCTAAAAAGCTGGCTGGAATTGGTAGGACCAATAAAACAGAGGAGGGAAAGTCAGAGGCATAAAAAAAGCCTCCGGCTGGAGGCTTGGTTCAACTGAGACGACGACGTCAGGCGCTCTTCGCCCATTTTTGTACCGTCATCATCTCCATCGCCAGCGCAAACAGCGGCTGCTGGTGCTGTTCCGCGCTTTCGGCGTAGCAGCCGATCATTGAGACAACCTTGTCAGCAGATAAGCTTTCACCGTGGACATGCAGCGTAAGCACTGCGCGACCAACGATTTTCAGCACTTCTTCATGTGATCCCTGGGCAATATTACTCAATGGAGAACCCTCAAACTGTCGTTGTAATAGAAGTATGGCGCGCTAAATATAAAGCAATTGCCGTGATTATTTTATCGGCTGCATCAGTGAGTTTATTTAATGATTAATTCTTTTGCTGGAGGAAGAAAAAGGGAATTATCTGATACAAAAAGAAATTAATTTGCTCAAACGGGTAGTTATAAAGTTTTGAATGGTCTTGAAAAGCCACACGATATGCACAAATAGCCCCGCGTGAATGAGAAACATTAAAAGATAACATCCATTCTCACCGATCTTCGGGTTATTCCTAAACGCCTGCAAAGCGAAGCTGTCATGCAGGTAACCCTTTTCGCAGGTTGCTGTGCGACGCACATTCTGCCAGACTTGCCGCGCTATTTTTCGACCACCTTTTGCCGCCGAGGCCGCCCGTGACCGCATTTACTACCCTTACCGATCTTCCCGCCAGCCAGATCGCCAACCTGGCCGACATGGGCTACACCGAGATGACCCCTGTTCAGGCCGCCACGCTGCCCGCTATCCTGGCGCGGCGCGACGTGCGGGCGCAGGCCAAAACCGGCAGCGGCAAAACGGCGGCATTCGGCATCGGCCTGCTGCAGCATATCGACAGCAGCCGCTACGTTACCCAGGCGCTGGTGCTTTGCCCGACGCGCGAGCTGGCGGATCAGGTCAGCAACGTGCTGCGTCAGCTGGCGCGCTTTACCCGCAATATCAAGATCCTCACCCTGTGCGGCGGTCAGCCCATCAGCGCGCAGCGCGACTCGCTGGCGCACGCGCCCCATATCGTAGTCGGCACGCCGGGCCGTATTCTTGATCACCTGAAGCGCGAGACGCTGAAGCTCGATCGGCTCGACACGCTGGTGCTCGACGAGGCGGATCGTATGCTGGAGATGGGTTTCCGCGACGATATGGAAGCGGTGGCCGCGCTTACGCCCGCCAGCCGCCAGACGCTGCTCTTCTCCGCCACCTGGCCGGAGAGCATCGCCTCGCTCAGCGCGCGCTTTCAGCGCGACGCGCTGCATGTCGCCACCGAAGAGGTGAGCGAGCTGCCTGCAATTGAACAGGAGTTTATCGAAGCGAGCCAGAACGAAAAGCTGCCGCTGCTGCAGGCGCTGCTGGCGCAGCGTCAGCCAGCTTCGTGCGTCGTATTCTGCAATACCAAACGCGAATGCGACGATATCGCCGCCGCGCTGAACCAGCAGGCGATCAGCGCGCTGGCGCTGCATGGCGATCTGGAGCAGCGCGATCGCGAACGCGTGCTGATCCGCTTCGCCAACGGCAGCGGACGCGTGCTGGTGGCGACCGATGTGGCGGCGCGCGGCCTGGATATCAAAGCGCTGGCGATGGTGGTGAACTATCAGCTGGCCTGGGATCCCGAGGTGCATGTGCACCGCATCGGCCGCACCGGACGCGCGGGCGAACAGGGCAGCGCGGTAAGCTTTGTCGCGGCGGACGAAATGGCGCGCGCCCACGCGCTGGAAGATTTTCTGCAGCAGCCGCTCCGCTGGCTGGCGGCGAGCGCGCTGAAAAAAGGCGCGCGCCAGCCGCTGCCGGCCGCCATGATGACGCTCTGCATCGACGGCGGCCGTAAAGCGAAGATCCGCCCAGGGGATATTCTCGGCGCGCTGACCGGCGACGCGGGCTTCCGCGCCGACCAGATCGGCAAGATCGATATTACCCCGACTCATGCCTACGTCGCCGTAGCGGCGAGCGAAGCCAAAGCGGCGTTGGTCAGGCTGAAGCAAGGAAAAATGAAAGGTAAAAACGTGCGGGCGATTCTGCTGCAGGACTAAGCGTCACGGTGGGAACGGCGCGGAGCGTTAACTCGCCCGCGCCGTCAATAAAAGGGTCTGAGGGTTACGGCAGGTCGATCTGGGTGACGTGCAGTACCGTTTTCTCGCCTTTGCCGTGTACGCGGCCGCTGACGCGCACCTGCTCGTCCGCTTTAAAGGTTTTGCCGTCGAAGGTTTTCTCCGGCGCGATAATAGTGATAGTGCCGGTGCTGTCGCGGAACTGGTAGTTATCGCCCTGCAGCTTCTTCAGAATATAGCCTTCAAGCGTGACGTAACCGTCCTGACGAAAATCGCGGATCTGGTTGATATGGGTCTGGCCGGTATCCTCTGAACCTTTATAGCCTGCATCCTGCTTATTCTGCGGCGGCGGCGTCGCGCCCGCTTCAAAACCGCCCTTCTCAGCCAGCGCTGGCAGACTCAATACGGCCAACAGCGTAAACGTCATGACTTTTTTCATAGTGCGCTCCTTTAGTGAAATTTTTCCGTTGTTACCCCCTAAGCCTGGCACAAGAATCGCTAACTGCTCGCGCGATCAATTTTGCGCGCCCGCCTCTCACTTTTTAGCCAACCTTGCCGATAACGCTCTTATCATTCACTTTCGCCGCGCGACAGGCGGCAGCAAGGCAGAGCAACGATGGATAATTTTCAAAAAGAGATAGATGAAAGAGCGAATCTGGCGTTATCGAACCGCTTTGAACTGCTGCTGTTCCGTCTCGGCACCGATCAGGCCAAAGGTAAATCGGAGCTGTTCGGCATTAACGTCTTCAAGCTGCGCGAAATCGTGCCGATGCAGCCGATTACCCGCGCGGCCGGCATGCGCTCGCCGCTGCTGGGCATGACCAATATTCGCGGCCAGTTTATCCCGGTGATCGATCTGCCGGCGGTGGCGGGCTGCACGCCGGAAACCGGTCTGAATCTGCTGCTGGTCACCGAATATGCGCGCAACACCCAGGCTTTCGCCGTGGAGTCGGTGGATAACATCGTGCGCCTCGACTGGAGCCAGGTGCATACCGCCGAGAAAGGCATCGGCGGCCGCAATATCACCAGCATCGCCTGCCTTGACGAGGAAAAGGGCAGCAACAGCCTGGCGATGGTGCTCGACGTTGAGCAGATCCTCTATGACGTCATCCCTTCGGTGCGCGGCGTCGAGCCGGCGCCGGAAACCGTGCGCAACTTTAAGCTCAAGCCCGGCGCGGTCGCCATCGTGGCGGAAGATTCGAAAGTGGCGCG
>Ga0209796_10001311_pt1 | contig 10725 bp, 18 predicted proteins | sample AgamicOrSfrz_FD_187167 | JGI IMG/M metagenome (GOLD analysis project Ga0209796, IMG submission 187167) | Agave microbial communities from Guanajuato, Mexico - Or.Sf.rz (SPAdes) (version 2) | ecosystem: Host-associated > Plants > Phyllosphere > Phylloplane/Leaf | place: Guanajuato, Mexico...
CGCGCAGATCGTCGGGCGCCCGCAGCGCCGCACCGGCCGCTTCACGCAGCCGCGCGCAGTCCCCACTCAAGCGTCCCTTGGTTTCGACGAGCAGCTCGTCGACGTCAAGCGCCGCGCCGCCAACGACATCGATGAGGCTTGATATGAACACGCTCGGCTATGTGGGGTCCGCCATCGTTGTATTGGGCTCCATCGCGTGGACCCTCACCTCGGTTGCCGGTCACTTTGACCGCGCTTTCGATTCTGATCTCGACCTGCCCGCCCCCGCGAACGATGATCGGGCTCATCCGGAGGCGCGGCCGCGGCGCGTCTTCGGTTTAGGACGCTCGATGAGCACGCTCCTTCAGAAGGGTATGCCGGCCGTTCCCGTACGTCTGCGCGCATTGCCGGCATCCAGCATGGCGACCGGTGAAACACGCTCGCTTGACCTTGCCGCTTGCCATTACTACAAGCGCTGCTTTATCTGCGGCGAGTCGCTCGGCCAGTACAAGGCATTTGTCTTGCGCCCGGCCGCGGCCGTGAGCCGGACCTGCGTTGTGCCACCGGCTCATCAGGACTGCGCGAAGTTCAAAGCGGCGAACCTTGCGACGCAGCCAGAGGCCGGCGTGGTGATGGTGTGGGTGACGCGCGACTATGAGCTGCTTCCGAATGACGACGTCATCCAGGTGCGGCTCGGCGAGGCCGAACAGGCTTTCTGGTATCGCGGCGATGGCTGTGCGACGCGCGACGACGTTCGCTCGAGCTTCGAAGAAGTATTGCCGACGCTGTACGACCGCGCTCATGCCGCAGGCGAACGCGCAGTGCTCGAGCTCGACACGATGGTCGCGCGAGCAACGCGCCTGTTTCCGAAGCACAGCGCCGCAGCGCATATCGGGTGATCGCAATGAAGAACGTGATCCATCCAAACATGTTCCCAGTCGGCGCCGGTGCCGGTACCGCTGCCGCGCTGGCAAGCGAAGCGCCCGTGGCGACAGACGCTGATGTCGGCGGCATTGCCTCGACGCCGTCTCCTGCGGATCCGTGGGCGAATCCGATATCAGCGCTGCAGAAGCGCGCAGACAAGCCGTATATCCCTGCGGGCAAGACGCGCGCTGATCAGGCGATCACCTATCTGCGCGAGAACGGTCCGTGCGATGGCGCGACGCTGTGCAAGGCCCTCGGCGTCAACTCGCACGGCGGAATTTCGCCGTTCATCGCTAAAGCGCTGAAAGACGGTCGCATTGTGCGCGCCGACGGGAAATATGCGGTCGGCGGTGAAGCACCCGCGGACTCAGTTGCAGCTCCTGCACTCACTGCGGCGCCGGTGACGGTTGCCGCCGAGACGAAATCGGAGTTGCCAGCGATCGCGCACTTCGAAGCTGCGACAGCGATCGTCGCGCGCAAGCCGAAAGCGCAGCGCCGGCCGTCGCCGGCACCTTCGGCCGCCGCTGATCCCGAACCCGCGAAGCCTACCGGCCGCAAGCCCGAGTTCGTCGTGTTTGTCGGCGACGTGCAGCTGCTGTCATGGCCCGAAGGCGACATCACGATTCAGACCGATTCGAGCGCGATCGAACTCAAGCCCGTGCACTTTCGCGCGCTGATGACGCTCGTCGAGCTGCGCAAATGATTTTCGGTGGTCTCCTCGCCGGCTGACGTCCCCCGGACGGCGAGCTTTGGGGGCGGCTCTTTCAGCGCCCGCTTTTTTACAGGATTCGAAATGAGCGAACAGAAATTTGAGCAGTGGGCAATCGTCGAGCTCTTCGGCCATCAGCGTATCGCGGGCCGCGTAAGCGAGCAGACGATCGGTGGCTGTGCGTTCGTACGTGTCGACGTGCCAGCTTGCGAAGCGGCCGGCAGCATTGCGCCCACGCAGGCCTTCACGAAGCTCTTCGGCCAAGGCGCAATCTACGCAATCAGCTTTGTGGACGAAGCCGCTGCATGCATGGTTGCACGGGAGATTCGCGCGCAGCCAATCGACACATACAGCCTGCGGCGCGCGATGCAGGACCTGCCGGCGATCGGCGGTAACGCGAGCCACCAACGGGATCTCGGCTATCACGATGACCCGTCGGACTAGCCGAGCGGCTGCGGCGCCGACGCTGTTTCAGCTATTCGCCGCAGTGCAGGACGGGAGCATGAATTTTCGGGCCGCTTACCGGCTCGCCATGGCGCTGAATCGCGCCGCCATGCGTCGGCGTGAGACGCAGAACCACAAGGGGCAAAAGCCATGAAGACGATCTTCATTTTCAACGATTCGCGGCCCACCGACGACTTCCGTGCGGTGATGGCCTTGGGCGAAGACGGTCGATGCATCGCGCGGATCCACTTCGATGCATTCACGCATCCGCATTGCCAGTTCGCGATGGGTGCGGTGCATTCGTTCCATGAAGATGACGTTGGCGTATCCGGCCCGGTCCAGGCAACCCGCGCCGCCGTGCTCCGTCGTTACGACGACGTTCTCGGTGCCGGGAACTGGATGCCTCTGTGGCTCGACGAGCCGAACGCGAATCCGGACTGCTACACCGCCCTTCGTCGCATGCGGGCACTGCACCGGACCCCGGTTGGCGTGCGCGTCGGATTCAGCCCCGAAGCCCTTGCAGGCATTCTCGGCGCCATCTTTGGCGCTTCCGACTCAACGCCGCGCACCACGCACTGATCGCCATGATGACCACGACCACTCAAGAATCCTCCGTCGCGATTCTGCCCATCGCATCGATCCGCAGATCGCCAACAAACCCGCGCAAGCGCTTCTCCGAATCAGCGCACGCGGAGATGACCGCGAGCATTCGCAGGCACGGCGTCATGCAGCCGGTGCTCCTGCGCCCGTGGCCGGACGAGCCGGGCCTCTTCGAGCTCGTGGCCGGCGAGCGCCGTTATCGCGCCGCCGAGGCCGCGGGGCTCGCGGAAATGCCCGCGCTGGTGAAGGATCTGAGCGACGACGAGGTGCTTCATATTCAGATCATTGAGAACCTTCAGCGCAAAGATCTGCATCCGCTCGAGGAGGCCGACGGCTACAAGGTCCTCGCAGATCGCGGCCACACGCTCGAGCAGATCGCCGAGGAAGTCAGCCAAACGAAGACCTATGTCGCGCAGCGCCTGAAGCTTTGCGCGCTGACGGATAGCAACCGCAAGTTGTTCTTCGAGGAGAAGCTAACGGCCACCACCGCGCTGATGATCGCGCGTTTGCCCGTCGACGTGCAGGAAAAGGCGGCGAAAGAAATCACAGCGCCGTACATGGACGGCGAGCCGCGCACGGCGAAGATGGCCTCGCAACACATCCAGCGCACCTACATGCTTCGGCTCGACGAAGCACCGTTCAAGACGTCGGACGCCAAGCTCGTTCCGGCAGCGGGGGCGTGTGGGCCCTGCCCAAAGCGCACTGGCAACCAGCCGGACCTGTTCGGCGACGTAAAGAGCAAAGAGGTGTGCACGGACCCCGCGTGCTACGCGCAGAAACGCGACGCTGCTGCCGCGCAGAAGCGTGCCGAGGCCGAGGCGGCGGGCCGCAAGGTGATCACGGGCAAAGAGGCAAAGCAGATCCTCCCCTCGCAGTGGAGCTCAGCGCAGAACGGCTATGTGAAGCTCGACGACACCTGCTACGACGATCCGAAGCGCCGGTCCTTCCGCCAGATCCTCGGAGCCAAAGGTGTGAAAACGGCAGCGATTGTTGAAAGCCCGGTCGACGGAAAGTTGATCGACGTGATGCCGAAGTCCGATCTGAAAAAGGCACTCGCCGACAAGGGCATCAAAGCGAGCGCCGTCAGCTCTTCCAACCCCTCGCAGTCGGCCGAGCTTGCCAAGAAGAAAAAGGCCGACGCCTACCGCGGTGAACTGTTCCGTCAGGTCCGTGCGAAGCACGGCGTAGGCGGGCTCGACAACCTCGAGCTGAAGATCGTGATTGTCGCGTTCTATAAACGCCTGTGGAGCGAAAACCAGAAGCGGATCTGCAAGCTGTACGGCTGGGACGCGAAACGCATCAATGACGCCGACTTCGCAAAGAAGGTCGACGCAATGTATAGCGACGATCCCGAAGGCCTCGCAGGTCTGCTGCTGGATATCGCACTCGTCGACGAATCGGTTGCCGCTACATATTCCAGCGCGAAGCCCGAGCTGCTCGAGGCGACGGCGCGCGTGCGCGGAATCAATCCAGATGCCGTGCGCAAGCAGGTAGAAAACGATACGCGGCCGAACCCGAAGGAAAAGCCCACTACGGTCAAGAGGACGCCAGTCGCGCAGACGAAGCGCACTGCAAAGACGGCGGCGAAGAAGGTGCCGGCGAAGAAAGTCCCGGCGAAGAAAGCGACGAAAGCCGCAGCGCCCCGCTCGGCAATCGATGCCAACAGTGACGCGGCCAAAGCGGCATGGCCCTTCCCGTCCGGTAGCCGTCCATGAACCAGCAGCTGATCGACCTGGCGCGCGCTGCTGGCCTGACCGTGGTTTTGAATGGACGGATCGGTCGCGAGGAATACCACAGCGTTTCAGGCCCGATCAGCGCACTCGAGCGTTTCGCTGAGGCATACCGCGCGGCAGCCAAGCCCGAGGTCGACGACACGAAACACGACTGAACTTGCAGTACCGGGCGCGGCCGGACCACCGCGCGACAAACCATCCTGAGGTAGACCATGAAGCGCATCACCATCGCAGTTGCAGCAGCTCTCGCACTCGCCGCGGCACCGGCCGCTTTCGCCGGCAACGGAAACGGCAACAGCAATTCGGGCGGCACCACGTATTCGTCCAGCGGCGGCTTCGGTTCGTCGTCCAGCACGTCAGGCGGCTCGCAGGCTTCGGCCGGCCAGAACGGCAACGGCTATTCGTCGCAATGGAGCAGCTCGGCTGGTGGCGGCTACGCCATCGGCGGCACCGCGATCGGATCCGGCGCCGTCGGCGGTTATGGCTTCAACGCGGGCGGCGGACTGTCGGCATCCGGCAGCTACACCGCGAGCACGTCGAATGCAGCCGCAGGCGGCTACACGAGCGGTTCGGGCTATGGCTTGAGCAAGTCGGGAGTCGGCACGGACGTAAGCGGCTACGGCTACACGAATCTCGCCGGCAGCTATTCCTTTAGCCATTAACAAAGAAGGCCTTCGACACCGGAGCAGGATCGAAGGCCCACACACGCACACCTTTGGGGGGTGTAACGATGAAAACCAAATCCACCGTCGCAATGATTCTAGCACTGGCGACCTGCCATGCATTCGCGCAGACGTCGTCTACTTCGGCTAGCGCTTCGCAACAATCGTCGTCGAACTCAGTTGCACAGGGTTCTATCCAGTTCAGCCAGACGCCGGAACATACGTCCGAGACGGTACGCAATGTCAGCGCGCCGGTTCTTGGCGCGTATGCGTCCTCCTTCTCGCAGATGAACTGCGGGCAGACGACGCAGGCCGGTGTCGCGTTCGCCGGCTTCTCCGCAGCGGCCGGATCCTCGAACAGTCTGCTCGACTGCAAGCTCGAGGTCGCGGCAGCGGAGACCGTTCGCCAGTCCACCGTGACGGACGACACCACAACGAAGACCAACCTGCAGAAAGCGGCAGTGCTCATCCGCTGCCAGGTGAGTAAAGAGGTTTACGACGCGTATCGCGCCGTCGGCTTCGACTGCTCGCTCAAGCCCGCCGACTTGCAGTCGCGTACCGACACGCAGCCGGCGAACTACCGAGTGGCAGGTAACTGATGTACGGCATACCGCGCCGCCGCGACGCGTTCCTCGACGCGGCGCGCGTATATGCCGGCTCGCGAGTCCCGACGCACAACGCGACGCACGAGCTCTGCGTCCAGTTCGTCGAGATGCTCGCACAAGATCGCGGCGAGCGAGTCGTCCTGCAGATTGGCCCGGCGGTCATCGCACGAGACGCCTCGATCGCCCATCCAGGGTGAGACGTCACGCTGAATCTCTCAGCAGCGTGGCGTGTGTCTTGGCCGGGCTTCGGCCCGGTCCTTTTTCCGGAGCATTCATGGAAATGCCCATTATGACCAACACCGACATGACTGGCCGATTGCGTGGAATTAGCGTCCTTGACTATGCAGATCGCCGCTTAGCGGACGGAACGCACTCGATTGAGTCGACATATGCCTGCGCCCGACTTTCGCCGTACCTGAAAGCCTGCGTCTCCGAAAGGAAATCGAACTGCTCTGGAAAACTTGCAACGTCCTGGTCCGGATCTTCCAGCGATGTGACATGCCACGACACTCGGTACCGATGCACAACGCCGCCTATATGGCACGTAGTTGCCGGCGTGACGCGGACTTCGATCTTGTACCCGCGATACGGCACGTAAATCTGGCTAGACATCACTTCCTCCACCGAAACGGTCATTACATAGCTAACGCGCCACGCATTCGCCATGCCCGTCGGCGGTACATCCAATGGAAGTTCTAACGGAAAAATCAGACAAGAGACCGATCGAAACTATGAGTGATACGCAAATGCAGGCAGGCGCCGCGCCGACGCTACCCGCCAATCCATTAATGAACAGGTGAAATCGTGAGCGAGCTCAGCCCAATTCAAGCTCAACACTCGAAGGTCATGAACGACGTCGCCGATCTGCTTGACCGCGTTTTTGCCGGCTACGGATTCACGTTGATGGTGTTCGACTTCAACGTGATCACCGGCGGCCACATGAATTACATCAGCAACGCCAAGAGAGAGGACATGGTCGTTGCCATGAAGGAGTTCATTGCGGCCGAGGAAGGCAACGTCCATGAACCGCCGGGAGACGTGCAATGACCGTGTACGTCGACGACATGCGTGCGAAGTTCGGCCGGATGGTGATGTGCCACATGATCGCCGATACGGACGTCGAGCTGCATGCCATGGCGGCCCGTATCGGCGTGGCTCGCAAGTGGCATCAGGCCCCCCCGAAGCACGACAGCCACTATGACATTGCCCTGAGCAAGCGCGCCGCCGCGGTCGCCGCAGGCGCGGTCGAGATCACGTGGCGCCAGACCGGCGCAATGGTGATGCGCCGGCGGATAACTGGCGAACTGGGGCCTCAGGCCGATGCGATCGACTGGCAAACCAAGCACTTCGCGAAACGCCGTGAAGCTGCGCAGCATGGACAAGTCACATGAGCGCCAGCACTTCAGGAGAAGTTGTCGCTGCCGAGCGTAACAACGTCAACGGTCGGGTGTGCTCGACACACTCGATAAGCAGCGGCGCGGATGCGCTCGATGTTGGCCAAGAAAGCCTCTTCGCGAGTCCCCTTGCCAAGCAGCGCGAGCGCCGTCCCAGAAATTCGGCCAGTTCTCTGCCGATCGCCGTCCAAGATTCGGAAGGACAAAAAGTCTCCGCTTGTCGGGGCCTCCGGCGCAGAGATATCAAACGGATCATCCATAGCAGCCTCGTACTGTTCAAGAGGTCATCGTAGCATGAGCGAAAACAGCAAAATCGAATGGACCGATGCGACCTGGAACATCATCACCGGGTGCGACGTCACGAGCCCGGGCTGCAAAAACTGCTATGCAATGAAGCTTGCTGGCACCCGGCTGCGCAATCATCCGAGTCGCGCTGGTCTGACGCAGGCGACACCTGCTGGCCCGGTGTGGAACGGCGCTGTCCGTTTCAATGAAGAGTGGCTCGATCAGCCGTTCAGGTGGAGGCGCCCGCGCATGATCTTCGTCTGCGCGCATGGCGACCTCTTTCACGAGGCGGTTCCCGACGAATGGATCGACCGCGTTTTCGCCGTGATGGCGCGCACGCGCGAGCATACGTTTCAGGTCCTGACCAAGCGAGCAGACCGCATGCTGGAGTACTTCTCGCATCGGTCCCGACATGGCTATGTGCTCGCCGCGGCCGCCGATATCGGTTGGGCAGGTATGGATTGGTGCCCGTGGCCGCTTCCTAACGTCTGGCTTGGCGTGAGTGCCGAGGATCAACGACGCGCGAACGAACGCGTGCATAAGCTGCTTCAAGTTCCAGCCGCGGTTCATTGGCTCAGCGCCGAGCCGCTGCTCAGCGCTATCGATCTGACACAGATCGAGCTCCCGAGCGAATACAACATCACGCCTACGCTGCCCGGCCGAATCAACGCGCTGTGTACCGATGATGAAGATCGCTACTACCAGGCGCCGAACAAGCTCGGATGGGTGGTCGTCGGTGGCGAAAGCGGCAATGGCGCGCGACCGATGCATCCCGATTGGGCTCGACGCCTGCGCGATCAATGCGCGCAATACGACGTGCCGTTTCTGTTCAAGCAATGGGGAGAGTTCACCGTACCCGAAGACGGCGCACAGGCCTGCCGCGTTTGCGGATGCACGTGGAACAACGCGTGTGCGGGTGGGTGCTATTGGGCCGAACCGAATCTCTGCAGCGCGTGCATCGACATGATGCCGGCCGGCGGCGATCGCCCCGTGCGATATCAGCGCGTCGGAAAGAAAGCTGCTGGCCGTCAGCTCGACGGCCGCACGCACGACGAATTCCCGAGGGGTGTTGCATGACGCATACCGTCGCGACGCTCGCGGTTAGCGACCGTACCTTTCATGAGATAGCCGACAAGCTGCGCGCCGCTGGCTATGGCCATCTATTCATGGTCGACGGTTCGATCGACATGTACGAAATCGCAATCGCTCGCGCTCCGCGGCCGGCGGGTCCCGTCAACACCTGCCTGACAAACCAACTCGGGCCGCACTATTGCGAGGTACATGCAGCGTGAAAGCCCTTTCCATTCGCCAGCCGTGGGCATGGCTCATCGTTAGCGGCCACAAGGACGTCGAAAATCGCGAGTGGTCGACGAACTTCCGCGGCCGGGTGTTGATTCACGCCGGCAAGACTATGACGCGTGCCGAATACGACGACGCGGTGTCGACCGCGCTACACGTCGGGTATCGAGGCACCGTCCCTTCGCGCGAGCAGCTGCAACGCGGCGGAATCGTGGGCGTCGCGACGATCGTCGGGTGCGTCCCGCCGGCGAATCGCACGTCGCCCTGGCACATGCCCGATCAGTTCGGCTTCCAGATCGAGGACGCCAAACCCATTCCCTTCGTCGCGTGTAAAGGGATGCTCAACTTTTTCAGCGTGCCGCGCGATGTCCGGACCGAACTGCTCCAGATGCACGAACTGGGAACCATCATATGACGGGCAACAGAACCCTTGCTGACGCGCTGCCCGATGAAATCGCACGCGTAACGCGAATCCTCGGCTACTACGTCGAAATCGGCCCGGTCGGTGAGCTGGGCGCCATGTTTATCCGCGCAGACCTCGATCGCGCCACGCGCGCCGCCGCTAGCGGTGACGTCGTCGCCATGGTTCAGGCGCTTGAAGCGCTGAAGGAATACAAGGAATGATTGCCGCCTACCCGCTTCAGTGGCCGGAAGGATGGCCGCGCACGAAGTCTTATGCTCGAGCGCATGGCAAGTTCGGCATTCGCCGCGGCAGCAATTCGACAGTACAGGATCTGTCAGTGTTCGACGGGGTTGAGCGCGTGCTGCTCGAGCTCAGCCGGTTCGGCATTGGCCGCGACGATATAGTCATCTCGACGAACATCAAAACGCGGCTCGACGGCCTGCCCCGCTCCGACCAGAAAGCGCCGGAGGATCCGGGCGTTGCGGTCTATTGGGAGACGCGACGAGGCGGCCGCAAAGTCATGGCTGTCGATCGCTACACGAAGGTCGCTGACAACCTCGCAGCAGTCGCCGCAACGCTCGACGCCATGCGAGCCATCGAGCGGCATGGTGGTGCGCAGATCCTCGATCGTGCGTTCACTGGCTTTACCGCGCTGCCTTCGCCGGCAGTTGCGCGCACGTGGCGCGAAATCATCGGCGTGCCGGCGTCCGTCCGAGACATGCCCTCTGTGCGCATTGCTTACCGTCGGCGCGCCTCCGAGCTTCATCCGGACAAAGGGGGGTCGCACAGCGCGATGACCGAACTGAACCTCGCTCTGCAGGCCGCTGAGAAGGAGCTCAACGGATGACCTATATAGCCAAAATTCGTGGCGAAGTGAGGGCGGCCGCACCGACGCGTGCACGCTGCCAAGGGTAAAAGGCAGGCCAATGGCGCGCTACGTTACCATCGCCAAATTCTGCGAACTCACCGGTTTCACGCCGGCGGCGGTGTACACGCGGAAATGTAAAGGCATCTGGCCGGAGGGCTCGGTCTGGAAGTACGAACCGGGCACCAAGAAAATATTGATGGACGTTGAGGCATACGACGAATGGGTAGAAAAGGGACAGGGGTCACAATCGTTTCCGACTCCAGCTATGAAATCGCCTTCTCTTACAAAGGCCAGCGGTGCCGGGAGCGCGTCAAAGCGAAGCCCTGTCCTGCCAACACTAGAAAGCTGATCCAGTTCGCTGCGGCGATCCGGCACGCGATCGAAAAAGGCGAGTTCGACTACGCGAAGACGTTCCCCAACTCGAAATATGCAGCTAAGTTCGCCGAGCGCCCGGGCGACGTTCTGTCCGTCGAGAAATATTTCGAGGCGTGGCTCACGCGTAAGAAGGTGGAGATCAAAGCGTCGACCTACACCGGATACGATCGCATCGTAAATAACTGGGTGATCCCGAAGTTCGGGAAAATTGCTCTGTCGGAACTCAAGCGCGCCGCAATCCGCGACTGGCTCGCCGTGATCGACAAGGACAAGGAAAAGAAGGTTTCGAATAAGCGCCTGGCGAACATCCAGAGCTGCGTGCGGTCAGCCCTCTCAGATGCGGTCGAAGACGAGCTCATCGAATCCAATCCGCTCGCCGATTTCACGTACTCGCGCGTTGAGCGCCCCGCCGCCGACGAGCCCGACGACGACGTCGACCCCTTCA
>Ga0209796_10001318_pt1 | contig 10688 bp, 6 predicted proteins | sample AgamicOrSfrz_FD_187167 | JGI IMG/M metagenome (GOLD analysis project Ga0209796, IMG submission 187167) | Agave microbial communities from Guanajuato, Mexico - Or.Sf.rz (SPAdes) (version 2) | ecosystem: Host-associated > Plants > Phyllosphere > Phylloplane/Leaf | place: Guanajuato, Mexico...
TCGGACCGAATTGCAGCCGGTTGACGAAGATGCTCGCGACGACCGGATCACCGTGCTGGCGCGCGAGACGCATCAGCGAAAGATGGCCTTCGTGGAGATTGCCCATCGTCGGGACGAAGGCGGTGCGGTTCTGACCGCGCAACTGGTCGCGCAGTTCGTGAATGGAGCTGATGACTTTCATCGAGCGGGTGTCTCCTGGCGGGCGGCGGCGTATCGGCCGCTCCAAGGGAAAATAAGGAAAGGGCGGCTTCTAGGCGGGAGAGTACGCCAGTCTCACGTAGATCGGCGCATAAGGCTCGGCCTGCGTGATTTCGATCAGCGATTCGCGCGACAGCTCCAGCATGGCGATGAAGTTCACCACGACGACCGGCACGCCGCGAGCCGTATCGAACAGTTCGCTGAACTCCATGAAGCGCGCGTTCTGCAGGCGGCGCAGGATCACGCTCATGTGCTCGCGCACCGACAGTTCCTCGCGCGAAATCTTGTGATGCTGCACGAGCTTCGCGCGCTTGATGACATCGGCCCAGGCGGCGCGCAGATCGTTCATGTCGACGTCGGGGAAGCGCTGTTCCGTCGACTGTTCGATATACACGTCCGCCCGCAGGAAGTCGCGGCCCAGTTGCGGCAACTGGTCGATGCGCTGCGCCGCGAGTTTCATCTGCTCGTATTCGAGCAGGCGCCGCACGAGTTCGGCGCGCGGGTCTTCGGCGTCCTCGCCGGTATCCGCTTTCTTGACCGGCAGCAGCATGCGCGACTTGATCTCGATCAGCATCGCCGCCATCAGCAGGTATTCCGACGCGAGTTCGAGATTCGACTCGCGAATCTGGTCGACATAGCCGAGATATTGCGCGGTGACATCCGCCATCGGAATGTCGAGCACGTTGAAGTTCTGCTTGCGGATCAGGTACAGCAAGAGGTCGAGCGGGCCTTCGAACGCTTCGAGAAAGACTTCGAGCGCATCGGGCGGAATGTACAGATCGGTCGGCAGCTTCCAGAGCGGCTCGCCGTAGAGATGCGCGAACGCGACGCCGTCGATCGTGTCGGGCGTCGAATCGGTCGCGGGGGCGGCGAGCGCCACGTCGCGGGACTTCCGGGCGTCGTCGCGCGGGTCGCCGCGCGAATCGGCCTGCGGCGGTTGCGGCTCGTGGCCGGCGCTCACGTTCAGAAGTTCTGGTAGTAGACGTAAGGCGTCTGTTTCACGCGCGAAGTCTGCTGGCGGTCGCGCTCGTCGAGGTCGATCGGCTGCTTGTCCCACAGGAGCGCGCGCCCGCGGCGCTGCTCTTCTTCGAGCGACGGCTTCTGCGTTTTCAACTGATTGATGAATTGGGTGATGTCCGACTGATACATGATCCGGCTTCCGTTGGTTCGATGCGGTTCGTTGGATGGCGGCGCATTCGCCGTGCCTTGTCGCCGTGCCTTGCCATGTCGCCGTGCATTCGGCGAGCCAGGGCGGGCAGGGCGGGCCGCAGGTTCGCCGCGATTTTACCGCAAGCATCGGCGGCGTCGCGCATATCGGAGGGCTCACGGCCGCGCATTTCGCGCATGCGCGTGGTAATCGGCGGGAACCGGGCCGCCGTCCGGGCCGTCCAACGGCGCACGGTTCGCGCGCCGTTGCCGCATTTTTACGTCGGCGGGGCGTGGCGGTGTGGTGAAATAGCGCTCGCGCGCCGTGCTGCGCCGATTTGCGCACGACAACCGCATGGCGGACCCGCTTCGCCTTTCTATTTTGTTTTTCCGTTGCCGGAGGTCGCGTTTGGCGGGGCGTTCGTTTGATCTGGTGTGTGCGGTGCGCGGCGCGGCCGCGAAACTGCACGCAATGAAGCCGCTCGTGCACGCGATGAAGCCGCTCGCGCCGGCTGCCGGCGATCGCCCGGCTGCGGCGCTGACCGTGCTGACGGCGCTTGTCTTGCTGGCCGTCGCCGCGCCCGCTTTCGCCAAGTACGACGTGGACATCGACGCGCCTCGCAACGTCAAGAAGCTGCTGAAAGATCATCTCGATCTCGCGCGTTTCGCCAAACGCGACGATGTCAGCGACGACCAGTTCCAGTTCCTCGTCACGGCCACGCCGAAAGACGTGCGCGATCTCGTCGCGACCGAAGGCTACTTCACGCCGGTCGTCCGCACCGACGTCACCACCGCCGACGACAAGCGTTGGGTCAAGGTCAGCGTCGATCCGGGTCCGCAGACGAATGTCGCCTCCGTCGACCTCAAGTTCACCGGCGCCGTGACGACCGAAGACCGCAAGCAGGAAAACGCCGCGCGTTTCGCGTTCGCGATAAAAGAGGGCGATCCTTTCACGCAGGGCGCCTGGGACGACGCGAAGAACGCCGCGCTGAAGGCGCTGCAATCGCGCCGCTATCTGGGCGCGCGGATCGTCCGCTCGCAGGCGCGGATCAATCCGCGCACGCATATCGCCGATCTGTCCGTCACCTTCGACAGCGGCCCGACCTTCACCTTCGGCAAGCTCGATATCAGCGGGACCAAGCGCTATCCGCAGAAGATCATCGAGAACGTGAATCCGATCAACGAAGGCGACATCTACGACATCGCCCGCGTGAACGAACTGCAGCGGCAAGTGCAGAACACGCCGTATTACGCGAGCGTCGCGATCGACGCCGACAACGACGTCACCAAGCCGCTCGAAACGCCGCTGCACGTCAAGGTCAGCGAATATCCGTATCACAGCGTGCGCTACGGCGTCGGGTACGCGACGGACACCGGTTTCCACATCCAGGGCGCGTACAGCTACCTGAACACGTTCGGCGCGGCGTATCCGTTCACCATCGCGGGCCGGCTCGACCAGACTCAGCAGTACGGGCGCGTGCAACTGGCGATGCCGCCGGATTCGCGCGGCTGGATCAACGCGATCTTCGGCTCCTACACGATCACCGATGTCTCGGACACGAACATCTACAGCGCGCGCGTCGGCGTGCAGCGGTCGCGCTCGACGCAGAACATCGACACGACATACTCGCTCACGTTCTACGACGACCGCCTGACGCAGAACGAGCCGAATCCGTCGACGGCGCGCGCGCTCGTGCCTGCGTGGACGTGGGTGCGCCGCGACGTCGACGATCCGCTGTTTCCGCGCCGCGGCAACGTGGTGCGCGCGGAGGCCAGTTTCGCGGTGAAGGGTCTGTTGACCGATCAGACGTTCGCGCGCCTTTACACCAACATGCAGCAATACCTGCCGCTCGGCCGCAACGATCTTCTCGTGTTCCGCGCGGAGTTCGGCGGCGTGTTCACGACCGGGCCGTCGAGCGGCGTGCCGGCGTCGCTGCTGTTTCGCGCGGGCGGTGCGAACTCGGTGCGCGGCTACAGTTATCTGAGCATTGGTCATAACGTGTCGGGCTCAATCCTGCCGACGAAGTACATGGTGACCGGCAGCAGCGAGTATCAGCACTGGTTCACGCACGACTGGGGCGGCGCGGTGTTCTTCGACATCGGCACCGCGACCGATACCTGGGGCGAGCGCGTGTTCCAGCCGGGCGTGGGCGTCGGCGCACGGTGGCGCAGCCCGGTCGGGCCCGTCAACGTGGACGTCGCGTATGGACTCAAGAACAAGAGCATCAAGCCGTATCTGACGCTCGGCATCGCTTTCTGAGCGATGCATCGACGATATTTTCAGCTAACGAAGGCATGACCGACTCAGGCAACCCGGCGAACGACAGCAACGACGCCACCCCCGGCGGCGAAGCGCCCCCGACGCCCCCAACGCCGCCGACGCCCGACGCGCCGCAACGCCCGCGCGGCAAGCGGCGCCTGCTGCGCTGGCTCGGCGGGTTCGTGCTCGCCGTCGTGCTGATCGTGGTGCTCGCGCTCGGCGCGGTGCTGTTCGCGCTGACGACCGATCGCGGCACGCGCTACGCCTGGGACGCGGCGACCTCGCTGCTCGGCGGGCAGCTCAGCGGCAAGCTCGACGGCGGCGCGATCGCGACCGGCCTGCAATTGCGCGACGTGCGCTGGAAGGACGGCAAGGGCACGGATATCGCCGTCGATAGCGTCTCGGGCCGCTGGGCGCTCACGCACGATCCGCTGCGCTTCACCATCGACTATCTGCACATCGGGACGATCGACGCGCGCATCGCGCCATCGAACGAGCCCAGCAAGAAGACCGAACTGCCGCGCGATCTGCGTCTGCCGATTCAGCTTGCCGTCCGCGATCTGAGCGTCGCGAAACTGCGGCTGCATCAGGGCGCGACGACGACCGAATTCTCCGGCCTGCTTTTCAACGGACGCAGCGACGGCCAGCATCACGAGGCCGCCGTCCAGCGGCTCACGACGCCGTTCGGATCGGTGACGGCCGCGGCGAAGCTCGACGGCGGCGCGCGTCCGTTCCCGCTCTCCGGCGACGCGACCTACGCCGGCAAGGTCAACGACGAGGCGGTGCAGGTCGGCGCGCGGCTTTCGGGCTCGCTCGAAGACCTGATCGCGGACGTCGATGCCAGCGGCATGAAGCTCGCGGGTCAGGCGCACGTCGAAGCGACGCCGTTCGCCGACGTGCCGCTGAAGCGCGCCATCGTCACCGCCGATCACATCAACCCGCAGGCGTTCAGCGCAGGCGCGCCCGCCGCCGATCTCGCCGTGCGCGCCGAAGTGAAGCCGGTGGAAGGCGCGAAGACGTTTGCGGTGAGCGGACCGGTGTCGATCGTCAACGCGAAGCCGGGTTCCATCGACAAGAAGCTGTTGCCGCTCATCGACGCGCGCGCGAACGTGCGGCTCGACGCATCGGCGCAAAGCATCGGCGACCTGAACGTGCGGCTGTTGAAGGACGCGGCCATCACGGGCGGCGGCGCCATTTCGGGCGGCCACGGACGATTCGATCTGAAAGTGGCGAAACTCGATCTCAACGCGATCGAACCGAGCGTGCGTCCGACCGACTTCGCGGGGCCGATCGGCGTCGTTCTCGCGGGCGACACGCAGGCCGTGACCGTCGACCTGAACGATCCGAAAGCGGCCATGCGCGCGCAGGCCAGGATCAAGCTCGACGCGAAACAAACCACGCTCGACGACGTAAAGCTGACCGTCGGCAAGGGCCGCGTCGAGGCGAGCGGCGTGCTCAAGAAGGATGTCCATTCGAGCTACGACCTGAAGGCGAAGTTCGTCGACTTCAATCCGCTCTTGCTTCAGCAGCAGTTGATCGCGCAAAAACCCGCGCCGAAACCCGTTGCAAAGAAAGCGGCGATGCCCCCGCGCGTGGTCGAGGCGCGCGTGAACGGGACACTCGCCGCATCGGGCATGCTCGCGCCGACGCTCACGGCCAAGGCCACGTTCAGGCTCGACGACAGCATGTACGACAACCTGCCGCTCACCGGCGCGGGCACGGTGCAGATCGCCGGCACGCGCGTGCTGCCGAGCACGGCGAAGCTGTCGGTCGCCGGTAACGATGCAGAGCTGGACGGCAGTTTCGGTGCGCCGGGCGACCGTCTGCGGTTTCGCATCGACGCACCGCAACTGGAGCGCCTCGGCTTCGGGATCGCGGGGACGGTGAAGGCGAACGGCGATTTGACCGGCTCGCTTGCGCATCCGAACCTCGCGGCGAACTATCAGGCCGATGGCGTCGTGTTCGGCGCGAACCGCCTCGGCCACGCGGAAGGTCACGCCGACATCCGCGACGGCGCGAATGGCGCGCTCGTGTTCACGCTGAAGGCGCGCGATGCGAGCACATCGGGCATCGAAGTCGCCACGCTCGATGCGAATCTGAACGGCACGCGCATGCAGCACACGCTCGGCGTCACCGCGACGGGCAAGGTGCAGGGCCAGCCGGTCAACCTCACGCTCGGCGCAAACGGCAAGTTCACCGACGCCGCCGATGGCCCGCACTGGGACGGCGCGATCACCAAGCTCACCAACAAGGGCACGCCGTCGGTGAATCTGGAATCGCCGCTGTCGGTGAGTTACGGGCCGAAGCGCATCGTGCTCGGCGCGACGCGGCTCGTCGCGGAGGGCGCGGCGCTCAATCTCAAATCGTTCGCGCTGGAAGGCGGGCGCATCCAGTCGGCGGGCACGCTCACGAATCTTTCGGTGCCGCGCCTGCTCGAAGTCCGGCGGCAGATGACGGGCGAGGAATCGTCGATTCGAACCGACCTCATCTTCGACGGCAACTGGGATTTTTCGCTCGGCACGACGGCCACCGGCTACGCGCAGATCAAGCGGCGCGGCGGCGACGTGACGATCGACGGCACGCGCGGGGTGGCGGCGCTCGGCATTTCGGACATCGTCGCGCGCGCCGATTTCGCCAACGGCAACCGCCTCAACGCGACGCTGCACGCGCAGGCGAGCCGCATCGGCGTGATCGACGCCAACGTGCACACGACGCTCGTCCCGCGCGACGGCATGCTGACCGTGGCCGACGAAGCGCCGCTGTCCGGGGGCATCGACGCGAACGTGCCCGAACTGCGCACGACCGGCGGCCTGCTCGGCGCGAACTATCTGCTCGGCGGCAGACTCGCGATGAAACTGACCATCGCCGGCATCGTCGCGAAACCGAGCCTGTCGGGGTCGCTTACCGGCGACGCTATTTCCGCGACGGTCGTCGATCAGGGCGTGCAGTTGAAGGACGGCATCATCCGCATTGCGCTGTCCGAGAATCTCGTCGATTTCCGGCAGGTCGAGTTCCACGGCGCGAGCGGCCTGCTCCGCGCGACCGGCAAGGTGCGGCTCGATCAGCAGGAGCCGGATCTGACGGCGAGCATCATCGCGGACAAGCTGGAGTTGTTCGCGTCGCCGGATCGCGAACTGATGCTGTCGGGCAGCGCGAGCATCGCGAATGCGGGATTGCAGGGCGGCATGGCGATCAACGGCAAGTTCAACGTCGATCACGCGCTGTTCGACTTGCCGGAAAGCTCCGCGCCCGCGCTCGGCGACGATGTCGTGATCGTGCGCCCCGACGGCACGGTGAAGGGCGAAAACAGCAAGCACATCGCCGCGGCAACCGAGAAGCCGGTCGGGCCGTTCACGCCGCGCGCGAACATCGACATCAATCTCGGCCAGCGTTTCCGCTTCAAGGGCGCGGGCGCGGACCTGGGGCTCGCGGGCACCATCACCGCGACGAGCGCGCCGAACATGCCGCTGCGCGCGGTCGGCAACGTGCGCGTGACGCCCGGTTCGACCTACACGGCGTTCGGGCGCAAGCTCGGCATCGAGAACGGTTTCTTCACCTTCAACGGACCAGTGGCGAATCCGGGCATCAATATTCTGGCGATGCGGCGCAATCAGGAAATCGAAGCGGGCGTGCAGGTGACGGGCACGGTGCAGTCGCCGGTGGCGAAGCTGATCTCCGAGCCGAACGTGCCGGACAACGAAAAGCTCTCGTGGCTGCTGTTCGGCCACGGCACCGATCAGGGCAACAACGTCGGCCAGCAAAGCGCGATGACGAGCGCGCTCGCGCTGCTCGGCAGCCGCGGCGGCGCGAAGATCGCGCAGACGGTCGGGCTGGATGAGTTCACGGTCGGATCGAGCGAAGTGGGGCTGACGGACCCGCAAGTCGTGCTGCTGTCGAAGGCGATCAACGAGCGTCTCGTGCTCGGTTACGAGCAGGGCTTGCAGTCGGCGCAGAACGCTGTCAAGGCGACGCTCGCGCTGTCGCGGTTCTGGTCCGCGACGGCCTACGGCGGCACGTATCAGGGCGTCGACCTGTCGTACACGCGGCGCTTCAACTCGTGGGCGCGCCTGCTGTCGATGTCGACATCATCGGGACCGGCGGTGCAGCCATCGGCGGCATCGGGCGCGTCGGGCGTGTCGGCGCCGTTCGGGGCATCGTCGGCGGTGGAGTCGGATTCGTCGGGGGACTGAAGGCGCGACGCAGCAATGAAAAAAGGGCACGCAGACTTCGCGTGCCCTTTTCTTTTTAGCCGATGCGTCTTACTTCACGCGCATACCTGGCTTCGCGCCGCTGTGCGGCTCGAGGATGTAAAGGCCCGGTTCGGCTTTCTCGTCGGCGGCCGAGGCGGCGAGCACCATGCCTTCCGACAGGCCGAACTTCATCTTGCGCGGCGCGAGATTGGCGACCATCACCGTCAGCTTGCCGATCAGATCCTGCGGCTGATACGCCGACTTGATGCCCGAGAACACGTTGCGCGTCTTTTCCTCGCCGACGTCGAGCGTCAGTTGCAGCAGCTTGTCGGAACCTTCGACCGCCTTGCAATCGACGATCTTCGCGATGCGCAGATCGACTTTCGCGAAGTCGTCGATGGAGATGACGCCGGACTCTTCGCTCTTCGCTTCCACCTTTGCGTCCTTCTTTGCAGCGGTCTTGGGCGCGGCTGCCGGCGCGTCCGTCGCCGCTTGCAGCGATTCGCGATTCGCCGCCAGCAACGCCTCGATCTGCTTCGGATCGACGCGCGTCGTCAGGTGCTTGTACGCGTTGACCGCGTTCGCCGACGACAGCGGCTTGTCCGCATCCGCCCAGACGAGCGGCGCGATGCCGAGGAACGCCTCAACCGATTCGATCAGCTTCGGCAGCACCGGCTTCAGCGCGAGCGACAGCAGGCGGAACGCTTCGAGGCTCACGCTGCAGGTTTCGTGCAGCGCGACCGCGTTCGCCGGGTCCTTCGCCTGTTCCCACGGCTTGGCGGAATCGACGTAGTGGTTCACCGCGTCGGCGAGTTCCATCGTCGTGCGCAGCGCGCGGCCATATTCGCGCGACTCATAGAATCCGGCGATCTGCGGGATCGCGCTGCGCAGTTGCACGACCAGCGGATGCTGCATCGCGCTGTCCTGCACGCGGCCATCGAATCGCTTGATGAGGAAGCCCGCCGCGCGGCTCGCGATGTTCACGTACTTGCCGACGAGATCGCTGTTCACGCGCGCCTGGAAGTCCTCGAGGTTCAGGTCGATGTCTTCCATCGTGCTGTTCAGCTTCGCCGCGAAGTAGTAGCGCAGCCACTCCGGGTTGAGCCCGGTGTCGATCACGCTTTGCGCGGTGATGAACGTGCCGCGCGACTTCGACATCTTCGCGCCGTCCACGGTCAGGAAGCCGTGCGCGAACACGTTGGTCGGCGTGCGATGGCCGGAGAACTGGAGCATCGCGGGCCAGAAGAGCGTGTGGAAATACAGGATGTCCTTGCCGATGAAGTGATACTGCTCGGCCGTCGAATCCGGCTTGACCCATGCATCGAAATCGACGCCGATGCGATCGGCCAGATTTTTGAAGCTCGCGTAATAGCCGACGGGGGCATCGACCCACACGTAGAAGTACTTGCCCGGCGCGCCGGGAATCTCGAAGCCGAAATACGGCGCGTCGCGCGAGATGTCCCAGTCGGCGAGTTTCGCATCGCCCTTGTCGCCGAGCCATTCGCGCATCTTGTTGGTCGCTTCCGGCTGCGCCAGACCGCCGACCCAGCCGCGCAGGAAATCTTCGCAGCGCGGGTCGGACAGGCGGAAGAAGTAATGCGTCGATGTCTTGCGGATGGGCGTCGCGCCCGAGACGACCGAGTACGGGTTGACCAGCTCGGTCGGTAGATAGGTCGAGCCGCAGACTTCGCAATTGTCGCCGTATTGGTCTTTCGCGCCGCATTTCGGGCACTCGCCCTTGATGAAGCGGTCCGGCAGAAACATTTCCTTGACCGGATCGTAGGCCTGCTCGATGTCGCGTGCGTCGATGAGGCCGGCTTCCTGAAGCGCGCCGTAGATCGAATTGCAGAGGACGCGATTTTCCTCGGCATCGGTCGAATAGTAGTTGTCGAACGAAATGCCGAAGCTGTCGAAATCGCGCTTGTGTTCTTTCCAGACGCGCTCGATCAACGCTTTGGGCGTGATGCCTTCCTTCTCGGCGCGCAGCATGATCGGCGTGCCGTGGGTATCGTCCGCGCCGACGTAGTAGACCTCGTGGCCATGCATTCGCAGCGTCCGAACCCAGATATCCGTCTGAATGTACTCGACCATGTGGCCGATATGAATCTGACCGTTCGCATACGGCAATGCGGACGTGACGAGGATCTGGCGGCGGCCGTTCGTGGCGGCGGACGCGGCGGCGGCAGTGGCGGAAATCGGTGCTGACATAGAGGCGCGGCCTGGAGGGAATTGCTTCGGATTGTGGAAAAAGCGGACTTTCGATTTTAGCAGGGCGGGGAAGGAAGGCAGGGGAGGGACTGCGGGGTGCGAAACCCGCTGCCGGATCGCAACCACAAAATACAACATTTGAGTTGCATTTTTCGCTTAGCATGATACAACATTGGTGTTGTATGTTGCTCTCTCCGAACGCTCAACGGAGAGACCGTGAAATACAGCGAGTTCCGCAAATGGCTGCGCGAGCAGGGCGCAATGTTTTCGCCCGGTAAAGGAAGTCACTTTCGCGTGACACTGAACGGCAGGACCACCATTTTCCCTGATCACGGCAGTAAGGAGATCGGCACGAAACTGGTGGCGCAGATCAAGAAACAACTTGGACTGAAATAAGCGGGAGTCGCAATGTTCTTTGGAGAATCTACCGTCATGCTGTCTTATCCAGTGAATCTGGAACTCGACACGAACAACAGTTACCTCGTCACCTTTCCCGATATTCCGGAAGCCATTTCCGCCGGAGACGACGAAGACGAGGCGCTTCTCAACGCGCTCGACGCGCTGGAAAGCGCGATCGAGATTTACTTCGATGAAAAGCGCGAACTGCCGATGCCTTCCAAGCCGAAAAAGGGCCAGCCGGTGGTCATTCTGCCGGCGCTAGTGGTGTCGAAGGTGCTGCTGGCGAA